>Ga0247736_10000605_pt1 | contig 12051 bp, 9 predicted proteins | sample UWRJL193509B2_FD_180935 | JGI IMG/M metagenome (GOLD analysis project Ga0247736, IMG submission 180935) | Plant litter microbial communities from Arlington Agricultural Research Station in Wisconsin, United States - UWRJ-L193-509B-2 | ecosystem: Environmental > Terrestrial > Plant litter >...
CCAGTCGAGTGGCGACTCCTCAAATCGTTCGAGCCGGGACGGCGACACCGGTACCTGCTCGTCCTCCGCGAACATGGGCTCGGTGGTCGACAGCTCGAGCAGTCCGTGCCAGTGCATCGGGTCGGCTCCAGGAACTCGTTCCGCGGCGAGGCGGGCGAGGGCGGATGCCGCGGCAGCGCGGTCGAATGAGGTGCGACCCGGCTGCACCAGTTCCCGGCGCAGTCGCCCGGTGAGCCCACGCAGAGACAGCGGCGGCAACGAGGACGTGTCGACTGCGGGTGTCTCGTGGTCGAGGAGCGAGAAAAAAACACTCGGGGCGTCGTCTTCGTTCGCGACACTGGCGAGGATCACGCGGCTGCGGGCGCGGGAGACCGCCAGCGCGAACATCCGCAGCTCATCGCCGAGGACAAGTTTGCGTTCGTCGATTGTCGCGCTGTCGAGACCGGTGACCACACGCACCAACTCCTGCGGGCCAAGGAGCGATCCGCGCAGGCGCAGGTTCGGCCACGCGCCCTCCTGCAGGTTCGCGATCACAACGGTGTCGAACTCCAGCCCCACCATTCCCGAGGGGGTGGTGACCAACACGGCATCGTCGTTCGGCTGCGGAGACAGGGTGTCTTCGGGAACCTCGGCATCCAGCACTGCATCAAGGAACACCCCCGCGCCTGTGCCGGGCTGGCGTTCAACAAATCGTTTGGCCGCGGTAAAGAGAGCGAGGATACCGTCGAGGTTCGCGTTGGCCTCCGCCGCCGTGATCCCGGCGCTGAGAGCCTGATCGAACCAGACGGGCGCGAGTCCACTGCGCTCCCACGCAAGCCAGAGGAGCTCTTCGATGGTGCCGTTGGTATCGAACAGGTCGCGGATGGCGGCCAGGGTGGTCGCGAGGCGATCGGCCGCGCGCCCCACGCGGTGATCGATGGTGGAGAACCGGCCCGGCGACGAGAGACCCTCGACGAGCAGGTCGTCACCGGAACGATTGCCGTCGCCCGCGAGTTCTTCGGCGCGGAGAGCTAGGCGAAGCCGCCGCAGCGTGAGTCGGTCGAGCCCACCGAAGGGGCCAAGGAGCAGGTCGGTCGCGATCGCGGCGGTGAGAGCGGTGCGGCCGATCCCCACATCCACAGTGGTCAGCAGCGCCCGAGCGGCCCTATCATCGCGGAGTGCCGTGGCACCAACGGCCGTGCGCGCGGGTACCTCTGCGAGCGCGAGCGCGCGACGGATGCCGGCGATCTGTGCGCCGCTGCGCACCACCACGGCCATCCCGCTCCAGGGGATCTTGTCGGAGAGTCGCCGTTCGCGGAGCTGCCGGGCGACGGCAGTCCACTCCCTCGCGGGCGTTGGCGCGCTGAGGGTGAGCACGGGGTGCTCGATGTCGGTTCCGCCCGCGACTGCGCCGCGCTGCGCGCCCGCGGCGGCGGTACCCACCCGGGCGGTGATGGCTGAGGTGAGGGCGCGGAGCGTTTCGCCCTGGCGGTGGACGATCGCGAGGTTCAGCGTCTGGACGGCACGGGGCCCCTGTGCCGAGCCCAGCACGGTGGCGAGACGGCCGAGGGCGTCGGGCTCACCGCCACGGAACGCGTTGGCGGCGACATCCGGATCCCCAAACGCCACAATGGCAACGCCACGAGCGGCGAGAGCACGGAGGATGGCGAGCGTTGACTCGGTGGCCTCTTGGAGGTCGTCGATCACCACGAGACGCAGGTTCGCGACCCGCTCACTAGGTGTATCGGACGCGATCGCGACGACCGCGTAGGCAGCAAGCTCGGCGGAGTCGAGCTGGTTGCCACGGTAGTTGCCAACCACCTCGTGGTACTCGTCGATGAAGTCGGCGGCGGCCGCCCACTCGGGTCGGTTGTGCAGACGGGCGAGCTCACGCATTCGTTCCGGCGGAACGTCGAACTCGGTGGCGCGCATCATCAGTTCGCGGAGTTCAGTGCGGAAACCGCGTAGCCGGCGAACATCGGGACCGAGAATCTCCGGCCAGGCCGGGCCCGTTCCCTCCAGCGCATGACCCTCGAGCAGCTGGGCGATGTCGCTGTCTTGTTCGCCACCCGTGACCAGGCGTGGCGCGGCAGACCCGGCCTCGCGGGCAGCGGCGCCCACAATCTCATGGGCGAGCGAGTTGACCGTGCGGGCCAGCGGACCATTGGTAGCGATGCCGAGCCGCAGGGCGAGGGCATCGCGAAGACGCGTGGCCGAGCCACGCGTGGGAGTGAGTGCAAGCACCTCAGACGGGTCGTACCCACGGGTGAGAACACGGTCGGCGACCAATTCGATGAGGGTGGTCGTTTTGCCCGACCCCGGTGCGCCAATCACGGCGGCACAGGCGGAATCGCCCAGCACAAGAACGGCGGCCTGACTGGGGTCAAGCACAATCGGAACATGCGCCCGCGCGGCGCTCCGCGTGCGGTCAAAGGCCTGGATTGTCACGAGCCCAAGCTATCGGAGGCCACCGACAGACACCCCCGTGCGCGCCGGGGAGTCCCATTGTGAGGTGTCGGTGTTGCGCCGGAGGCGAACGGAGCAGAGGAGCGTCACTCAACTGTCGTAATCTTGTGCCGTGGACATTCGAATCGGTATCGCCAACAGCCCCCGTGAAATCAGCTTTGAGACGTCGCAGTCCGCGGCGGATATTGAGAAAGTGATCGCCGACGCTCTCGGCTCGGACGCCAAGTTCTTCAAACTCTCCGACGACAAGGGCAAGGTCTACATCGTGCCCGTCGCCTCCTTCTCCTACATCGAGGTCGGTTCCGAGACCTCGCGCCGTGTTGGTTTCGTCGCTTAACCGATGGAACTGCTCTTCGCGACCGTGATCGGTGCGATCCTCGGCACCATCGTCAACTACGTGGTGCCGGGTCGCCAGAGCTACGGCAGCGTACTGCTTCCCGCGTTAGCGGCTGCGGTCACCGCAGCCGTCTGGGTCGCGCTGGTCTGGCTCGGCTGGACCTTTGATGGAACCTGGATCTGGGTTGTCAGCCTGGTCGCCGGAACCGCGGTGTCGCTGGTTCTTGCACTGACCCTGCCTAAAAAACGTCGTATCGCCGACGAGAACCTACAGCGCAGCCTCTCCAAGGCATAACCAACGCCCGGCGTCGGATCGATCTCGATCCGGCACCGGGCGTTGTTGCTGAATTAAGCGGTGAGCCCCAGGGCATCCATCCGACGCGTATGCGACGCGATCAGCTCGGTGAATACCGGCTCGATCCTCGCTTCGTCGGTGTCGTGGTTGTCTGACGTGTGCAGCGCCGAGCGGGCGACGAGCATGGTGTCACCAACGAGTCGGCGGCCCCACATGGCCAGCCTCGACGCGAGGCGCGGGTTGGCCTTGATCGCGGACAGCAGTTCTGCAGCGATGAGCTTGTCGCCCGAGGGTGCCGCCATAATCGCGGTCACGCGTGCCGCGCTGTCGCCGGGGAGACCGGCTGCGAGGCGCATAAAAAAGTCGTCGAGAAACCCGGCGGTGACGTAGCAGCTGGTGAGCGACTCGAACCAGTCCGATCCCTGCGTCAGGCGCTGGAAGCGGTCGATGGCGCTGCGGTTGGGATCCATGATGGTGGATGCCACGAGGCCATGACGTTCGATTTCGGCAGTCAAGGCGTGATGCTTGGCCAGCGACATCGATGCGGCACCACTGATGGCTGCCTTTGCCTCGGTGCTTGGCGCGGTGGCCACGGCACGACTGAGGTTCTCAAAAATGGTGAGCTGGAGGTACGCGGCCTGACCGAGGAAGCTCGAGATGTCGGGCGTCAGCTCGGCGAGGTCGACCTTGGTGGGCGCTTCGCCCTGGTTGCGTTGGCGCAGACGGGGTACTTCAACACGCGCGCCTGTGCGCCAGAACCAGTTCACCACGAGCCCTAGTTTAGGCGGGTTGGAGAGCCGGACGCCGCAACGCCCGGCTCCCCGTACGGAGAAATCCTCTCAATTGCTCGATCTAGACGGTTGGGACGGCGCCGATGTGCGGAAATCAGCGACCGAACGGTGCGGTTAGTTGACGCCGGAGGTGGTGATCACCTTTGTCCATGGTCCGGCGGGCACGTTGGCGTCGTCGATGAACTGCCAGGAGACCGAGTCACCGTCACCGTTGAGTGAGGAGAACCCGAGGCATCCATTGAGCGCGGGAGAGACATCCATCCCCGCATTGTTGAATTGCCCCTGGGACGGCTGCACGTCGCCGCCGCCGAAGACGTAGGCACTGTCGTGGTAGTTGTCACCATGTGACGGGCCGGCATCCTGGATCTGGCCGTAACAGGTGGCCCCGTTCGGTCCGGTGATCTCGACCCAGCGGTTCTTCATGTAGGAGAAGCTGTCGTTGTCACAGTTGCCCGCGTACCCGGCGTCATTCGCCCACGGCACCACGTCGCATCGCTCGGCGAACGCCGTGGAATCGTTGTAGTCATCGAAGGGAAGGTCGAGGTAGAACGGGTTCTGCAACGGCGCTTCGCCCGAGGGGAAGAAGTCGTTCGCCGCAGTGCGCTCCTCTGTCTCGCAACTGATGATGTCGTTGCCGGCGAAGATCGCCTGGCCGTCACACCCGCCGGTCGGTGAACCCGAGCAGCCCTCTGCTCCGTCACCCACGGTGCCGAGTCGCACTCCCGACCAGTTCGCAGCCCACTCGCTGTCATAGGTGGAGCAGACCTGGCTGCCATCGGGCAGGTTGGGATCGAAGATCTCGCCCACCCAGAAGGTCGTCGCGATGATGTTGGTGTGCTGCGGATAGTCCCGCAGCGCATCAACAGCGACCACCGGTTCGATGTCGGGCGCGGGAGCGGGTTCCGGGTTTGGAGCGGGTTCCGGCGCGGGAGCGGGCTCTGGTTCCGGAGCGGGAGCAGGTTCGGGCGCGGGAGCTGGTTCTGGTGCCGGCGCGGGCGCGGGCTCAGGTGCAGGGGTTGGTTCGGGAGCCGGCTCAGGGTCTGGGGCCGGTGCAGGTTGTGGCGCGAACGACGCCGAGGCAACCGGTGGCCGGACGGTGACGTCTGGCCGGGCGGTCGCGCTCTGCACACCGAATGCGCCCGTCAGCGCGACAAGGAGTGTGATTGCTGCTCCGGATGCCAGAGCACGAGCAGTTCTGCGCGGGCGGCGGACCGCCTCGGGACACTCGGTGTTTTTGGCATGGAGATGTCGCGATTTCTGTAGCTCAAACAAAGGAACCCTCTAATCGTCGTCCGGGCGTACCCGGTCGCGACTGGCCGTGTGCCAGCGCGGACGCTACGGAGCGCACAATGACGGATTTGAAGAGGAGACAGGGTCAGGGTCTGAGCCACTTGAAAGTTCCAGACATCGCTTCGCACACCCCCGAAGCGTTGATCCATAATCACCCCCAAACGGGGGCCACGTCAATCATAATTAGCTGTGAAAAGCAAGTCCTTGACGAATAGGAATTCTCGTTTTCAAAAATGCGCTCGCGCCGAACGATCTGCGCGTGCGTCGATGGATCGGAGAGTGTGCTGCGTGAAGGATTGGACAGAGCGCGTCGGGGATTTCTTGACGAGGTGATGACGCGGTGGGCTAAAGGGTCACGCCGGAACTCGTCACCACGCGCATCCACGGTCCGTCCGGCACGTCGTCGGTTTCGATAAACCGCCAGTCGACCGTGTCGGAATCGCCGTCGATGTCGGCAAACCCGAGGCAGGCATTGAGCGCGGGCGAGACATCCATCCCGGCATTGTTGAAGTTCTCCTGCACCGGACGAACATCGTTGTCACCGAACACGTAGTCGCTGTCGTGATACAGGTCGTCGTGGGACGGCCCGGCATCCTGGATCTGCCCGTAACAGGTCTCACCGTTGGGTCCCTCGATCTCGACCCACCGGTTTTTCATAAAGGAGAAGTCGTCCGCGTCGCAGAGGTCGGCGTAGTCGGAGTCCGCCGCCCATGGGATGACGTCGCACCGCTGTTCGAAGCCGATCTCGTCGTTGAGGTCGTCGTAGGGCACGTCGAGGTAAAAGGGGTTCTCGACCGGGTCGCGTCCTGCAGGGAAATAGTCTTCGTCTTCGAGCCGCTCCCCGGTCTCGCACTTGAGGATCCAGCGGGGACCCACCGCCGCTCCCCCAAATACCGCTCGGCCGTCGCACCCGCCGGTGGGCGCCCCGGCGCATCCCGGAGAATCCTCCGGAACGCGGGCGCTCGCGCGACCCGACCAGTTCTCGGCCCACGTGGCGTCATAGGTTGAGCACACCTGGCTGCCGTCAGGAAGGTCCGGGTCGAAAATCTCCCCTACCCAGAAGGTGGTCGCCACAATGTCGGTGTGCCAGGGGTACTCCACGTCGGCCCGGGCATCGGTTGCATCAACGGGACCGTCGGGCGCAGCGCATCCACTCGCCCCAAACACGACAAACACCGTCGCGGCGAGCGAGAGCAGGATCGATCGACGGACGGGCGGGCGATGGGCAGCGCGGGCGCTCGGCATCCGCAAAGTGTGCCGCACCACAATTGCCGTGCACCAGCTCTTGCGTGAGACGTGCTCACGTGGCAGCCTCCGGACACACGCGGCCGAGCCCACCATCAGGCATTTTTTACACTCAACCGCTAAACTGCCCGGTATGCCCCCCATTCTGGCGGGGGCCCTACGCCCCAGGACAAAGCGGGCGTACCTCGATGAAGCTATTCCTTAGGCGAACAGGGCAACATACTTTGAACTTCTCAGAACTCAATGTCGATCAGGATATGGTCGACGCTCTTGCAACAAAGGGCATCCTCGAACCGTTCCCGATTCAGGAGCAGACCATCCCCATGGGTCTGAACGGCCAGGACATCATCGGACAGGCCAAAACCGGAACGGGCAAGACCCTCGGTTTCGGCCTTCCCCTGCTGCAGGAACTCGGCCTCAACCCCGAGCCCGGCGTGCAGGCGCTGGTTGTTGTGCCCACCCGCGAGCTGTGTGTGCAGGTCGCTGAAGACCTCACCCTCGCCGCATCGAACCGTGCAACCAAGGTTGTTGCGATCTACGGCGGAAAGGCGTACGAGGGACAGGTCGCTGACCTGAAAGACGGCGCACAGGTTGTTGTTGGTACCCCCGGCCGCCTCCTCGACCTCGCCAGCCAGCGCATGCTGTCGCTGAAAAACGTCAAGGTGATGGTTCTCGACGAGGCCGACAAGATGCTCGACCTCGGGTTTCTCTCCGACATCGAGAAGCTGTTCTCGCAGACTCCTCCCACCCGTCACACCATGCTGTTCTCGGCAACGATGCCCGGCCCGATCGTCGCGCTGGCTCGTCGCTTTATGAACAAGCCCATCCACATCCGCGCGACGGACCCCAACGAGGGCCTGACGCAGGCAAACATCAAGCACGTTGTCTACCGCGCGCACAGCCTCGATAAGGATGAGGTCATCTCCCGCATCCTCCAGGCCGAGGGCCGAGGCAAAACCGTTGTCTTCACCCGCACCAAGCGTGCCGCCGCGAAGCTCGTCGAAGAGCTCAACGACCGTGGCTTCAACGCCGCCGCCGTGCACGGTGACCTCAACCAGGAACAGCGTGAGCGCGCCATGGCTGCGTTCAAGGCTGGCAAAAAGGACATCCTGATTGCCACCGACGTCGCCGCCCGCGGTATTGACGTCAACGACGTCACCCACGTGATCAACCACACGATCCCCGAAGACCACGACACCTACCTGCACCGCGCCGGTCGTACCGGCCGTGCGGGAAAGACCGGTATCGCCGTGACCTTCGTCGACTGGGACGACATGCACAAGTGGTCGCTCATCAACAAGGCACTCGACATGGGACAGCCCGAGCCCGTCGAGACCTACTCCTCGTCACCCCACCTCTACACCGACCTCGACATCCCGGCCGGATCGAAAGGACGCCTCAAAGCGACATCGATCATCCCGAAGACCGTTGAGGCCGCCTCTCGTCCCCCGCGTGAGCGTCGCGACGGAGACTCCTCGTCTCGTCCGCCCCGCGAACGCCGTGAGGGCGACCGCCAGCGCACCCGTACGCGTGGAGGTTCGGGAACTGCTCCGGCCACCGCAGGCACCACGGCTCCGACCGACTCCGCTCCGGTGGAGGGCAAGGTCGAAGGCAGTGGAACCCACGATGGATCCACTCCCGCACGCCGTCGCAGCCGTCGTCGTCGCCCGTCGGGTGGAGCAGCAACGCCCCCTCCCGCCGCGTAACTCTCGCCGCGTAATTTCCGCGCAGTGGCGGTTCGTCGCCGCGTATCTCGTCACAGAAATGCCCGCAGGTACCTCCGAGAAATCGGGTGGTGCCGGCGGGCATTTGTTGTTTGTGTGCCGGATGCCCCGGGCTAGCGTCGTCCGAAGGCGAACATCGGGTCGGGACGCGACGTGCCATCGACCAGATCGGCCAACATCCGCCCAACGGTGGGGGTGAATTTGAAGCCCTGCCCGGAGAATCCCGCGCCGACCGTGATCGGTCCGACCCGGTCGAGCACAAAGTTGCTGTCGGGAGTGGTGGTGTAGGTGCAGCTCACGTCGACAAACAGATCAGCGTCCACACCTGGCAGCCATTCGCGGACGTAGCGCTGCAGGGCGGCGAGTTGCGTCGGCTCGGGGGTAAACGTGCGAGCATCCGGATCCATCACGGGCCCGACCCCGTGCCACCCGGCCTTGATACCCTCGCCGGGCGTGAGCATGCCGTACACATTGGAGTACCAGTAGTCGTAGCGTGCGTCGGCGGGGTCCTGGTTGTGGTTGAAACTCGGCCAGGGCATCGACTCGTCGAGCTGCGCGAAGTGTGCGGGCTGCTCCTGCGTCACCACAAGCTGCGGCAAGTCGACGGTTGCGCCGAGCCCACCGAGCCCGGCCAGCCCGCCGAGCAACTTGGTCGTCCACGCCCCCACCGTCACCACAACCTGCCGGGCGAGATACGTCTCGTTCTCGGCGCGCACCTCGACCCGGTCGTCGGCGAGTACCGTCACCGACAGCACCTCGGTGTGGTGTGTGACCTGGCCACCAAGGCGTCGCGTCTCGGATTGCAGTGTCTGCACCGCGGCATCCGCATGCACCCGTCCGCCGCCCGGCATAAACACCACCCGCGTATCAAAACGAATACCGGGCCAGCGCCGCGACGCCTCCGCGAGGTCGAGCATCTCGGCATCCGCCCCGAGGCCACGCAGCACCTCGGCACTCTCGGCGGACGTTCCCGCACCATGGTTGACGAGCCCGACCAGCGACAGCAGTGTGGTGCCGCTCGCCTGCTCGAGGTCACGCCAGAGCAGCCCAGCCTCGGCGACCATCGCCTGGTAGACGGGATCGGTGTACGCGACGTTGAAATTGCGGGTCGCCCCGTGCGAAGCGCCAAACTTATGGCCCGGCCCAAAACGCTCGAGCAACACCACCTCGCGTCCGCGTTTCGCGAGCTGCCAGGCGGTCGCCGAGCCCATGGCGCCGCCACCGATCACCACGGTGTCGACCTGGGTGGGATGCGTCATTGTTTCTCCTCAGCCGACATACATCGCGGAGCCGGTGCCCGCCTCGAGGATGCGGTCGAGCACCTCGGGGTCGGTCGAATTCTCCGCGAGCCGGTTCGGTTTGCCCTCACCGTGATAGTCGCTCGACCCGGTCAGCACCAGGTTGTACTTCGCGGCGAGCTCGGCGAGGCGCACCTTGCCGTCGTCGGTGTTGTCGCGGTGGTCGATCTCCAGGCCGAAGAGTCCGGCGTCGACGAGCTGTGCAATGGCCTTCTCCTCGATCACCCGGTACCGGCCGTGCGTTGCCGGATGCGCCAGCACCGGCACTCCCCCGGCCCGCACAATCATCTCCACACCCTCGAGCGGACTCGGCGCGTAGTACTTCTCGTAGTAGCCACCCTGCCAGTGCAAAATACTCTCGAACGCGGCGCTGCGGTTCGAGACGTGACCGCGCCGAACGAGCGCGTCGGCGATGTGTGGGCGCCCGATCGTGCCCCCGTCGACGGACTCGGCGAGCACATCGGCCCAGGTGAGGTCGTAATCGGCGGCTATACGCTCGACGATACGTTCGGCCCGGTGCATCCGCCCATCGCGAATGCGCGCTGTCTCGGTCACAATGTCGGCGTTCATCGGGTCAAACAGGTACGCGAGCATGTGCACACTGGCCGGGCCATAATTTGTGCTCAGCTCCATACCGGGCACCACGTTGATACCGGATCCGGATGCTGCCGCGAAAGCTTCAATCCAGCCCGCAGTCGAATCGTGATCAGTCAAGGCGACCGTTCCGAGACCCGCAGCCACCGCCGCGCGCACCAGTTGGGTGGGGGTCTCGGTGCCGTCAGAGACGCTGCTGTGGGTATGGAGGTCGATCGGGCCAGTCGGAGACATCCTGCAATGGTATTGGTCTACGCTCAGTGAGCCATGATTGCTCGAGTTGTCGCCGCCGTCCTCACCGTTGTTGTTGCTGCGCTGCTCCTCGTTTTGGCCTGGCCACAGCTGTTCAACCTCGAGTGGATGCTGCCGATCGCGCAGGCCGTTTCTCTCCGCGGCGTCGCCATTCTCGGCGGCGTTCTCGGCATCGTTCTGCTGACCATCGTCGCCATCATCGTCGCTCGTGCGCGCCGCTTCACCGGCTCGCTCGCCCTCACCCTCGTCGCCTTCTGCGCGATCAGCCTCGCGGTGCTCGCCACCCGCGGTTTTGGCAGCGAGTCGTTCGCGATCAAACACTCCAGCGATCTCACCGTGCTCTCGTGGAACACCCTCGGCGACGCACCGGGCGCGCAGGCCATCGCCAACTTGGCAATCGAGGCGGATGCCGACATCCTCACGTTGCCCGAGACGAGCGAGGCCACCGGCGTCGAAGTTGCGGTGCTGATGGGCGCGGCCGGACACCCGATGTGGGCATACACCACCCCGTTTGACCAGGTCTCGAAGGCGCGATCGACCACCCTGCTGATCAGCGCCGACCTCGGCACCTATACGGTGCAGGATGACGTGGGAAATACGTCCGTGCTGCCGACCGTGGTGGCCACGCCCGACAGCGGAGTGGGGCCAACCATTGTGTCGGCGCATCCGGTCGCTCCCATCGACGGCGAGATGGACAACTGGCGCTCCGACCTCACCTGGCTGGCGAGCATCTGCACGGGCGACAACATGATCATGGCTGGCGACTTCAACTCCACCCTCGACCACTACGTTCGCCTCGCCGGCGAGACAGGGGTTTTCGGCGAGTGCAACGACGCGGCGTCCGAGAGCAACAACGGCGCCGTGGGAACCTGGCCAACCCGGTACCCCGCCATTGTCGGGGCTCCCATCGACCACGTGATGTACTCCAGCCACTGGCAGGTCAGCGGGATGCGTGTGATCCAGACCGTCGACAACCTCGGCAGCGACCACCGCCCGATCGTCGCGCAGCTCTCCATCGCCGACTAGTTAGTCTCGGCGCGCGCCTCGCTGCCCGCCGGACCGCGCCGACCTGCGCCGAGCATCCGACCCGTCCAGTCCACCAACGCGTCGCCACCCGCCGAGCATCCGACCGCCCGCTGCCGGCAGGCATCTCTACTGCGGTGCGACGAACACCGCTTCATTGGGCGACAATGGAGCATGGCTGATTCCGCCGAGAAGGCTCCCCGCGCAACCTCTAACCGTTCAACAACCCCCGTGTCTGACACGTTTAAGGACTTCATTTCGTCCGGGTGGGCAGACCGAGTGGAGACACCACCCGCCCCGCGGGAACAGGCGATCTTCGCGAGCGACCGCCGCGCACGCATCTCGGCACTCCACCCCGGCAAACAACTGGTGATCCCCGCCGGAGCCGCCAAGGTGCGCTCCAACGACACCGACTACCCCTACCGCGCCCACTCCGCGTTCGCCCACCTCACCGGCTGGGGCAGCGACGCCGTTGCCGGCAGTGTGCTCGTGCTTGAGCCCACCGCCGACGGCCACACCGCCACCCTCTACTTCCGTGAGGCAGCCGGACGCGACTCCAGCGAGTTCTACGCCAACTCCGACGTCGGAGAATTCTGGACCGGCCCCCGCCCGTCCCTCGCCCACGTCGCCGCCGACCTGGGACTCGCCACCCGCGGGCTCCAGGACTTCGCCGCCGTACTCGACTCCATCACCGCCGACACCCTTGTGCTGCGCGACGGTGACCGCGACCTCACCGACCAGATCGACGGTCGTCGACT
>Ga0247736_10000606_pt1 | contig 12048 bp, 10 predicted proteins | sample UWRJL193509B2_FD_180935 | JGI IMG/M metagenome (GOLD analysis project Ga0247736, IMG submission 180935) | Plant litter microbial communities from Arlington Agricultural Research Station in Wisconsin, United States - UWRJ-L193-509B-2 | ecosystem: Environmental > Terrestrial > Plant litter >...
AGCGACAGCCGCGAGACCTTTGAACTTCTCGGCGAGGTCGCCGCACGCCACGGGCTGCGCCGCCGAACCCAGGCCAACGAGCAGGTCGACGTGGTGATCGCATTGGAGCGCTACGGACGTCGTCCCCTCGACCTGTTGGACGACTGGGGCTGGCTCGCCCCCGACGTCACCATCGCGCACCTCTGCGCGGTGACCGACGACGAGATTGTGCGGCTCGCGGCATCCGGAATCAGCGCCACACACGCACCCGGCTGCGACCTGCCCATGGGCTGGGGGATCGCGCCGGTGATGGCCCTGCGGGCCGCCGACATCTCCGTGGGCCTCGGGACAAGCGGAGGGGGAAGCAACGATGCCGGACACCTGTTCGCCGACGCGCGCCTGGCCATGCAGGTCGCGCCGCTGGTGGGACCGCCGCTGGAGGCCCGCGACGCGATCGCGATGGCGACGGCGGGGTCAGCCGCTGGGCTCGGACGACCGGAGCTTGGGCACCTGCGTGCCGGCGCTGCCGCCGACGTCTGCATCTGGGACGTCTCCGGTGTGGCGGATGCGGGAGTGGCTGATCCGGTGGCCGGTCTGCTCTGGGCATCGCCTGGCCGTCGTCCGCGACACGTCATTGTGGCCGGGCGGGTTGTGGTGCGCGACTACCAACTGGTTGATGCGGACGAGGCAGACATCACCGCGCACCTGCACGCCCTCGTGGGGCGTTGATTACAGGTCAAGCACCAGACGCGGGCAGTTCGCTCGGGAGACACAGATCATCATGGTGTCCCCGTCTTCCTGCTCGTCGGGCGTCAGCACCGAGTCGCGGTGTTCGATGTCGCCCTCGAGAACGGGGGTCTCGCAGGTGCCACAGGTGCCCGTACGGCACGACGACACCACAAGCACACCGTTCTCCTCCACCACGTCGAGGATGCTCCGACCGAGGGGAACCTCGACGGTGATTCCCGACATGGCCAGCTCGACCTCGAAGGTGTCTTGCCAGACGGGTTCCCCGAACTCCTTGGCTTCAAAGCGCTCGACGCGCAGCTGCCCCGTCGGCCACTCGGCGCAGGCCTCTTCGAGGGCTTCGAGAAGCCGGGTTGGTCCGCAGGAATACACCACGGTGCCCGGGGCGAGATCGGCGATGAACCCCGCCAGGTTGAGACGGTTTCCCTCGTCGGCGGCGTACACACTGACCCGGTCGCCATGGCTGAGGTCGAGGTCGGAGACAAACGCCATGGTGCTGCGTGACCGCCCCGCGTACACAATCCGGTAGTCGATGCCCGAGGTCGCGGCGGCGGCACTCATCGAGAGAAATGGTGTGATGCCGATTCCTCCCGCGAGAAAAACGACGGGGATGTTCGGCCGAGGGTCGAAGTCGAAGTGGTTGCGTGGTCCACGAATCCGTAGTTCATCGCCCGCGGCGAGGCGCGTGTGGACGATGTCTGACCCGCCGCGTCCGTCCGGCTCATGGAGCACCGCAACGCGGTAGGTCATGCGATCCGCCGGGTCACCACACAGCGAGTACTGGCGCTCGAGAACAGAGCCGTCCGCACCGGTGAGGATGAGGTCGATGTGGGATCCGGGGGTCCACGGTGGCAGTTCACGGCCGTTGACCGCGGAGAGCTCCACCACCATGACCCCGTCGGCGGCACTGTGCACCCGGTCGACCACGCAGCCGCGTTCGACGTCACTGAAAAAACTCATCGGCTCGTCTCCGCGATTGAGGTGAGGCTATCCGCGGGATCGAGGATGCTGTGGGTTCCGCGTAGCGACGCGTGCTGCTTGACCACAAAAAGTCGGAAGCGCTCGCCGGTGGTGCTCGCCCAGCGGTGGGGTGTTCCTCCGGCGTAGTACAGCGAGTCGCCCGGGCCGAGTTCGAAGGTGCCGCGGGTGCCGAGATCAACGATGCAGTAGCCGTCGAGCACGTGCACAAATTCGTCCTCGACGTGACTGTGGAAGTCATCGAGGTCGGTCGTTTCGCCCTCGAAGATCATGGGGTAAAACCGCCGGTCACCCCGCACAAGCAACTGCGCCTGGCCGGAACCGTACGGGCCCTTGTCGCCCTCATGTGCGCGCACCAGCGTGGGGGCGTCGTTGGCCTGTTCGCGGTCCTGATCGGCGGCGCCGGCGAGCAGCTCGAGCTGGCTACTGCCGAGCGCGCGCGCGATCGACGAGAGGGAATTCATGCTGGGCCCGGCGAGCCCTCGTTCGAGCTGAGACAGGAACGAATGCGACAGGTCGGTGTGTGTCGCGAGTTGCACAAGGGTCATCCCGCGCGAGCGCCGCAGCGCTCGAATCTGGGTGCCGAGGCGTTCTGCCTCTGCGCTCTTCACGGTTTTCATGTGACCTGACTATAGGGGGTGATTCGGTGGCGAAATTGCGTTCGAACTGAGGTTTATTCGGAGTCTCGCGGGGGTGGCTGCGGCAATTTACGCGACCGGAACGCTCGCGACACATGTCGGAAACGAACTCTCCATAGATTCTCCAATGTTGATTACATCAACATTTTGCGGCTCAGCGCCACCATTCGGAACGTTGAGCACCACTATTCGAGGAGAGCCCGTGATTTTGCCCCGCCCCATCACGTTGCTGCGGGGCGCAACGCTGCCCGACGGCTCGCGGGTGGATGTTGCCATCTCCGACGACATCGTGACGGCAGTTTCTCCTGCAGGGACGCTCGAACTGGGCGACCCGACCATCACCGCCGACCCGCACAGCACAGTGGACCTCGACGGGTACGTGCTGCTGACGGCGACGGCAGACCCCCACGCGCACCTCGACAAGGCACGCTCGTGGGACGCGATCCAGCCTCCGCTCGGCGACCTGATGTCGGCGATCGGTGCCTGGCGCGATTACACCGCGGTGATGACCGAAGACGAAGTGGTGGATCGAGCTCGTGCCCAGGTGCTCAGCATGCTCGCCCGCGGCACCACCGCCATCCGGTCGCACATCGACATCCTCGCCGGAGCCGACCCGCTGCTGTGCTGCCGCGCACTCGTGCGGGTGCGCGATGAATTGACGGGACTCGTCGACCTGGAACTTGTTGTGCTCGCCGGACCCGACGTGCCTGACTCGCAGATCGAGGCGGCCCTCGACCTCGGTGTTGATCTTGTCGGGGGAGTGCCTCATCTCGCGGCCGACCCCGAAGCCGACCTGATGCGCCTACTCGCCATCGCCGAGCGTCGTGGTGCTGGTGTAGACCTGCACACCGACGAGTCACTCGACGGGCCTGTGACCCTCGACCTATTCGCTCGCGCCGTGCACGGCTGGACCCAGAACGTGTCGGCCGGCCACTGCGTGCGGCTCGGCACACTGCCGACCGACGAACGCGCCCGCATCATTGCGGAGGTTCTCGCGAGCAATGTGGGGATCATCGCGAACCCGATCACCAACCTGTACCTGCAGGGATGGCAGCATCCCATGTCCACACCGCGCGGACTCACCCCCGCCCGCGAACTCATCGACGCCGGTGTGCGCTTCGCCGCGGGCGCCGACAACGTGCGCGATCCCTTTAACCCGCTCGGCAGCGGCGATGCTCTCGAGACAGCGATGCTGCTTGTGGTTGCCGGGCACCTCACGATTGACGAGGCCGTCGCCGCTGTGAGTGACGCGGCACGCGAGGTGATGGCGCTTCCGATTGCCGGAGCACGCGTTGGTGCGCAGGCCGAGTTCGTCGCGATTCGAGGGACGAGCCTTCCGCAGGTGCTGTCGGATGCTCCGGCGGACCGCATGGTCATCCACCGCGGAAACCTTGTCGCCGTCACCTCTGTCTCCACCTCCGTCGCCGCACCCGCGACGAGCCCCCAGACCCTATCCGCCCTGTAGAGATGAGTACCTTGACCCTCACCCCCACCGCCGAGCGAACGGACGTTGTGAGCGAACCGCTACTCGACTTCCGCAACGTGGCCATGCAGTTTCCCAACGGAACGGTTGCGCTGTCGGGCGTTGACCTCACCGTCAAGCGCGGCGAGTTTGTCACCGTGGTTGGCCCCAGCGGGTGTGGAAAGTCCACCCTGCTGCGCATCGCCTCCGGACTGGAGAAAGCCAGCGAGGGAACCGCCGACCTCGCCACCAAACGAATCGGGTATGTCTTCCAAGACGCAACTCTGCTGCCCTGGCGTACCGTGCAGGCCAACGTGGAGCTTCTCGCTGAACTCAACGGCCAGCCCAAAAAGAAGCGCGCCGAAAAAGCTCGCGCCGCCATCGACCTCGTTGGTCTTGCCGGCTTCGAACAGAACCTCCCGAAGGAGCTGTCGGGCGGGATGAAGATGCGCACCTCTCTGGCGCGCTCCTTCACTCTCGATCCTGAGCTGTTTCTCTTCGACGAGCCGTTTGGCGCGCTCGACGAGATCACCCGTGAGCGCCTCGGCGACGAACTGCTGCGCATCTTTGTTGAGCAGCAGTTCGCTGCATTGTTTATCACCCACTCCGTCGCAGAGGCGGTGTACCTGTCCACTCGTGTGGTGGTGATGAGCGGTCGTCCCGGACGCATCGTTGACACCTTCGAGGTGCCGTTCGAAAACCCCCGCGATCCCGACCTGCGGTTCACCCCCGAGTTCGCCGCGCTGTGCGGCCAGGTGTCCCACGCTCTGAGAGAAGGTCACTCATGAGTGCCACAACAACTGCCAGCGCAGTGCCCGCCACCGCGCTGAAGCCGCGCTTCGGAGCATCCCGACGCCGCACCTTTCTCACCACCTGGGCACCGCCCCTCGCGGTGTTTGTTCTTATTGTGATCGCCTGGTATCTCATCGCGAACTACCTGATCAGCATCGGGCGCACCACTATTTTGCCGACGCCCAATCGCATTGTGGTGGACTCGTTTTTCCCCACCACGGGAGGCCGGCCGATCACCGCCGACCTCATGCGCGCCCTCGGGCTTTCGACCGGGGTCGCCTTTGTTGGCCTCGCGATCTCGATTGTGATCGGTGTCGGCTGGGCCGTAGTGATGTCGCAGGCACGCTGGGTGGAGCGGTCGCTTTTTCCCTACGCCGTGATCCTCCAGTGCATCCCGATCCTCGCGCTGGTTCCTCTCATCGGAACCACACTCGGCTACAGCTTCGAGTCGCGAATTTTGGTCTGTGTGCTCATCTCGCTGTTCCCGATGGTCTCGAACACCCTGTTCGGGCTGCAGTCGGTGGAGCGCAGCCAGCGTGAGCTCTTCAAGCTGCAGGGTGCGAGCCGGTGGACAGTTCTCACCAAACTGCAGTTCCCGAACGCCATGCCTGCAATTTTTGCCGGGATGCGCATCTCCGCAGGTCTCGCGGTGGTTGGGGCCATTGTTGGCGACTTCTTCTTCCGTCGCGGGCAGCCCGGTCTCGGAATCCTCATCAACAACTACGCATCGCGAGTGCAGACCCCACAGCTCTTCGCCGCGATCATTACCGCCGCCATCCTCGGCGTCGCGATCTTCCTCATCTTCGGATGGATCGGTCGCCGCGCAGTAGGCCGCTGGTACGAACCGGCCGCGTAAAGCGCCTGGCTCGTACGGACCCGGATCCTGCCTAGATCCACCAGTTTTCACCGCTCCCGCAACAGTTCAGCACCTTTCAGCACCTCTCAGCACCTCTTTCACTACACCTGCAGTGCGCACATCCCCTTCACACCCCAAGGAGAACCATGCCCAGCATTACTCGTCGCCGTACTTATATGGCCGTCGGAGCACTCGCTACGATCGCCCTGCTCGCCGGCTGTGCCAGCGGGTCGGACGCTGAGGAGCCCGCAGCAAGCGGCCTCACCGTCGGCGCCATCGACCTGTCGGACGCCTGCCCGGCGACCGTCACCATCCAGACCGACTGGAACCCCGAGTCGGAGCACGGCAACCTCTACGAACTGCTCGGCGAGGACTACACGGTAGACGCCGACCTCAAGTCGGTCTCCGGCCCGCTGATGGCCTCGGGCGAGTACACCGGTGTCAACGTCGAGATCCGCGCCGGTGGACCCGCGATCGGCTACTCGACCGTCGCAGCCCAGATGTACCAGGACACCGACATCACCATCGGCTACGCGTCGACCGGTGACCAGATCGCCCAGTCCGCAGAGCTTCCGGTGACCGCGTTTATGGCGCCCCTGGAGATCAACCCGCAGATGATTATGTGGGACCCGGAAACCTACCCCGACGTCGAGACCATCGCCGACCTGGGTAAGACCGACGCCGTCGTGCGCTACTTCGGTGGCGCCGCCTACATGGAGTGGCTCATCGCCGACGGCCAGCTGTCCCGTGACCAGGTTGATGGTGGATACGACGGAACCCCCGCCAACTTCGTCGCAGCGCAGGGTGCGGACGCCCAGCAGGGCTTCGCCAGCGCCGAGCCGTACGTCTACGAGAACGAGGTTGCGGACTGGGGCAAGCCCCTCGCGTTCCAGACCATCCACGACGCCGGCTGGGAGTCCTACGCGGCGACCCTCGCGGTGCGCAGCGCCGAACTCGAGGACCTGTCCCCGTGCCTCGAGCTGATCACACCCGTGCTGCAGCAGGCTGAGGTCGACTTCTACAGCGACCCTACCGCCGCCACGGCGATCATCCTCGACCTGGTGGACCAGTACGACACCGGCTGGGTCTACTCCGAGGGCGTCGCTGACTTCTCCGTTGCCCAGCAGGTCGACCTCGGCCTCGTCAGCAACGGCGACGACAGCACGGTCGGAAACTTCGACCTCGACCGTGTCCAGGGCTCGCTCGACGCCATGGTCCCGATCGCGATCGAACTCGGCACCCCCGCCGCAGACGGCCTGACCGTCGACGACCTCGTCACCAACGAGTTCATCGACGAGAGCATCGGCTTCAACTAACTCGCACCGGAGCATCCCGCAGCATCTGCTCCACCCCGCACCACCCTGTTCGCCCCGGGGAGGAGGCGACTCGACTCACGTCGGTTGCCGCCTCCCGGGGGTGCACTCCCACACGTCACTGCATCAACACGTAAGGAAGCACCATGTCGGTCGAGGACCTGTACACCGAGCTCACCGAGCTGCTCGGCCCACGCGGAGCAAGTCTTGAGCTGCGTGCCCGTGAAAAAGCGTCGGTGGACGGCGCCAAAATGTCGCCCATCATCACCGAGCAACTGCCGCTCGGACTCGCGGACATCGTCGCCTTTCCGACCTCGGCCGACGAGATCGCCGCGGTTGTCGCCGCCGCCGTGCGCCACGGTGTGAGCATCACCCCGCGCGGCAAGGGCACAGGCAACTACGGCCAGGCCATCCCGCTCGAGGGTGGACTCGTTCTCGACATGTCCAAGGCCCGCGCCATTATCGAGGTCGGTGACGGGGTCATCACCGCCGAAGCCGGCACCCCCATGATCGCGCTCGAACAGGCCGCTCGCGAGACCGGCCAGGAGCTGTGGATGTACCCGTCTACCGCGCAGTCCAGCATCGGCGGGTTCCTCGCCGGCGGATCGGGCGGCACCGGCTCCCTCGTCCACGGCTCCAACCACCAGGGTTTTGTCGCCGCGCTCGACGTGGTGCACACGGCCAGCGAAGGACTTGTGCACCTCGAGGGCGACGAAGCCCAGCTCTACGTGCACAACTACGGCACCGCGGGCATCATCGCCCGCGCGACCGTTCGCCTCGACCCCGTGCAGGACTGGCGTGCGTTCTACGCCAGCTTCGACACCTTCGACGACGTGCTTCCGAAGCTCAAAGAATTCGCCCTGCTGGAGCCGACGCCCCGGCTCGTCTCCGCCGACCTGCCCTACGTCTCCAACGCTCTGCCCGACGACCCCGCGATCCCTAAGGACCGCGCGAGCCTCCGCATCATCCTCGCCGCCAGCGCCATCGACGCGGCTACGGCGATCGTCGAGGCCGCCGGTGGGCGGGTTGAAGACGTGCGCGAGGGCCCACAGGCGAGTGTTCGCCTCAGCACCCTGTCGTATAACCATCCGATCGAGTGGCTGCAGAAGACGTCTCCCGGCACGTACTTCCACCTCGAGGTCGGCGGCGACGCACTTGTAGACCGCATCGACGAGGTTCACGCGGTGTTCCCCGGCGGCATGCTGCACATCGAGGGCAAGGTGGACCGGCCGATCGGGATGCTCGCGGGTGTCTACGAAAGCCCGGAGCAGGTCTACGCCGGCATCGATGCACTGCGAGAACTCGGAGTTGGAGTACACAGCCCTCACCAGTGGTACGTCGACTTCGAAGCCGACCGCACCCGCGACCTCGCCACCACCACGGATCCCCGCGGGTTGCTCAACCCCGGAAAACTGACGGCCGGCATTGTTGTCGCCGGAATGGGAAAACTCTCCTCATGACCTCCACACGCAAACTCGCCGAACTCTCCGGTACCGCTGCGACCGCCGCGCTGTCGGCCGAGTCGATCATTGTGATCCCGACCGGTGCGATCGAGCACCACGGACCGCACCTTCCCCTCTCCACCGACGCGCTGCTGGCCGAGACCTACGCCACTGCGGCCGTCGAACGCGCCGCGGCCGCTGGCCTTGACGTCTGGCTGCTGCCGACCCTCACCTACACGAAGTCCGACGAGCACCACTGGGCGCCGGGCACCATCTGGCTGTCGTGGGAGACCCTGATGGCGACCCTGGTCGACATCGGACGCTCCGTGGCGGCGACCCCCGCACGCAAACTCGTGTTTATGAACGGGCACGGTGGCAACGGCGCGCTGCTGCAGGTCGCCAACCGCGAACTGCGCCGCCGGTTCGGACTCTCGACCTTCACGATGTCCGCGGGCATCCAGACCGCTGGGTCCGGCGGAGACAACGGCGCCGACGAACTCGGCCTCGGCATCCACGCGGGCCACGGCGAGACCTCGCTGGTGCTCCACGTGCGCCCCGACCTTGTGGACATGTCGCTCGCGGAGCGCAACATCCCCGAGCACATCGCGGGTATGGAGTACATCGGGTTCAACGGCACCCCCGTCTCCTTCGGGTGGCTGAGCAACGACTTCGGACCGAGCGGTGTGATCGGTGACCCGACCGGCGCGAGTGCCGAGGCGGGAGCGGTGATCTTCGAGCAGTCGGTCACCCGTTCCGTCGCGGCGTTGCAGGAGATCGGCCGGTTCAGCCACGCGGGTCCGTCGGATGTGTAGATCGACTGGCCTCGCGTATGTCTGACGCGCGCAGCTCTGACGCGGCGCACTCTGACGCGCGCAGCACTGACGCGTCCAGCTCTGAACGGGTCGACCCGCTCGCGCTGGCCGCCGACTGGCTGCCGGCGAACAGTGACCCCGACCGGCCCCGACTGACACTCGGCACCACGGGCACCGACGGATTTCCCGCCGCGCGCACCGTGCTGCTGACCGCGATGACTGCCGACGGTTTTTCGTTCAACACGGACTCCCGCTCGCAGAAGGTCGCCGACATCGGTGCCGACCCCCGCGTCAGCCTGGTGTTTGTCTGGCCGGGATTCTCCCGGCAGCTGGTGGTGCAGGGAATTGCGAGCGCCCAGCCCGATACCGAGCGGGTCGCGGCCTACACACGCCGGTCGCCGTACCTCAAACTGCTCGCCTGGGTGAACTCCGCCTCGTTCGCACGCCGATCCCTTGAGGAACGTCGTGCGGAATGGGCGCGCACCGAAGCGCGGTATCCGAGGGCCCGGCCGAGGTGGCGCCGTCGTGGGACGGCTACGTTGTTCGTCCGACGCGGTTTCTCTTCTGGGAGGCCGCGGCCGATACCGCGAGCCGTCGCACCGAGTACCACCTGACGCCGGACGGCTGGCAGGTCGACAACCTCCCCGGTTAGATGTTCTTCCCATTGACGTTGTGTGCACGCTCGGTGGGTGAGAGGTCGCCGATGTCGGTATGGGGTCGAGCTCTCGTCTCGAAGCGTTCATCGCCCAGCGCCCACCACCCAGCGCCCACCTCCCAGCCCCCACCTCGTCACAGCCAGGGCCAGTACGCGCACGATCGGAAATACCCGGGGGCACAACGCGCAGGATCTGAAATAGCCGGGGGCAGTACGCGCAGGGATCTGCGATACCCGGGGCCGCTACGCGCACCAGATTTCTTAGCCGGGGCAAGTACGCGCAGTGGACGGAGCCTGTCAATTGGTTTGTGTAAGTGGCATTGGTATGGGTTTGAGTTGTTAGTTGACTCTGTCGGGGTAGGCGATGGCTAGTTGGGTGAGTGCTTCGTTCCAGTGAGCGGTGGAGAGGCCTTCGATGAGGTGCGCTGGTGGGTGGTCTCCGTGATGGTTTTGGCGGGTTTGAGTGCCGCGGGCCTTGTGACGAGCTCGCGCGCGTTTGTCTTCCATGTTGCAGATCGCCAGCCACAAGAGTTTGATGACGGACTCGTCGTTGGGGAAATGGCCCCGGTTCTTCGTCACTTTGCGCAGTTGGTAGTTCAATGACTCGATCGAGTTGGTGGTGTAAATCACCCGGCGCAGCTCGGGTGGGAATGCCAAGAACGGGATGAAACGTTCCCACGCGTCCTCGAACGTTTTCACTGCGGTGGGATAGCGGACGCCGAGTGGAGACTCAGCGAAAGCAGTGAGGGCGTCCAGGGCGGCGTCTGCGTTCGGGGCCTGGTAGATCAGTTTCAGTGCCGCGACGACGTCTTTGCGGTCTTTGTGGTTCACGAATCGCATCGCGGCCCGGATGAGATGGACAACACAGGTTTGCACCGTGGTGTTGGGCCAGGTCGCCTCGATCGCTTCGGGAAACCCGGTCAGTCCGTCGCAGCAGACGATGAGGACGTCTTTGACTCCCCGGTTGGCTAACTCGGCGCAGACCGCGCCCCAGAACTTGGCGCCTTCGGTTTGTTGCAGCCAGATGCCGAGGACATGTTTGATGCCGTCCATGTCGACGCCGATTGCGATATGCGCGGCTTTGTTGCGGACGTGTCCACCATCGCGGACTTTCACGACCAACGCGTCGAGATACATCACTGGATACAACTCGTCCAGGGGGCGGTGTTGCCATTGGAGGACTTCGTCGAGGACGGCGTCGGTGATTTTCGAGATGGTGTCGGCGGATAACTCGGTGCCGATCGTGGACGCGAGGTGGTGTTGGATATCGCGCACTGTCATTCCGCCGGCATACAGCGAGATGATCATGTCATCGAGGCCACCGAGGCGGCGTTGGCCTTTCGGGATCAGCATCGGGGTGAAGGTTCCCTGCCGGTCTCTCGGGATGTCGAGGTCGAGTTCGCCGACTTCGGCGCTGACCGTTTTCGCGGAGGTTCCGTTGCGCGAGTTCGAGTAGAACCGGGCCTCGGGATCGCCTTTGTCATAGCCGAGGTGTTCGGTCAGCTCGGTCTGCAATCCGCGTTCGAGGGCTGCTTTGATCAGCCCGGGAACGAAGCCACCATCACCGGTGAGCTGGATGCTTCCGGCATCGATCTTCGCGAACAAGTTATCCAGAGCGCCGCTATCGCGGAGCTCATCGATCGCTTCCGCAGCAGCGATCTGAGAGGGCGTTTTCGGTGCTTTACGTTTCTGGTTTCGATCCGTCATGACCACGATCATCATTCCTTCAGATAGATCCGCAACCCCTTACACAAACCATCTGACACCCTCAGTGGACGCTGTTTTGGTGGCCCCTGATGTGTAGCGGTGGCCCCTGGTGCGCGCGGGCGGCGACTTACTCGCCCCGGTTACGAGTGGACACGAGTGGTTACGAGTGGTTACGAGTGGTTACGAGTGGTTACGAGTGGTTACGAAAATCTGGCGATGGCGTCCCGACCGTCAGGTGGTACCCGTCGGTCAGGTAGTACGCGACTGCTCGGTGCTCCGCGTGAGGAACAACTAGATCGCCGCGGTGGTGTCGCCGACGCGAAGGCTGACGTCCAGTCGCACGGGCACGGGTGTTCCACCGGCGAGGATCTCGCCAATCATTCGCCCCGCCGCCCGTCCACGTTCCTGCAGCGGCTGCACCACCGTTGTCAGGCGGGTGGTCAGCCAGGGCAGGGCAACACCATCAAAACCGGTGACACTCAGATCATCCGGAACCCGAAGCCCCAGACGCGACGCCGCTCGTAGCGCACCCGCGGCGAGCAGATCATTCTGCGCCATAATCGCGGTCGGGCGGATGCTCTGCTGCAACAACACCATGGCCGCAGCGTCGCCTGCCTCGACATCCCGGCCACCCGCCTCGACCCGCACGGCGTCCGGAAACACGGAG
>Ga0247736_10000607_pt1 | contig 12044 bp, 10 predicted proteins | sample UWRJL193509B2_FD_180935 | JGI IMG/M metagenome (GOLD analysis project Ga0247736, IMG submission 180935) | Plant litter microbial communities from Arlington Agricultural Research Station in Wisconsin, United States - UWRJ-L193-509B-2 | ecosystem: Environmental > Terrestrial > Plant litter >...
ATCCCTGGGCCACTCCTCGGACGCACCATCGGCATCATCCGCACGATCACGTGGGGGCTGTTCCCGATTGCGGCCGTTCTCGGCGGATTCCTCAGCCGCATCGACCTGCGCCTGCCGTTCTGGGTGGGAGGCGGCGTCAGCGTGATCGTGGTGCTGCTCGCCGCTCGACTGATGCTGTCGTCGAGCGACCAGAAGCCCTACGAGGAGCCGTCGCCGGTTCGGGATGACGCTGCAGCTGCCGAAGCCTCATCCGTGCAGCCGGGCGTCGAACCGGTCGAGCCGCTCTAGGTTCTCTGCCCGGGTGAGTTCTCTGCCCGCTAGTCCTCGTAGGTGGTCGCGACCGCTCCGTCGTGCCCGACTCGGATGGTGGTGCCGTCGTCGAGCTGCACCACGGGACGCCCCTCGAGCCAGGTGAGCGTCCAGCGCCACTGCTCGGTCGGTGCCTCGGCCAGCTGCGCCTCGGCGTCGCGCACGGCGAGCACAACGGCTTCGGGGAGTGTTGCGGGCGGCGTCGCGCCGACCGCCCAGCGGGTTCCGAGCTGCATCAGTTGTGTCCCTCGAGGTGGTTGTCGTCTTCGCCGTCTTCGGCTGCGTCGAGGTCCTGCGCGAGCACCTTCTCGTAGGTGACCCACGTGGTGCGCTCGGCGACGCGGTCGTAGACACGCTGCGCTGTGCTGTTGTCGGCTGCGGTGATCCAGCGGATGGTGCCGCCCCCGCTCGCCGTGGCGAGCTCGCCGAGCGTCTCGATGAGGGCCGTCGCGGCGCCGGTTCCCCGCGCCGCCGGATCGACGTACAGGTCGTCGAGGTACCAGCCGGGCCCGGCGGTGAAGGTGTCGAACTGCCGGCGGAAGTGGGCGAACCCGATCGGGTGGTCCTCGGCGTCCGTGGCCACGAGCGCATCGATCTCGCCGCTGTGCTCGATGAGTCGTGCGAAGACGTCATCCACGATCTTCTGGCTGAAGGCGGTGTCGTAGAACACCCCGTAGGCGACGAACAGGCGTGCCCAGTAGGGCTTGTCTGCCGCTCGGATGACCCTCACGGTGGTCTCGGTCATCAGGAGGCCTCGGGTGCGACCTCGGCGAGCACGATGTCGGTCACGGAGATCTCGTCGGCCACCGTGAAGGTGACCGTCGCGATGCGCCCGACGGCCTTGAGGTCGTCGAGTCCCTGCTCGAGCAGGGCCGGGCCGGCGATGGTCGCGGAGGTGACCTCGGTCTTCTGCGACGCCTTCGCGTCGGTCTTGGCGCGGCGGATGCCGATGAGCGCCTCGCTCACGAGCGGCAGCAGGCCGGTCGGCTCGGCGTCCCCGCGCGGCGTCGGCCAGGCGGCGGTGTGCACGGAGTCGTCGTGGGTCCAGCTCCAGACCTCTTCGGTCGCGAACGGGATGAACGGGGCGAACAGTCGCAGCAGCACGTCCACCGCTTCGCGCAGGGCGAGCACGGCGCTGGCCTGGCCTTCCGCCGTGGAGGAGCCGTAGGCGCGCTCCTTGACGAGCTCGAGGTAGTCGTCGCAGAACACCCAGAAGAAGTGCTCGGTGACCTCGAGCGCCTTGGCGTGGTCGAATTCGTTGAACGCGGTGGTCGCGACGGAGATGACGCGGTCGAGCTCGGCGAGCAGGTCGAGGTCGAGCGCTTCGGTGATCGCGGGGTTGTCCGTCGAAGGCACCTCGAAGGAGTAGACGAACTTGGCCGCGTTCAGCACCTTGATCGCGAGTCGGCGACCGATCTTGATCTGCTTGGGGTTCTGCGGGTCGAAGGCGGCGTCGGTTCCAAGACGGCTGGAAGCGGCCCAGTAGCGCACCGCATCGGATCCGTGGTCCTCGAGCATGGCCGCCGGGGTGACCACGTTGCCCTTCGACTTGGACATCTTCTTGCGGTCGGGGTCGACGATGAAGCCGGAGATGCCGGCGTTCGACCACGGCACGGTGCCGTGCTCCTGTTCCGCACGCAGCACCGTGGAGAACAGCCAGGTGCGGATGATGTCCTGGCCCTGCGACCGCAGCGAGTACGGGAAGACGAGGTCGAACAGCTCGGGGTCCCGCTCCCAGCCGCCGGCGATCTGCGGAGTGAGGCTCGAGGTCGCCCAGGTGTCCATGATGTCCACCTCGCCGACGAAGGTCTTTCCGCGATCGGCCTCGGTGTAGCCCTCGGGCACGTCGGAGGCGGGGTCGACCGGCAGGCGATCCTCGCCCGGCACGATGACGGCGGACTTGTTGCCCTCGGCGTCGAGTTCGTACCAGACCGGGATGGGCACACCGAAGAAGCGCTGACGGGAGATCAGCCAGTCACCGGTGAGGCCGCCGACCCAGTTCTCGTAGCGCACGCGCATGTGGTCGGGGGTGAAGGCGATGTCCTTGCCCGCCTGCAGCAGGCGTTCGCGCAGCTCGGGGTCGCGCGCGCCGTTCTTGATGTACCACTGGCGCGTGGAGATGATCTCGAGCGGCTTGTCACCCTTCTCGAAGAACTTGACCTGGTGGGTGATCGGCTTGGCGTCGCCGACCATCTCGCCGCTCTCCTTGAGGAGTTCGACGATCTTCGCCTTGGCGCTGAACACGGTCTTGCCGGCGAGCTCAGCGTAGATCGCCCGCGCGGGATCGGAGAGGACTTCGGGACCCTCGGCCAGGATGCGACCGTCGGCGCCGATGATGGTGCGGTTGGGCAGGTCGAGCTCGCGCCACCAGACCACGTCGGTCACGTCGCCGAAGGTGCAGATCATGGCGATGCCCGATCCCTTGTCCTTCTGGGCGAGGTGGTGCGCGAGGATCGGCACCTCGACGCCGAACAGCGGGGTCGTGACGGTGCTGCCGAACAGGCCCTGGTAGCGCTCGTCGTCGGGGTGCGCGACGAGGGCGACACACGCTGCGAGCAGTTCCGGACGGGTCGTCTCGATGTGGATGTCGGTGCCGTCGGCCGCGTGGAAGGCGAGGCGGTGGTAGGCGGCGGGCTGCTCCTTGTCCTCAAGCTCGGCCTGGGCCACCGCGGTGCGGAACGTGATGTCCCACAGCGTGGGCGCATCGGCCTGGTACGCCTCGCCGCGCTCGATATTGCGGAGGAACGCGCGCTGCGCCGCGGTCTGCGCCTCGTCACCGATAGTGCGGTAGGTCTGGGTCCAGTCGACGGAGAGTCCGAGCATCCGCCACACGTCTTCGAACTGCTTCTCGTCTTCGACGGTCAGGCGCTCGCAGAGTTCGATGAAGTTGCGTCGGCTGACCGGCACCTGGTCGGCGGCTTTGGATGACGCATTGTCGCCTCCCTCGAGCGGAGGCACGTAGTTCTCGATGTACGGCAGCGACGGGTCGCAGCGCACGCCGTAGTAGTTCTGCACGCGGCGTTCGGTGGGGAGGCCGTTGTCGTCCCAGCCCATCGGGTAGAAGATGTCCTTGCCCTGCATGCGCTGGTAGCGGGCGATGAGGTCCATGTGCGTGTAGCTGAACACGTGGCCGATGTGCAGGCTTCCGGATGCGGTCGGCGGGGGAGTGTCGATCGAGAAGATGTTGGCCCGCGTCGCGTGCGCCCGGTCGAATCGGTAGGTGCCCTCGGATTCCCAGACGCCGCCCCAGGTCGCTTCGAGCCCTTCGAGGGCCGGCTTCTCGGGCAGCGGGCGGCGGAACGCGTTGGATGCAGTGTTCGAGGACATGCGGGGGTACTCCGGTTTCGATATATGCGGCACCGTGTCGGTGGAGAGGTGCCTGAGTGTCAGGTGTCTCCAGCTTAACCGAGACGCAGGTCGGGGGTGGTGCGATACCTGCGGCCTTGCGGGCTCGTCCACTCGAGTGTGCCGGGCGCCACGTACCTGCCCGCCGGAACCTGTCTCACCCGCCAAGCCGTCTCGCCCTTGAGGGTGTGGTGTCCCTGGCACAGGCAGGCGAGGTTGTCGTGGTCGGTTCTGCCGCCCTGCGCCCAACCCAGGGTGTGATCCACCTCGGTGCGTCTCGCCGGTTGCGAGCAGCCCACGAATCGGCAGGTTCCGTCCCGCACCCGCAGCCAGGTGCGCAACACCTCAGGGATGCGGTAGCTCTCCGTGCCGACGGAGAGCACCGCGCTCGTCTCGGGATGGGTCAGCAGCCGCGAGAGACTCGGCGCCTCGGAGGTCAGTGCCCGCGCGGTCTCCACGTCGATGGGACCGTAGCCCTCGAGGTTCGCCGGCTCGTTCGACCGCCCGAGCAGCGACAGCACGGGCACCGTGACCAGCACCCGGGCGCGGATGCCACTGGGCACATACCGGGCCGGGTCGGACGGGTCGTGGAGGTCGCTTTCGGGCACCTCGCCGCGCAGCAGGTAGGCCCGGAACGCGTCCGCTCGCCGCTGCGCGAGGGTGCGCGAGTCGTCGGCCGCAGGGTGCGCCGACGCCGAGGTGAGCCGGTCGAAGATCGCGACGGCTTCGGCAGCGGGCAGGTAGGCGTTCAGCCAGGCCATTCCATCGCGATCGGGATGCAGTTGCACCTCCCGATCCGCCTCGGCCCGCACCCGCCGCTCGACCATGGTCTCGGGGTGCAGCCGCTCGCGCAGGGTGCGGACCTTGCGGTCGAACTGGGCGGGTGTGAGCCGTTCGGCGAATGGGAGCGCCACGGCCTCCAGGGCCGCAGTGTCGCCGGCGTCGAGGCAGGTGGTCTGGTCGATCATCACCCGCGCGTGCCGTTCGCTGATCGCGGCGGTGCCGAGAGCTTCGTAAGTGGCCGGAAGAGCCGTGACGAGGATCTCCGCCTCGGCGAGCTGTCGTTCGGCAGTGCGCTCGGGGACGCGGGTCGCGCACGCGAGTTCGGCCCTTAGGGAGCGCAGTCGGAGGGACGACCCCGGCCCGGGTTCGCCGTCGAGCAGGGCGGTGAAGACGACCGCCTGGTGGAGCGCCGCGGCGCGCTGGGCCTGCAGCATGGCGATGACATTGTCGATGCCGATCACGGCCTCGATCGACTCGGAGACGACGTGCTCGATGGCATCACGAGACAGCGATTCACTCGGCGTGAACTGCTGCGGTGGGGCCATGAATGTCATGCGGAAAGTCCATCGGACCCCACCGACACCAAGGGCGGTTATCCTCCGGAAAACGGGCCGATTGTGAACAAGCTCCTCAAAGAATTTTTGGGGAGGACAAGACGGCGCCCTCTAAGCCGAGCCACACTGCGCAAGCAAGTGCAGGCGCGGAGAAGGGGATCTATGCCGCAGAGAAGCCGACCTGCGCCCCGCCGCGCGCACTCTCCGAGAACCGCACGAGGTACCCGTCAGGATCCTGCACGAGGAACTGCCGTACGGTGACCGTCTCGTCTCCGGTGCGGTACACCTTCGACTCCGGGGCCATGAACAGCAGCCACTCTGCCTCGAGGAGGCGCGCGAGCACCGGGTCCAGCGCCTCGACCTGCACCGTGAAGTTGACGCCGCGCCCGAGGGGATACTCGAGCGGCCCGGTCACCCAGTCGCGACCGAGGCCGAGCTGGTCGATCATGACCTCGGACTCCCCGTGGCGCAGGTAGGCGAAACCCTCATCCGGACGGTCGTAGACCACTTCGAACCCGCACAGTCCCACCCAGAACCGGAGGCTCGCGACGGAATCGGTGACGGCGAGCTCCGGCACCATCTACTTGAGAACCGTGACCGTGCGGTGTGCGAGCAGGCCGTCGGCGTCCTCGAGGGTCACCGTGTAGACCTGGCTGGCCAGGGTGCAGTCGAAGGTGAGGTTGTCGTAGCGGAAGGTGGTGGGGAGGTCCGACTCGTACGGGGCGGCTTTCGCGTCCGTGGTCGCGATTCCGATGTACGCGGTCGTCGCGTTGCTGCCCGCCCAGGTGAAGACGAGCGGTCGCGTGACGTCGCCCTCGACGCAGCCGGCGCTCTCCGGCGCTGTGAAGGTATCGAAGACCGGTCCGGGCGCGGCGGGCGGCGGAACGGACTCCACCGGGGTCGGCTCCGCCGTAGGGGTGACGACCGGGGTCGAGGTGGGGGTGACGGTCGGGGTCGAGGTCGCCTCAGGGGTCCCCGTGCCGGGGTTCATGGTGATGACCAGCAGCACGATGATGCCGACGAGCAGCGCCGCAGCGATACCGATGAGCGTGTACATGAGCGCGCGCGACTTGGGTTCGGCGCGGGCCTCCGCGATCGCCGCGCTCGCCGAGGCGGGCGGGATGGGTGGCCCGGAGCGGATGAGCTCGGTCGGGCGGTCCGCCCCCGGGAAGGGCGCTGCGGCACCCGGATAGGCGGCCGGCGACGCGGGCAGCAGTCGGGTTGCGTCGTAGCTCGCGGGCTCCTCGGCCTGAGCGTCGAACCGTTCAGTGGGAGTGTCCGACGAAGTGTCCACACCATCGAACCGTTCAGTGGGGGTGTCCGACGAGGAATCCGAAGCGAACCCGAACGGATCGAACCGCTCGGTCGGTGTGTCCGAAGAAGAGTCCGAGGGCGGTGTGGGCTTGTCGTCGCTCATGGCCGCAATCCTAAGGGGCGGGCATCCGAGAATCCCCTCAGCTAGAGCGCGTCGATCGCACCCTGGAAGCCCTGGCACACCGGGGTGACGGCCGCATCCAGGTAGGGGGCGAACTCGCCACGGGTGGTTCCCGCGTTCGCCCAGTCCTGGGCGGCGGCGACCGCGGCGCCGAAGGCGGCGAAGCTCGCGGCGCGACCCAGGGCCCGCGCCGAGGAGGGCAGCCGGGATGCCACGAACTCGCCGAGTACGCGCGCCTGCGCCGAGAGGCGGCTCATGGCGGATGCCTGCAACTCGTGCACGCTGCCGATCATCGAGTACTGCGTCAGTGCCCAGGGCACGCGGTTGGGCCGAAGTCCGCGCCGACGGCGAGCAGGGCATCCCGAATCGCGAACATCACGGGGGTGTCGGCGGGTGACGAGCGCAGCGATTCGAGCAGGTTCTCGAGGCTCTCGTCGAGGTCGATCCAGAAGACGTCGCTCTTGGCGGGGAAGTAATTGAAGAAGGTATTGCGACTCACGCCGGCGCGTTGGGCGATCTGGTCGACGGTGGTTCCGGCGTAGCTGTTCTCGAGGAACAGCTCGAATGCCGCCTCCTGCAGCATGGCGCGGGAGGAGGCGAGGGGACGGCCACGAGAGGAAATGGGGAGCTCCGGGAATGATTAATGGACTGAGTCTATTTATGTAGGATAGACGACGCACTCACACCCACATTCCCGAAAGAAGTCATGGCTCCCACGAAGCGCCTCGGCGCAGCACGCTCATTTATCGCAGGCACGGCCGTTCTCGCGGCCACGGCGCTCCTCGCCGGCTGCGCCACCCCCTCCGGACCGGTCGAGCAGTCGCTCACCTTCGCGATCGAAGGCGCCAACCTCAGCGCCGGTCACATGGACCCGCACTCCAGCCAGCTCGACGTGAGCGCCCTCGTCGGCCGCAACGTTCTCGACTCGCTGGTCGCGCAGGACGCCGACGGCAGTTTCGTTCCGTGGCTCGCGAAGTCCTGGACCATCTCCGACGACCAGCTGCACTACACATTCCAGCTTCGGGATGACGTCACCTTCACCGACGGTGAGAAGTTCAACGCCGAGGCCGTCAAGGCGAACTTCGACCACATCACCGCCGAGGAGACGGCATCGGCGCACGCCGCGAGCATGCTCGGCGCCGGCGCTGCCTACGTCGACACCACGGTCGACGACGAGTACACCGTGAGCGTCAACTTCTCGACGCCATACGCGCCGTTCCTGCAGGCGGCGAGCACGTCGCTGCTCGGCTTCTACTCGCCGAAGGTGCTCGCGGAGAGTGCCGACAAGTTGAAGACGGGTGGCCCGGAGGTCACGGTCGGCACCGGTCCGTTCATCCTGACCGAGTACGTGCCCGACCAGGAGCTCGTCTACACCGCGAACCCCGACTACAACTGGGGTCCGGAGAACGCCGAGCACTCGGGCGCGTCCGACATCGAGGACCTCACCGTCCGCATCCTGCCCGAGCCGAGTGTGCGCACCGGCGCGCTGGCGGGCGGCGAGGTGGATGTTGCGACCAACCTGACCCCGAACACGATCGACCAGGTCGGAGACGGCTTCACCGTGAAGTCGGCCGAGTACCCCGGCATCCCCTATTCGATCCACGTCAACGAGTCCTACGGCATCTTCACGGACCCGCTGGTGCGCGAGGCGTTCTCGATCGGATTCGACATCGACTCCGCGGTCGACAGCATCTTCTTCGGCCAGTTCAAGCGCGCCTGGAGCATCCTCGGGCCGACGACGCCGAACTCGTACGACGCGTCGCTCGAGGGTTCCTGGCCGTACGACGCGAAGAAGGCCGGCGAGCTGCTCGACCAGGCCGGCTGGACGGAGCGCGACTCCGAGGGCTACCGCACCAAGGACGGAAAGCGACTGAGCGCCCGATGGATCGCGTACACACCCATCCCCGACGATCGGGCCGCGCTGGCCGACGTCATCCAGTCGGATCTCAAGGAGATCGGTTTCGAGATCAAGCGCGAAGCCCTCGAGCCGGCCGCCTACAACGAGCAGTACGGTCCGCGCACCTACGACCTCACCGACTGGAGCTTCGCCAACGTCGACGCGGACGGCCTGCGCAGCCACTTCCACACCGGCGGCTTCCAGAACGCCTCGACGGTCTCCGACCCCGAGCTCGACCAGCTGCTCGACGACGCGGTGTCGACGAGCGACGAATCGGTGCGCGCCGGGCTGTACGAGCAGGTGCAGCAGTGGAACGCGAAGGAGAACCTGATGGTTCCGATCTACGTCCCCTCGCTGTTGACCGGGTACAAGGACACCGTGAAGGGTCTCACCTTCGACCTGTACGGGCGCCCGCTGTTCTACGGCGCCTCGATCAGCGCCGAATAACGCGATACTGAATCCGTGAGGTCGAGCAGGAGTGCAGCAGTGCGCCTGCTCGGCCACCTCGGAGGGGTGCTCCTCATCGTCTGGGGTGCGGCTACCGCGGGCTTCCTCGCCCTCAAGCTGATTCCGGGCGACCCGGTCGAGGTCATGCTCGGCGTGCAGGCGCAGGTGAGCGAGGAGACGAAGGAGGCGATCCGCCGCGACTGGGGGCTCGACCAGCCGGTGCTCGTGCAGTACCTGCAGTACCTCGGGCGGCTCGTTCGCGGTGACCTCGGGCAGTCCTACCAGCTGCGGCAGCCGGTGGCCGAGACGATCGCGAGCCAGGCGGGTGCAACCCTCGCCCTCACCGGTCTGGCCCTGTTGTTCGCGGTCGTCATCGCGCTCGCCGCCGCGCTCTTCGTGCGCGGCCGCCGCTGGAACTCCGTCGTCGGCCTGCTCGAGCTCGTGCTCGTGTCGTCCCCGACCTTCTGGATCGGCCTCGTGCTCATCGCGGTCTTCGGATTCGGCCTGCACTGGTTCCCGGTGACGAACGGGAGCGGCTTCTCCGCGCAGGTGCTGCCCGCGGTCACCCTCGCCCTCCCGATTGCGGGCATCCTCAGCCAGGTGCTGCGCCAGGGACTCGAGGCGGCCGCGACCCAGCCGTTCGCGCTGACGGCGCGCGCGAGGGGCATCGGCTACGCCCGCCTCGTAGGACGGCACACGCTACGGCACGCCGCCGGCGACGGGATAACGCTCAGCGGCTACATCCTGGGCTCCCTGCTGGGTGGCGCCGTGCTCGTCGAGACGGTGTTCGGCCGTGCGGGGCTCGGGCGCGTGACGCTGCGGGCCGTCATCGATCGCGACCTGCCGGTGGTGCTCGGCATGATCGTGGTCGTCGCCGTGGTCTTCGCGATCATCAACCTGCTCGTCGACCTCGCTCACGAGCGCCTCGATCCCCGATTGCGGGTGGCCTCGTGACGGTTCTCGTGGCGCGTCGCACCCGCCGGCCCAGGGCCCCTGGCGTGGTGCTCGCGGGAGTGTTCCTGGTGGCGCTGCTCGTCGCCGCCCTCTTCCCCGGGCTGGTCACCCCGCTCGACCCGCTGCGTGCGCAGGTATCCGATGCGCTGCAGGGTCCCGGCCTCGAGCACCCGTTCGGCACCGACCAGTCCGGCCGCGACGTCTTTGCGCGAGTCGTGCACGGCGCGCGTTATTCGCTCGCGGTCGGGTTCGGGGCATCCCTCATCGCACTGCTGGCGGGACTCGTCATCGGAGTCGTCTCGGGGCTCTCGCCGACGCCGGTCGATACGGTCATCGGTCGCATCATCGTGATCGGGATGGCGTTCCCCGAGTTCCTCGTCGCGTTGCTCGTGATCGCGATCATCGGCCCGGGACCCTCGAGCCTCGTCGCGGCCATCGCGCTCGCCGCCACCCCCGCCTACGCCCGCGTCGCGCGCTCGCAGACCCGTGTCGTGGTGCGCGCGAGCTACGTGACGGCCGCCGTCTCGCTCGGGGTGCCGCGCTGGCGCTCGGTGCTGCGGCACGTCCTGCCCAATACGCTCGGCCCGCTGCTCGTGATGGCCACGATCGGGGTGGGCACGGCGATCGTCTCTGCTGCGGGGCTGAGCTTCCTCGGGCTCGGCCCGGCCGCGCCGACGCCCGAGTGGGGTGTCATCCTCTCCGAGGGACGCAACCTGCTCGACCGGGCGCCGTGGGTCGCGCTCTTCCCCGGTCTCGTCATCACCGCAACGGTCATCTCGACGAGTGTCGTCGGTCGCGCGCTGCGGGGAGGTGCCCGTGCTCAGCGTTGAGAACCTGGTCGTCACGATCGGCGGCGTCGCGGTGGTCGACGGCGTGTCCTTCGAACTCGCTCCGGGGGAGTGCCTCGCCCTCGTCGGCGAATCCGGCTCGGGCAAGACCATGACCGCGAACGCCCTGCTCGGGCTGTCACCCGGCGCGGTCACCGCGGATGCACTGACGATCGACGGTGTCGACGCGCGCGCATTCGGCGAGCGGGACTGGCGCCGCGTGCGAGGCGCCGCCATCGCCCTGGTCAGCCAGGACGCGCTCGTGGCGCTGGACCCGCTGCGCCGTGTCGGCAGGGAGGTCGCGGAGGCCCTCGAGGTGCACGAGGGGTCCCTGTCCCGCGCGGAGGTCGGGGAACGCGTCATCCGGTCGCTGGAGATCGCGGCGATGCCGGATGCGTCGGCCCGCGCGCGGCAGTACCCGCATGAGCTCTCGGGCGGGCTTCGCCAGCGTGCGCTCATCGCCTCGGCACTCGTGACCGGACCGCGGCTGGTGGTGGCCGATGAGCCGACGACCGCGCTCGATGCGACCGTGCAGGCGCAGATCCTCGAGTTGCTGGGCGAGCTGAAGGCCCAGGGTCTCGGACTTCTGCTCATCAGCCACGACCTGAACCTCGTGGCGCGCCTCGCCGACCGCGTCGCCGTGATGCGCGACGGACGCATCGTGGAGACGGGAGCCGTCTCCGAGGTGCTCGAGCATCCGACCCACGCCTACACGCGGCAACTGCTCGCGGCGGCCCCGACTCCACGTGTCTCGTTCGTCGACGGGGGCCAGACGGTGCTCGAGGCGCGCGGGCTGCGGCGCTCCTACGGGTCGACGGTGGCGATGGATGACGTATCGCTCGCCCTCGGAGCCGGCGAGACCCTGGGCATCGTGGGCGAGTCCGGCTCGGGCAAGAGCACCCTCGCGCGCCTCCTGCTCGGCCTCGAGCGACCTGACGCCGGCGAGGTGCTGCTCGATGGACGGCCGTGGTCCGCGCTCAGGGAGTCGCAGCGGCGGGAGCGGCGCGACCGCATCCAGCTCATCGACCAGGATCCGTTCGGCGCGTTCGATCCGCGCTGGAGCGTCGAGCGCATCCTCGCGGAGAGCATCGCGCTCAGCGAGAAGCCGACCAGGCAGCGCACCCTGGAACTGCTCGGCCAGGTCGGCCTCGGTGAGGCGCACCTCAAGCGTCGGGCGCGGGAGTTGTCCGGCGGCCAGCGGCAGCGGGTCGCGATCGCGCGGGCGCTGGCCCGTCGACCCGCGATCCTGGTCTGCGACGAACCGGTCTCGGCGCTCGACGTGTCGATCCAGGCGCAGGTGCTCGACCTGCTCGAAGCGCTGCAGCGGGAGCTCGGCCTCTCGATGGTCTTCATCTCGCACGATCTCGGCGTGATCGCCCGGATGAGCGACCGCATCGTGGTGATGAAGGACGGCGCGATCGTGGAGCAGGGCAGTGCGAGCCGGGTGTTGCGGGAGCCGCGGCATCCCTTCACCCGACTGCTCCTAAAAACTT
>Ga0247736_10000608_pt1 | contig 12035 bp, 8 predicted proteins | sample UWRJL193509B2_FD_180935 | JGI IMG/M metagenome (GOLD analysis project Ga0247736, IMG submission 180935) | Plant litter microbial communities from Arlington Agricultural Research Station in Wisconsin, United States - UWRJ-L193-509B-2 | ecosystem: Environmental > Terrestrial > Plant litter >...
GCAAACCATGTTGAATGGTCGCCACATCGTTTACGCTCTCAGCGATCATGCGTGTTAATTCTTGCAGGCGCGTAAAACGGTCAAACTCTAGCGGGTCAAAATTCTCATTCGATTCCTGCAAAATACTCAGGCGAGATTGCAATTGCGTTTCCGCCTCGATTTCCAGTTCACGCAAATAATTACGCAAACGTGTCACGCTCTCGGTTAAATCGTTTGAAGATTGTTTAACGCCGCTAATCTCTCTATCCATACGCGAACGCGTGATTGAAATCTCACCCGCGTCGTTAATCAATCGATCTAGCGTATCTGCGCGCATGCGCAAAAATTGCGCTTTACGATCCGTTGCGCGACTAGCGGCTGGCGCGTCTTCTGGCTTAATCGCATTGATTGTGTCAGCAGGCGTACTTTCTAAAGCTTCTTCAAAGTAGCTGCCGATTTTGTCTAAATCGACAAACATACTGTCAAAATCAATCTCAAGCGTTTTGCGCTTGAGTGAGCGAATGACAAGATCTTCCATCTCGTGCACCGCATCGCCCAAACCAGATTGCCCTGCCATACGCGCGCTACCTTTTAAGGTATGTAGTGCGCGCTGTAACGCATCTGAATGTTCGGATTGTTTCGGATTGGCACGCCAAGCACGCAATTCCGAGCCGATTTCAGGCAGAATTTCACGCGCTTCTTCAATGAACATGGTCAGCAGTTCTTGATCAACCTGCGTCTTTTCCAAATCACTATTGCTATCATCACTACTGGCAGCAATATTGCTATAAGCCTTACCTTCAGTGACTAACTTAACCTCGTAGTCATCATGATTTACTTGTGCGAAATCCGCTGGTGTTTCAACTGGATTAGCAACTGTGTTTTCTGACTGTTCAGCGTTTTGACTAGTACTTTGATTAGCGCCTTGATGAATGTTAGGCACGCTAACTTCAGTCAACGCTTCAATACTTGGCTCAACAATAATCTCAATATTAGGAATGTTTACTTGTGTTGTTTCAACTGCAGTTGAAGTCAACGCATCTGGTAATGTGAACGTGATTTCTTCAACTGGCTCTGGTGATTCAGTAAACGTTACTGTTAAGGCTTTATTTTGTCGCGCTTGATCAGTTGCTTCATTAAGCACTTCAATTAGCGCCCTGGCAGAACGTGGATTGCGCAACTCAGAAATTTTCACCCACATGCTAGAAAGCGATTTAACCGTGTTACTAAATAGCGCGGTATGTTGCGGCGTCCAAGTTTCAACTTCGTTTAGCCAAGCTTCTAATGCGCGGCCCAATTCACCCATTGGCTTAAATTCTGCCGCAAGTGCATTACTAGCCAGCGTATGAATCGCTATTTTTGCCTCTGCCGATGGTGTTAAGTTTGCATCGGCAATCAGTTTGGCAACGTCCTGCTCAAGTATCGTGATATTTTGCATGCTTTCTTTAACAAAAATATCATAGAAGGCACGACTCATTTTACGCGTGCCGCCGATTAATACTTGAGGCTCAGATTTCTTGGCTTTTTTAGGTGTTAAGTCTGTTACTGGTATTGGCTCTAACTGCGTATTTTCCGCGTCAACCGCTTCCAACTCTAGAGTTTCGGACTGTTCTATATCGGATTCTAATCCTGGAGAAGTTTGAACGTCTGAATCTTCGCTAAGGTTAGCCGCTGACGTTTGAGAAAGTGATGTTGCGCTTGTAGACCACGCCGTTTGATTGATTTCTACTTGTCCATTTGCGCGTAAATCTGCTGCCCAATCGGCAAAAGCGGCGCTCATTTGCTCTATACCTGCAATTTGCGATGCCTCAAGTAGCGTTTTTTTGTCTAATACACCATTTAAAAACTGCTCAACTTGCCCCGCGATATCACCCATCACATTCAAACCAACTGTACGTCCGCTGCCTTTTAGCGTGTGAAAGCTACGTCTTACTTCTACCAACGCTTCGCTATCTGTCACATTCACGCGTAATGCTTGGCAATTTTGAGCGATATGCGCCAATACTTCTTCTGCTTCTGTCAGATAAATATCTAACAGTTCAGCATCAAATGCTTGATCAATCACTAGGATATCACTGGCACTAGTGACTAATTTCGAACTTAAATTTGTTGCTTGTTCTGGTGTATTTTGATTTAGGTAATCTGTAGTTTCAGCATTTGAATCAAGCGCAGCCTGCTCTGAAATCTGGTTGATCGAAGCATTTTGTTGCGAATCATCAATCGTTAATTGAATACCTGATTCTGCAAGAATCTCTTTCAAACGCGTGACAGCAGATTCCAGCGCCAATTCTGATTCTGGACGTATTTTTGGCATTTCATCGGCATAAATGCCGACCATGCTCAAACTTTCTGCAACCAACTCAAAATGCTGCTGGTTTGGCGCATAGTCAGCCGTTTGAAAGTATTCGGCTAAGCGATTGCTCGCCTTTACGATTGCGGTCGGCGTAGCTAAACCCAACATATCAAAAACCGCCGCAACTTGTTTTAGCGGTTTGGCGGTTAATGCAAGCGGTGATTTTTCAGTTGGATTGCGGAAAAAGCTATCTAATGCCTGCTCGGTAGTTTTAAGTGATTCTTTAATTTGCGTAACCAGCGCTTTAATCGTGTCTCGATCAAGCTCGCCCGTTCTTTCACCATCTAATCGGTCATAACTTTCACCCGATGAAATCGCTTCTAAGCGATGCATTTCAGACAGCAATTTTTGTACACGATCTGCATCTAAATGCTGATAATGTTGCAGCGAAGTTTCTAACAAATTGAGCGTAGCGGCAACTTCAATCAACGCCGCATGATTCACTTTGGTCGCATCATCGCGCAGCGTATTGCTAGCAAGCTGTAAAGCTGCATATAAATCAATGACAACAACCTGGCTTAATTGCTGTGTGAATGCTTGGCTAACAGCCAGTGTGTCAGAGAATTTAGTGATTAACACGTTATCAACGTCCACTTGCGCAAAGCTAGCTTTGGCATCTACTTTACTAAAATCAATGGTGTTCGATACGTCATCCCACAGTTCGCGTAATGCTTCTAACCGCGTCATCAACTCTTCTACAATTGTTAATTCAATTGCATCAATTGAGCTGGCATCGAAACTAAGCGTGTTTTTCTTATCGACTAGTAAATTCAGTTCGAACACTTCTTTTACTTTTTGGATGTTGTCTCTATCCACATTGCTAATTGCCACGTAATACAAAATGTCGCGCAATAAGTTGCTATGCGGTTTAGTAACGCCCTCAGCCAGATGACGCAATTCTTGATCGAGTTTGCGGCATAAGCGTTTTGCGCCAATATTTTCAGCAATTTCTTTTTGCTCTAGCGATTCAGTAAATGCACTCGCCGCCCACCACAAAGTTTTGTCGCTGTTTTTTTTCTGCGCTTGGCTAACATTAGTCACCGCTTCTGTCATGTGATAAAGCGCATTACTCTGTTTAGTTTGTAGCCAGCCTAATAAAGATTTTTGATAGTTGATGCGCTGTTCAATAATAAATGCAGGATATTCAGCCGCCTCTAATTGTTTAGTAGGCAAATCTTTCGGTGCGGTATTGGTGGTATCAGGAAAGAATAATTCACTTTCATCCATCGTTTCACCCAGTGCTGAAACAATCGGATGAATAATTGGATATAGGCGCAATGGAATATCAGGGGCGCCATTTAACAAATCTTGCAGATATGTTTGTAGCGCTTCAACTGCTTTAACAAAAGTATCCATTAATTCTGGCGTTGCATCCAGCGTTTTTTTATCTAGACGACTGGCTAACTTTTCTAATTCAGTACAAAAACGTTTACATCCTTCCAAACCCACCATATCCAGCGCGCCAGATGCTTGATATAAATGCGTTTGCGAAAAACGCATTGGGGCGGTGTCATGCAAATTACCTTGTACTGACTTTAGATTATCTAAAACAGCAGCAAGTGATTGATCTATCTGGTCTTTAACCCAAGTTAAAGGGCCTATATCAAAATTTTCAGACACTTAAATTCGACTCCACATATAATTAATTTAAGCTAATTATTAAGCCAATTTAAAGCCAGCTACTGATTCACGTAACTCTTCTGCCAGCGTGGTTAACTGCCCAACGGATTCAGCCGTCTGTTTAGTACCCTCAGTGGTTTGCGATGTAATTTCTTGAATTTGCTGCATGTTTTTTGTCACGGTAGATGCCACTTCAGTTTGCGCTTCTGTTGCGCTAGAAATCGATTGAATCAATCGCGCCAAGCTAGTTGTAACGGTTTCAATCTCGGTCAGAGCTTTACCCGCCGCATCAGACAATCTTGCACCTTCTACCACACCCTCTGTACTTTTCTCCATCGCCGCAACAGCAGAGTTAGTATCGGTTTGAATGGTTTTTACAATCGCGCCAATCTGTTTAGTCGCCTCAGATGAACGTTCCGCTAATCGTTGCACCTCTTCCGCAACCACTGTAAATCCACGGCCCGCTTCACCAGCAGACGCTGCTTGAATCGCCGCGTTCAACGCCAGAATATTGGTTTGTTCGGTAATGTCAGAAATCAGCTCAACAATCTCACCAATCTCTTGCGAGCTTTCACCCAAACGCTTGATGCGTTTTGATGTTTCTTGAATTTGTTCACGAATACCGTTCATACCTGCGATTGTATTTTGTACCGCTTGCGAACCTTGCGTAGCCGCTTGCAATGAACGTTGCGCAACTTGTGACGCCTGACTAGCATTGCTGGATACTTGCAAGATTGAACGCGTCATGTTGCCAACAGCTTCTGTTGTTTCCGTAATTTGTTTGGATTGCTGTTCCGCTGCAGACAACAAACCAACCGAAGTGGCTTGCGCTTGTCCTGTCGCAGTATTCACCTGCTCAGACGCACGGTTAATTCCAGTTACCAAATCACGTAAACTATCAATCGTGTAGTTAATGGAATCGGCAATCGCGCCAGTAATATTCTCTTTTACCTCTGCGCGCACCGTTAAGTCACCATCTGCCAAATCGCCCATCTCATCTAGCAAGTTAAGTACCGCCATTTGGTTTTGTTGACCATCATTTTCAAGCATTAATACCGCGTTTTCGATTTGTTTCACCTGACGCGAACCAAAATACGCAATCAAAAATACAATCAACACACCCAACAAAGCTAGCGCGATTAGAATCGTATTCACTAATTTATTGCTAGATGCAGCGATACTCACAGATTCTTTTTGTACTTCAGCATTCAATGCCAAAACCGTTTGCTTGTTGATTTCATAAGCGCTCGCTAAATCGCCCAATGGTTTTGCAGCTGCAATCGCGCCCAGTTTAATTGCCACTTCAAAATCTTTATTATAGATACGGTAAAAATTCTCGTTTGATTTGAGCACCGCCTGAAACGCGCCGCCCATCGTGTCTAGATTAAGATTACTTTTCCAGTACTCAACGCGTCTGTTGTAGTCCGCTTCGGCTGCTTTTACTTCGGCTAGTTTTCTATCACGTTTTTGATAATCAGAGTTTGAAGTAGCAACATAAGCCTCATTCACCGCCGCAAACGCATCTACCGCGTAAAGTGGTGGTGGCAAAATATCCGCGCGCAAAGCATCGTTTGTTTTAATCTTATCGTAAACCGGGCCGCCAACGCGCACCTGGCTAATCACATAGAAAGCCAAAATAATAAAGATGATCAAACCAATCACAGGCCCGATTACTTGCCCGTAACCTCGGCTACCGCCTTCAGTTGAGCTTTTACTCATCATTTGCATTAATTTTGCGGGAAAGTCTTTAATTGCTTGTATATTTAATGCCATGTTGATTCCTTTTGAGTCTTACTTAATCACTTCAAACAAACAATTTGAATATTACTTAACCATTTTTTTACACTAAAAACCAACAGCCATCACCAATAAAACACTAGCTAAATTTAGCTCACTTAATTTAGCTTACGTAAGGTGTTGTAAAATCTTTTGAGCGCACTAACTTATCGCAATCCAATAAATACCACAGGCGATTTTCATCATCTTGATAGGTTTGATTTTTCAAACAAACATTGTCATCCGCCAAGGTTTCATTTAGCTTCATTTCATCCAGCTTACGTAATCCGATTAATTTATCGACTAGAAAAGCCACATTATTAGTCACTGATTCACTGATCAATAATAAACGTGCATTGGATGAGATATTGGTAAATGAATTTTCTAATAATTGCGCTAAATCATTGATGGCGTACAACACGCCGCGCACATTTGCCACGCCTAAAAACCAGGGTTTAACTAATGGAACACGCTGAATATCCATAATTGGTAAGGTTTCACTGATTTCCTGCAGATTAACCAATACGTTTTTTCCACCAATGACAACGCCCAAATAACCTGCTGGCGATTCTGCACCCGCTTTTTTAGCATTTTCTAACCTGGCTAAAATATTGGTCTGATATTCGCGTAATTGTGATTGTTTTGACATGGATTACGTCATTCCAAGTTTTAAATTACCAATGCGTGATTGATACATTTAATTTATGCGCCTAGTTTTTCGATTAACGCTTTTAAATCAGCTTTTTGAATAGGTTTTAATAAACAACCTTTTGCGCCCATCTTTTCTGCCCACGCATGATCGGTTATCTGCAATTTTCCTGAACATAAAAACACTGGGATTTTGGCAGTGGCAGCGTCTTTTGTTAAAGATCTTGCCGCTTGAAAGCCCGTTAATCCCGTCATAATAATATCGATAATGATTAAATCAGGCGCAATGCCAGCGGCACGCTCTACACAAGCCTCGCCACTTTCTAAAGCAATCACTTGATAACCTTCAGACTCTAACAACTCTGTTAGATAAAAACGATCCGTTGCTGAATCATCCACAATTAGAATTTTATTAATCGCCATTTTTATTCTCCCCTGCTCTTGATTAAAGTTCTTAATGACCGCTATTTAATTACAGTGCATTAATTGCTTACAAATTAAATCTAACTAATCTAAATCCACTTAATCAACGATGTTTTCTGTACTTTTTTTGCTATTAAGATAAGCCTCGCTGGTATACGTATTGATTGCATCAATTAAAGTATCTTGCGTAAAAGGCTTAGTTAAATACTGGTCCGACCCTGCCATGCGACCGCGCGCACGGTCAAATAAACCATCTTTGCTGGATAACATAATGACAGGAGTGGATTTAAAACGACTGTTACGTTTGATGAGCGCACAGGTTTGATACCCATCTAAGCGCGGCATCATAATATCGACAAAGATAATTTGGGGATGTTGGTCGGCGATTTTTGCTAGTGCATCAAAACCATCTTCAGCCAGAATCACTTCACAGCCCGCTGATTTCAGAAATATCTCGGCACTGCGACGAATAGTATTGCTATCGTCAATAACCATTACTTTAATTCCAGCCAGATTTGCTTGGGCCACTTTATACTCCCCCACTATATAAAAGCATGTTTATATAGCCAAATTATAAATACTATATCTAAAAAAATGTTTTTACTTTATTCTTTTAACAACTCATTAACAACTTTAAGTTGAGTAACATTCGTTAGCGCATACAAAATATTACATTTTTTCAATCAATTTGCAACACTTACATAATATTTGTAATAATATACTTTAACAATATTCAATAATTGATGTATAAATTACGATTATGTATAGATACGCTAAAAATAATTGCATGATGGGGAGCGACGAACAATGCTTATAAGACAAGAATCTGTAGATTCCAAAATGGCGCTTAAAGATTTACCCAGCGCATCACCGCTGGCAAATGCTAATTTGGTTTTAGTGTTTGGCTCTGTTAAAAGATTTAACGAAGGCAAATTACAAAGCTACTTAAAGTCGCGCTACCCAACAGCACAAGTAATCGGCTGTACCACTTCTGGGGAAATCAGCCCTAACGGCGTATTTGACGACAGCATTCAAATCACCGCGATTCAGTGGGAAAAAACTGTTCAACGCGTTGCCCAAACCAAAATGTCTGGCATGCAAAGCTCTTTCGAAGCGGCAGCCGGTTTAGCCAAACAATTAAAATCCGATAATTTACGCACTGTATTAGTCATCTCTGATGGCTTGAATGTAAATGGCTCAGAACTATTAAAAGGCTTTCAAAGCGTGTTGGGCGATATCCCAATCGTTGGCGGGCTTGCTGGCGATGGCGGCGCATTTGTTAAAACATTGCAATTGTTTAACGATATCGTTTCAGATAACTTAGTCATTGCGGTTGGTTTGTACGGCAACGCATTAATCACTGCCAGTGGCGCATTAGGTGGCTGGAAACCTTACGGCCCGCCACGCACTGTGACCAAATCTGAGAAAAACGTGGTTTTTGAGATGGATGGAAAACCAGCGCTACCACTTTATAGAATGTATATCGGTGAAGCATTTTCAAAAGGCTTACCAGGAACAGGCTTAAAATTTCCACTCGCCGTAATCGAAGAAGGCAAACGCGATGTAGAAAAAATCCGCACTTTACTGGCAATTGACACCAAAAATAATAGCTTAACCTTTGCTGGCAATGTGGATGAAGGCGAAACAGTACGTTTGTGCCAAACCAATCACGATCGGCTGGTTGACGGCGCTGGTGCTGCTGCTAACTTAGTCATGGATGGTTTAAGCGCGAATAAAACCAATCAAACTGGCTTGGCAATTTGTGTCAGTTGCGTTGGCCGTAAAGGCGTAATGGCTGAATTAGTGGGCGATGAAATTAAACTGGTGCAACAGATTTTAGGTCCTCAAACCAGTTTGACTGGCTTTTACTCTTACGGCGAATTAGCGCCACGCCCGAATACAACAGATAGCGTATTGCATAATCAAACCATGACAATTGGTTATTTAAGTGAGAACTTATTGGCCTAGTTGCTATTCAACAATTGTTAATATTTAATCTAGTTTCATCATTTAGTTAGACGTTAATTGCTGCAAATCGATAAGCACCTGTTTTAAACAGGTGCTTTTTGTTTTATCATAGTTAACATTAATAAATGCGCTAATTCTAGGGCGCTTTATGTCATTTAAAAAAGGAAAAGATCATGTCAAGCTCAGTCACTCTTAAAGGCAATCCAGTTGATGTTGCAGGCAATTTGCCAAAAATTGGCAGTACTGCGCCTAATTTCACTTTAGTCGATAAAGCATTGGCAGACGTTACATTAGAAACGTATGCAGGCAAACGTAAAGTGCTTAATATTTTTCCAAGTGTAGATACGCCAACTTGCGCGATGTCTGTACGTGCTTTTAACAAGCATGCTGCTGATTTGGAAAATACAGTGGTATTAAATATCTCTGCCGATTTGCCATTTGCGCAAACGCGTTTCTGTGCGGCAGAAGGCATTGAAAATGTGGTTAACTTATCCACAATGCGCGGTCGTGATTTCTTGATGAATTACGGCGTACTATTGTTTACTAGCAAATTGGCTGGTTTGGCCGCACGTTCAGTAATTGTCATTGATGAAAATAACGTCATTAAATATATTGAGTTAGTACCAGAAATCGCTAATGAGCCAAATTACGATGCAGCTATTGCAGCATTAAAATAAGCGCTTCTTAAAACTAAATACAATAAAAGCCAGCTTTTGCTGGCTTTTATTGTATTTAGTTTTGCTTAGATGTTTGCTACTGACTGAAAATTCGGCCCACTTTTCACTTTTCACTTTTCACTTTTCACTTTTCACTTTTCACTTTTCACTTTTCACTTTTCACTTTTCACTTTTTAAATATTCCGTGTATTTTGCGTTACTGCCCTTCGCTTTTTCCACTGGATATTTCAAGGCATTTAAATCGATTTTCTGATTAGCCGCATCAATTAAATCAATATTCAAAACTTCTGCAATTCTCAGCAGATACACAAATGTATCCGCCAGTTCATGGCTCACCGCTTCACGTTTTTCTGGCATTAACTGCTGGCTTTCAGTTGGCGTATCCCATTGAAAATGTTCAACTAATTCAGCCGCCTCTACAATCATCGCCATCGCTAAATTTTTAGGCGTATGAAATTGCGCCCAATCGCGCTCATTGACAAAATCATTCAGGCGATGACGTAAATTATTGAGTGAGTCTTGGTTTTGCATCATTTACTTAACCCTAAATTAGCGATGATTTTTGATTACTTTATTAATGCTACTTTCTATTACTGCCAGCCACCATTTTGATTTCAAATAATCGGCATTCCAATGGACCATTAAACAACGGTGTCCGTTTACTTGGTGTTAAACGCATCAATTTTGGCAGGCGTAAATCATTGGTTAAAAAGTAAGTATTCCAGCCCGCAAATTTGCGTTTTAACGCTTCACCCATTTTTGGGTAAAGCAAAGCAAGTTCCTCATCTTCACCAATGCGCACGCCATATGGCGGATTAGCGACTAGTACGCCGCTGTCTGCTGGCGGTACGACTTCGGTGATATTGTTTTGCGACAATTGTACCGCTTCATCCAAACCTGCTTCGGTTAAGTTTTGTTTGGCGATGCGCACTGCGCGTAAATCACTGTCAGAACCGTATAGTTTTTGGAACGTAGTCGGTTTGACGTTTTTAAGTGCTGTATTTTTAATCTTCTTCCAAGTATCAGATTCGAAATTCTTAAGCCGCTCAAAACCAAAATCGCGCTTTAATCCGGGCGCTATATTTAATGCCATCATCGCAGCTTCTAGCAAAAATGTGCCGCTTCCGCACATTGGGTCTAACAAAGGCTGCCCAACTTGCCAGCCGGATAATTGCAGAATGCCTGCTGCTAGATTTTCACGCAAAGGCGCTTCAATGCTGGCTTTGCGGTTACCGCGCTGATACAAAGCATCGCCAGAAGTATCGACATAATAAACGTAACTATCTGCCGTTAAATATGCGTGCACACGAACCGCTGGTGTTTTAGTATCAATATATGGACGCGAATCCACGACTTGGCGAAATTTATCGCAAATGGCGTCTTTAATGCGCAAAGTAGCGAATTCCAGGCTTTTAAGCGGACATTTGACACCCGTCACTTTCACCATAAAATCATGCTTCACATCAAACCAGTTCGGCCAATTAAGCTTGTAAGCCGCTTGATATAAATCATCTTCCGTCGCGTATTTTCCCTGCGCCGCTTGCATCAGAATGCGTGTAGCGATGCGCGAATGCAGATTGGCGTGATAGCAAACGCTTAACTCGCCCGCAAAACCCACGCCACCATCGGTCGGTTTGATGTCTTTGGCGTTACTCGCTTTTAGCTCGTTTACCAGTAACGCCTCAAGTCCGCGTGGGCAAGTGGCAAAATATTGATTCATCATGGATTGGTTGTCATTTCTTGTTCAATTTAACTAATTCAGTTATTTGGTTTAATTGTTTGATTTTAATAATATCGGTTTAATTTATTGTGACTTTTTATGGGTTAACTATTTTGATAATGATGGTTATGTTCGCACAGTTTCTCAACAAAATTTAAAAACTCAATGTTATGCGTGGTTTGGAGCGTTTTCGCACGCTCTCTCAATTTTTTCTCATTCAGCAAAGTCGCGCGTTTAAAACCAAAAACCACAATATTGCCAGGTTTCCCCGTTGGTAACATTAAGGTGTGGTGATTAAAACTTTGTTCAATGCGCTGCAGATACACATCAAAATTCTTGTCGCTTCCCCATAAATTAATGGCAAAAATGCCGTTATTGGTTAACGTCATTTCGCAGCTATCGAAAAAATCCTGACTGCAAAAATTAGGCGGAATACCGAAGCGATCAAACGCATCAATCATTAAACAATCGGTACTGTTTTGATTGTCCGCCAAATAAGCAATACCGTCGCCTTCAATCACATTAAATCTGTCGTCATTTTCTGGCACAAAAAAATGGCTGCGCGCAATATTAATGATTTGCGGGTTGATTTCTACAATCGTTTGCTGGATATTCGGGCAGTTCGCGTAGATATATTTAGGCACAGATCCACCACCCAAACCGATGGTCAGCACCGTTTTGACTGACTCTGAAAACAGCAAAAATCCCATCATGCCGCGCGTGTATGTGAGCTCTAACGCAAACGGATCTTTCACTTTCATGCTACTTTGAATCGTCACCGAGCCAAGATGCAAAGAACGTATGCCGCTGGTTTCTGACACTTCAACGATATTGTCATCTTCCACACTTTTATGGATTTTTCGATTGAATC
>Ga0247736_10000610_pt1 | contig 12027 bp, 8 predicted proteins | sample UWRJL193509B2_FD_180935 | JGI IMG/M metagenome (GOLD analysis project Ga0247736, IMG submission 180935) | Plant litter microbial communities from Arlington Agricultural Research Station in Wisconsin, United States - UWRJ-L193-509B-2 | ecosystem: Environmental > Terrestrial > Plant litter >...
GACGAGGAACTCGCCGAAACCCAGCGGCTGCTGAACATCCGCCCCAGGCAGACCCTCGACTTCCGCAGCCCCCATGTGATGATGAAGGAATTACTCAACGGTGTTGCGCTAACAACCTGAAGCTGCCTGCCCAGCACCCGCAAATAAGCACAGACCCGGGGAGAAAGCGGGCAGGAGATGCACAGGTATCTCGACGTCGAGATAGTTCGGTCGTACTTGTAAGATTGGTGCGGCTCTAAGAGAGGAAACCCACGTGGCAAAGATCAAGGTAGAAGGCACGGTCGTCGAGCTCGATGGCGACGAGATGACCCGCATCATTTGGCAGAAGATCAAGGACACCCTGATCCACCCCTATCTCGACGTCAACCTCGAGTACTACGACCTCGGAATCGAGCACCGCGACGCGACCGACGACCAGGTCACGATCGACGCGGCTCACGCGATCCAGAAGCACGGTGTCGGCGTCAAGTGCGCGACGATCACGCCCGATGAGGCACGCGTCGAAGAATTCGGCCTGAAGAGGATGTGGAAGAGCCCCAACGGCACGATCCGCAATATTCTCGGCGGCGTCATCTTCCGCGAGCCGATCATCATCTCGAACATCCCGCGCCTGGTGCCCGGCTGGAATAAGCCGATCATCATCGGTCGTCACGCATTCGGCGACCAGTACCGCGCAACCGACTTCGTCTTCAAGGGCAAGGGAAAGCTCACGGTCGAGTTCACCCCCGACGACGGCTCGGAGCCGATGAAGTTCGAGGTCTACGACGCCCCCGACGACGGCATCGCCCAGGTGCAGTACAACCAGGACGCCTCGATCCGCGACTTCGCGCGCAGCTCGCTCAACTACGGCCTGAGCCGTAACTACCCGGTGTACCTCTCGACGAAGAACACCATCCTCAAGGCTTACGACGGTCGCTTCAAAGACATCTTCGAAGAGATCTTCCAGGCCGAGTTCAAAGAGAAGTTCGACGCTGCCGGCCTCACCTACGAGCACCGCCTCATCGACGACATGGTCGCTTCGGCCATGAAGTGGGAGGGCGGCTACGTCTGGGCCTGCAAGAACTACGACGGCGACGTGCAGTCCGACACCGTGGCCCAGGGTTTTGGTTCGCTCGGCCTCATGACGAGCGTGCTCTCGGTTCCGGACGGCTCGGTCGTCGAGGCCGAAGCCGCGCACGGCACGGTCACGCGTCATTACCGCATGCACCAGCAGGGCAAGCCCACGTCGACCAACCCGATCGCGTCGATCTACGCCTGGACGCGTGGACTGTCGCACCGCGCCAAGCTCGACGGCAACCCGGCGCTCGCCGAGTTCGCCGAGACGCTCGAGGACGTCGTCATCAAGTCGGTCGAGGCCGGCCACATGACCAAGGACCTCGCGCTGCTCGTCGGCCCGGACCAGAAGTGGGAGACCACCGAGGAGTTCCTGGACACTCTCGACAAGAACCTGGCCGCACGCCTGGCCTAGTTTCCGCGCAATCTACCTGAAAACGCCCTGTTTCCGCGAGGAAACGGGGCGTTTTCGGTACCTCGGGGACTGCGCAGTTGTGGATCTAGGGGGAGAGGCTGAGCGTCACCACGAGGTTGATGGTCGTTGCGACCACGAACGAGCCGAACAGGAACGACAGCAGCGAGTGCCCGAGGGCGGCCGAGCGGATGCGGTGGTTCGTGATGTTGGTGTCCGACACCTGGTAGGTCATGCCGAGGGTGAACGCGAGGTACGCGAAGTCGGTGTACCGCGGCGGCTCGTCCTGGTTGAACTCGATCCCCGAGCCGGTGGCGTAGTAGAGCCGCGCGTAGCGCAGCGTATACAGGGTGTGCAGCAGGATCCAGGAGAGCGCGACGCTCACGAGTGCCAGCGTGGCCAGCGCCCCGCGCAGTTCCCCGGATGCCGCCCCCGCGTGCACGAGAACGAACCCGACGGCGAACAGGCTGGCCACGCTGAGCGCCACCACCAGGCCGTCGGTCTCGGCGCGGCCCGGCTCTTCGGCGACGGCGTGCTCGCGGGTCTGGGCGGCATCCTGTCGTCCGATCACGATCCACACCCAGGCCGAGAAGATCGCGGCTGCGACAGCCCAGCCGAGGGTCGGCGCGTATTCCCACCACCCGGCCGCGCCCGCGATCGTCATCGTGATGAGGCCTGCGACGATCATGACGCTGAGCCTGAGGGCCGAGTGGTGTTTGTGCACAGTGTGATTGAAGCACAGCGCGAAAGAAGCACAGCGTCACATTTAGTGCACAAATGTGTCGCGAGTGCGCACGTCCTCTGCAAATGGGGGGTAAACAGCGCAGGAATCCTGCGTGTCGGTCTACCCCTCTTTGGGGGTGCGCTACCTCTATATAGCCTGAGCAGATTCGCGGTCCACCGCGAGGACCATGCCGTCCCGACCTGATGGAGTCTCAGTGCGTTCTTTCTCCCGTCCACCCGGATCCACCAGGCGAGAGGCGGTGAGACCCATCTCGGTCGCCGCTCTCGTCGCCGGATCAGCCCTCGTTGCAGCGCTGTTCTCCGTTCCCACAGCGGCTGCTGCCACTGACAGTTCGCCCCACGAGATCAGCGTTCCCAGCGCGAAATCCGTGCTCGGCGACCTGAAGAAGTTCCCCTCGGGCAAGTACATCGTGCGCCTCAAGGACTCGCCGGCGTCGACCTACACTGGCGGGATCAGCGGGTACAGCGCGACCAAGCCGAGCACGGGAAAGCAGCTCAACGCCAAGAGCACGTCGGTCAAGAGTTATTCCGCGCTGCTCGAGGGCAAGCAGGAAGACCTCGCGAGCCGCGTCGGTGTCAAGGCTCTCTACAACTACACGCTCGCGTTCAACGGTTTTGCGGCAGAGCTGACCTCTGAAGAAGCTGCCCGCCTCGCCAAGAGCAGCAGCGTCTCGTCGGTCACCCCGAACGAGATCCTCAAGGTGCAGGCGGCGTCGGCTGCGGTGCCGGAGCCCGAGACCTCGGGTGAGTACCTGAAGATCACCACCCCGGGCGGGCTCTGGGATTCCATCGGTGGATCGCAGAACGCCGGCAAGGGCGTTGTCGTCGGTGTACTCGACACCGGAATCGCACCGGAGAACCCCTCGTTCTCGGGCGACGCTCTCGGAACCACGGCATCCACGAACAAGCCCTACCTCAGCGGAAACAACGTGCTCTTCGCCAAGGGCGACGGCAACACGTTCTCGAGCTCGCGCGTCGAGGGTGAGCAGTTCGACTACTCCGACTACAGCACGAAGATCGTCGGCGCGAAGTACTTCGTCGACGGTTTCGGCGAGGGCAACATCGGCGACGCCGAAACGAACGGCGAGTACCTCTCACCGCGTGACGGCGACTCGCACGGCTCGCACACCGGCAGCACCGCGGTCGGCAACGCCGACGTCGACGCAACTGTGAGCGGAACCGACTTCGGCTCCATCGCAGGCGTCGCTCCCGCGGCCAAGATCGCGGCCTACAAGGTCTGCTGGTCGGGTCCGGACCCCGACCCCGACATCCAGACGGATGACGGCTGCGCCACCCTCGACATCGTGGCTGCAATCGACCAGGCGGTAGCCGACGGCGTAGACGTCATCAACTACTCCATCGGTGGCGGCTCGGCCCAGACCGTCTATTCGGCAAGCGACGAGGCCTTCCTCAACGCCGCCGCAGCAGGCATCTTCGTGTCGGCATCCGCCGGAAACGACGGACCCGGCGCATCGACCCTCGACAACGCGGCTCCCTGGGAGACCACGGTCGCAGCATCGACGATCCCCGGTTACGAAGCGACTCTCGAACTCGGCGACAACAAGCAGTACGTCGGTGCATCGATCTCGGTCGACCGCACTCCCGGAGCTCCCGAACTGACCGGTGACCTCGTGCTGGCAGAGACCGCGCCCGCTGCGGAATTCGAACCGGCTGAAGCCAACCTCTGCCTCGCCGGTTCACTGACGGATGCCGTCGCCGGCAAGATCGTGGTCTGTGACCGCGGTAACAACGGGCGCCTCGCGAAGTCGGTCGAAGTCGCTCGCGCCGGTGGTATCGGAATGGTGCTGCTGAACGTCGACGCCGGTGACACCATCACCGACGACCACGTCATCCCGGCTATCCACGTCGACGCGCCGTACCGTGCAGCAGTCCGCGCCTACGCGGCCACCGCTGGAGCCACCGCGACCTTCCACCCGGGCAACATCACGGGCAAGATCACGCCGGTTCCCCAGCTCGCCGGATTCTCGAGCCACGGACCCGTGCTCGCAGCCGGCAGTGACGTGCTGAAGCCGGACGTCACCGCTCCCGGTGTCTCGATCCTCGCGGCCGGTGCCAACGCCGAAGGCGAAGACCCGACCTACGAGTTCCTCTCCGGTACCTCGATGTCAGCCCCGCACGTAACGGGACTCGCAGCGCTGTACCTCGGCGAGAAGCCACTGGCGTCACCGGCCGAGATCAAGTCGGCCCTGTCGACGACGGCCACCGACACGGTGAACAACTCGAGCGCCAAGACGACCGACCCGTTCGGCCAGGGTGCCGGCCAGGTCGTCCCGACCCGCTACCTCAACCCCGGACTGCTCTACCTGAGCGGACTGAGCGACTGGAAGCGCTACCTCGTCGGAACCGGGGAGGCCAGCTTCACCGGCGTCTCGGCGATCGACCCGAGCAACCTGAACCTGCCCTCGATCGCGATCGGTGACCTCACCGGAAAGCAGACGATCACGCGCACCGTCACCTCGACGGGTGCGGGCACCTGGACGCCGACCATCTCGATCTCCGGGCTCACGACGAAGGTCTCGCCATCGTCGCTGAAGTTCACGGCGGCCGGGCAGTCGAAGTCCTACACGGTCTCGTTCGAGCGCCGCACCGCGTCGTTCGACAAGTTCAAGACCGGCTTCCTCACCTGGACCAAGTCGGGTTCGACCAAGAACCCGGTGCGCATTCCGCTCGCCATCCACCCCACGAGCGTCAAGGCGCCCGAGTCGGTGAGCGGTGAGGGAACGAGTGGTTCGACCTCGGTCGAGATCACGCCCGGCCGCGACGGTTCGATCGCCATCGACCCGCGTGGTCTCGCGCAGGGTGTGCTGACGCCGAACGCCGACGACCCGACGCTGCCGTACACCGACGTCGCCCTCGTGGACGACGACGAGTCGACCCCGTCGAGCCGTGCCTACGTCAAGACGGTTCCGGAGGGCACGGAGTTCGTGCGCTTCGACGTCGAGCCGTTGACCGACTCGATCGAGACCGACCTCGACCTGTACATCTTCTACGCAGCCGAAGAGTCGGACGATCTCGATGACTACGACCTCATCGCGCAGTCGGCGACGGGTTCGGCCGGGGAATCGGTCGAGATCCCAGACCCGGAAGCCGGTTCGTACGTCAGCTACGTCGACTACTTCTCGACGCCCGATGCGGGAGCTCCCTACAAGGACCTCACCTACATCCTCAACCCGGCAACCGATGTCGGTAACCTCACGGCCGTTCCCGCGACAGTGAAGGGCGTCGCCGGCAAGCCGGCATCGTTCGACCTGCGCTGGGGTGGCCTGGCTGCCAACAGCTTCTTCCTCGGCTTCGTCTACTACGAGGGTTCGCCCGCGGTGACGAACCTGTATGTCGAAACCGGCGACACCCTCGCTCCGAAGTCACTGGTCAAGCCCGTGATCATCGGCGATGTGCTCGCTGGTGAGACGGTGGAGGCGAGCCCGGGCAGCTGGGATGCACCGACCAACGCGCTGACCCTCAGCTACCAGTGGCTTGCTGGCGGCGAAGCGATCGAGGGCGCGACCGAGTCGACCTTCGTCATCCCTGACTCGCTCGTGGGTGAGAAGCTCAGCGTCCTGGTGACAGCCAAGGTGGACGAGGACGGACCGGAGACAGTCGCTGCCTCCGCGTCGACAGTGGTGAAGGCCGCAAGCACGACGACCTTCGCCCTGGCCGCCAACCCCATCTCGCACACGGCGAACGAGGTCGTCACGGTGACAGTGGTCACCGACCCGATCTCGGCCCCGACGGGCAACGTCACCGTGACCTTCGGTGGATCGTCGAAGACGGTCGCACTCAAGGCGAGCGACGAGGGAACTGTGGCAATCAAGCTGCCGAAGATCGCGAAGAAGACAGTCACGATCAAGGTCTCTTACGCCGGATCGACCTCGGTCGCCCCGTCGAAGGCAGCCAACCAGTCGCTCGTGGTGAAGTAGCAACCGCGTAGAGCACACGAAGGGCCGGGGCAGACGCCCCGGCCCTTCGTCATGCCCCGTGCCTTAACCCGTTTCACGGAGATCTTGTCGGAGTGCCCGATCCTGCCGCTGGATCCCGCCTAGGAAGCCAGAAAGTCCGTGAAACGGGTTAAGGCGGATGGTTAGTAGCCGGAGAAGTAGTCGGCCGTGACGCGCTTCGCTCCGAGCGAGCGGAGGGTGCCGCGCACGTCGTTGACGAGCCCGGGAGGACCGGACACGAAAGCGCGACGCGACGCGGCATCCGGAACCTCGGTCTGCAGCAGTTCGCGGTCGATGCGTCCGTTGCCGGACCAGGCCCAGTTCGCGGGCAGTGACTCCGGCGCCGTCGGGGAGAGCAGCACGACGCGCACCCCGCTCGAGCTGAGTACGTCGGCGTAGGCGAGCTCCGTCGCGTCGCTGACGGTGTACACGACGACGACATCGCGCTCGTGGCCGAGGGCGGTCGCCTCGGCGAGCTGGCTCGAGAACGGGGTGATGCCGATTCCGCCGGCCACCAGGAGCACCGGGGTGGCCGGGTCGGACGGCAGGGCGAAGTCGCCGCCGACCGATGTTCCGCGCACCACGGCGCCGGGCGCGAGCGAGAGCAGGGCGCGCTTGAACGAGCTCGGCCCGGTCTTGATCGCGAAGGTGACCAGGCCGTCACCCGGGGCCGACGAGATGCTGAAGACGCGACGGCTGCCGCGGGCGTCGCTGCGACCGTGCGGAAGGGTGAGCTCCATGTACTGCCCGGCACGGAAGCTCACCGGCTTCGCGGGACGGAACGCGAACTCCCACGTGGTCGGGGTCAGCTGGCGAGCCTTTTCCAGGGTGAGGCGGATGCCGCGGCGCTGCCCGAAGAAGAAGGCGACGAGGTTGCCGATCACCAGGGCGAGCTGCGGGCTCGAGAAGAACACCCCGGCGATGTTGAACGGAACCGCGAGCAGCACGGCCACGAGGGCGGCGATGCCGAACTGCTGCCAGCGACGCGGGGGAAGCGTGAGCGGCTCGCTGAGCATGAAGCCGACCAGGAACACCAGCGGGTACGACGTGAAGGCCGTGCTCAGCGCCGAGCCGAAATCGCTGCCGGTGCCCATCATCCGCACGACGATGATCGCTGCGGCAATGACGATGAAGATGACCCCCATGCCGAGTCGGCGAGTGCGGTAGAGCACGAGGAACGCGCCGATCGCGACGACTGGAAGCAGGTACGGCGTCGCCGCCCACCAGCCGCTGTAGGTGAGCCCCGCCGCGGTCACGACCAGGGCACCGATGGCTGCCGGGTTGAAGATGTGGCGCCCGCGGACCGCGAGCAGGTACTTCGAAGCGCTCGCGATGGCGCCGGCGATCGCGATGGCGAGCAGTTGCCCGGGATCGACCGTGGGCAGGAGCACGTAGAAGAGGAGTACACCGGTGATGACGGACGACTCGAGGTGGGGACGCGTGCGGAAGAGCAGGGCGAACAGGATGCCGGTGCCCACGGTCACGATCACGGCGACGGCGAGGCTCGCGAGAAGCTGCGGCAGCGTATAAGCCAGCTGCCCGAGAGCCGAGAGCACGAGCGCGACGATGGTGAGCGCGCCGAGTGCCAGCAGCACCAGCCGGTACATCGTCACCCGCCCGGTCACCGAGTCGAGGCGCTTCTTGAGTGTGGTGATCATAGGAACATCTCTCCGTCGAAGCCGGGCGACGTCTCGACCCGGCCGTTCGAGTACATGCGGACAAAGCTGAAGGGTGTGATGCCGGCCAGGCGGTCGGGCGACGCGAAGAACAGCGCGGTGGCGAGCCCATCGGCGAGCAGGGCGGTCGGGGCGATCGCCCAGGTCGCGATGACCGAGCGGGTGGGGATGCCGGTGAGGGCATCGATCACGTGATGCTGGCCATCGCCCCAGGCCCGCCGGTTCGAGGCCGAGGCGCAGAGAGCACCGTTGCTGACGGTCACGACGCCGATCGCCTTCGTCGTGTCGAGGGGGTGCTCGAGTCCGACCCGCAGTTCGCCGGCGCCGGAGTGCACCAGGTCGCCACTCGCGTCGACGACGAAGTCGGTGATTCCCCCAGCCCGCAGCACCTCGCCGACCAGGTCGGCGAGGTAGCCCTTGCCGGCAGCGCCGACGTCGAGGGTGACCGGGCGCACGGTAGAGAAGTGTTCGCCGTCCCAGGCGAAGCTGTCGCTCCAGGCGGGCACCGGCGCGGTTGTCGCGCTCGCGCGCAGGCTGTAGCTGCGGTCGTAACCGAGCGACTCGAGAGCCGCGCCGACGAGCGGGCTCATGGCTCCATCCGTCGCCTCGTACAGCGCGCGGTAGAGCGCGAACAGGTCCGGGGCATCGGAGGGGAAGGTGTAGCGACCGGGGGTCGTTGCGATCCGGGCGACGAGTGAGTCCTCGCGGAACCGGGAGTAGGTCGTGTCGAAGGCCTCGATGCGCTCACGGATCGCGGCCTGGAGGCCCGGCGTGACCGGAGCGGCAGTGTCGATCTGCCAGGGCGCTCCGATCGCGTCGAACTCCAGCCGGCAAGTGAGCGCTGAAGGCACGGGATCAGGCCGCGGCTTCGGTCTTGATCTGCTCGACCGCGTCGTTGAAGCCGCCGCTGGTGAGCGACGAACCGGCGACTTTGTCGACCTGGATCTCGTCGATGTTCTTGCCCACGACGACATCCGAGATGCCGGCGATGAACTCACCCTGGTACCGCTGCGAGTCCGGGCTCGTGCCGTCGCCGGTCACGGTGACCGCGGTGACGACGTTGTCGGCGAGAGTGAGCTCGACCTCGATCGTCTCGTTGCCGTTGGGGGACTGGTAGCTGCCGGTGGCGTCGTAGGTGCCGTCGGTGTAGTCGCCGCTGGTCGTGGTGCCGGAATCGGTGCTGGTGCCGGAGTCTGTCGTGGTTCCGGAATCCGTGGTCGCGGCATCCGAGGCGGCTGAGCAACCGGCGACGGTTCCGACGAGGGCGAAGGCGGCAAGGGCGAGGGCGGCGTTTCTTGAGGAGAGCGTAGGCACGGTGCGGCGTCCTTCGTGTGGTGATGCGGCGAATAGTTGTAAGAACAAGCATGCCCGACGGGGGAATGATTTCCTTGGGACGGCCTGTGAGAACACCGTGAGAGAGTCCTCACATTAATCGCGCATTTCGCTTTGTAACAGGTTTGTAAACAGTCCTTACGAAACTTGCCGTTAATTTGTTCGTAAGGTTTACTAACTACACAACAACAGCAATCGGAAGTGCAGCGTGGCACTTCTCCCGGTGTGAGCCAGGCCTTCGGGTCGCGGTACGCAGCGACGGTCGTCCACAAGACACCTGGCCGTGATGAACGTTCCCTGAACGTGACCAGCACAGCGCTCCACGAACCATGCACCGGGACAGGCATCCGTCGTCTCGGCACAGTATCGAGAGGACACGAACGATGAAGAAGCACCTGCGGATCAGCTCCGCACTCGCCACAGCAGCCGTTGCATCCCTGATGTTGGCTTCCTGCGGATTCAGCAACAGCCCGTCGGGTGACGGCGACAGCACCTCACTCGACCTGCTCGTACCCAGCTACTCCGACGGCACCCAGGCACTCTGGGAGGGCGTCATCTCCGACTTCGAAGACGCCAACCCCGGCATCACAGTCAACCTCGAGGTGCAGTCGTGGGACAACCTCAACGACGTCGTGACAACCAAGGTGCAGGGTGGCAAGGCCCCCGACATCATGAACGGTGGCCCGTTTGCCGGGTTCGCCGCCGACGACCTTCTCTACCCGGCGGCCGATGTCACCTCGCCCGACACCCTCGCCGACTTCCAGGAGTCGTTCGCGGCCAACGCCTCGGTCGACGGCGAGCAGTACGGCCTGCCGCTCATCGCCTCGGCCCGCACGCTCTTCGTCAACAACGACCTGCTCGAGCAGGCCGGCGTCAGCACCCCGCCCACCACCTGGGACGAACTCCTCGACGCATCGAAGAAGATCTCGGCCCTCGGTGGCGGTGTCTACGGCTACGGAATGCCCCTCGGCTCTGAAGAGGCCCAGGCCGAGAGCGCCATCTGGTTCTACGGCGGCGGCGGCACCTTCGGCGACGAGTCCGCGATCACCATCAACACCCCCGAGAACCTCGAGGCTGCGGAGTTCATGCAGAAGATGGTCGACGAGAAGGCGACCCAGCCGGATGCCGGCGCCACCGACCGCACGCCGCTCATCGACGTGTTCGTGCAGGGCAAGATCGGCATGATCGAGGGACTTCCCCCGACCGTCGGCCAGATCGAAGACGGCAACCCCGACCTCGACTACTCGCTCGTGCCGATCCCGACGAAAGACGGCCAGCCGTTCACGCTCGGGGTCGCCGACCACCTCATGGCCTTCAAGAACGACGGCGACAAGCAGGAGGCGATCAAGAAGTTCTTCGACTACTTCTACTCGCCCGACGTGTACGTGAACTGGGTCACCACCGAGGGATTCCTGCCGACGACCATCAGCGGTGGAGAGCAACTCGCCGATGACGCCGACCTCAAGCCGTTCCTCGACGCCCTGCCCGACGCCTCGTTCTACCCGAGCACCAACCCGAACTGGTCGGCGACGGATGCCGCGTTCAAGAGCCTCGTGGGCCAGCTCGCGCAGGACAAAGACCCGGAAGACGTGCTCGAAGAGATTCAGGCAAAGTCCGACGAGGGCTAGCCGGTTCTCTCACCGCCCGCCGCACACCCCGATCGAAAGATGAGCATGAGCGCCTCCACCACGCAGGCCCGCAGCCCGGAAGGGACGGCGAGAAGCCGTCCCCGCCCGGCTCCCGGGCGTCGCGCCGGCGACCTTCTCGCCGCGCTGCCGTGGATCGCCCCGGCGCTCGTGCTCATCTTCGGGGTCGTGCTCTTCCCGGCTGTCGTCATGATCGTGAACTCGACGCGTGACATCAGCCAGTCCGGCGTCGACCGCGGTTCGGCCGGCTTCGACAACTACCAGACCCTTCTCGACTTCGAGCCGATCTGGGCGGTGCTCGCGCGCACGGTGGTCTGGGTCGTCGTCGTGGTGGCGCTGACCGTGGTGCTGTCGCTCGCTCTCGCGCAACTGCTGAACCGGGCGTTCCCGGGACGCCAGCTGGTGCGGATGGCCGTCATCATCCCGTGGGCGGCGAGCGTGGTCATGACGACGCTGGTCGTCTACTACGGCCTCGACCCGTTCTACGGAATCATCAACCAGGCCCTCGTCGACCTCGGCATCATCGACGAGCCCTACGGCTGGACCAAGAACGCGGTCTCGGCGTTCAGCTGGTCGATCGGGGTCGCGGTCTTCGTCTCGCTGCCGTTCACCACCTACACGATCCTCGCCGGGCTGCAGGCCGTGCCCACCGACATCCTCGAGGCCGCGAAGATGGACGGCACCGGTCGCATCCGCACCTACTTCTCGATCGTTCTGCCCCAGCTGCGCGGTGCGCTCGCCGTGGCGATCCTGATCAACATCATCAACGTCTTCAACTCGCTGCCGATCCTCAAGGTCATGACCGGGTCGATCCCCGGCTACGACGCCGACACCGTGATGACCCTGATCTTCAAGTACCTGCAGACCGAGCACAAGATCGATGTCGCGAGCGCACTCAGCGTCGTGAGCTTCGCGATCGTGCTCGTGATCGTCGCGCTCTACGTGCGCATCGTTCGACCGATGCGGGAGGTGTGAGATGACGACCACCGCTGTTCGCACCCGCCGCCGCAGGTACACCGCCGACGGAGTGGGCGCGGGAACCGTTGCCCTGCGGATGCTGGCCGGTTTCGTCGTGCTGCTCATCTTCGTCGCGCCCTACGTCGTCATGCTCTTCAGCTCGCTGAAGTCGAAGCGCGAGATCCTGCAGGTTCCGCCGACGTTCCTGCCGACCGAGTGGCACCCCGAGAACTACTTCACCATGTGGTCGA
>Ga0247736_10000611_pt1 | contig 12024 bp, 6 predicted proteins | sample UWRJL193509B2_FD_180935 | JGI IMG/M metagenome (GOLD analysis project Ga0247736, IMG submission 180935) | Plant litter microbial communities from Arlington Agricultural Research Station in Wisconsin, United States - UWRJ-L193-509B-2 | ecosystem: Environmental > Terrestrial > Plant litter >...
ATGGAAGCTGCCTATGGTTTAGCCATTGTGTTGTGTATGCTTATGACCACTACGCTACTCAATTTTTATATGCACATGAAGCGTTATAATAAGGCCTTCATTTTCGCCATTATTACCATGTACCTTATCATTGAACTATCATTCCTGGCTGCCAACCTGAGTAAATTTTCGCATGGTGGCTGGATCACTTTACTTATTGCCTTTTTATTAATGACGGTGATGACGGTTTGGTTCCTGTCTAAAAAAATAAGGCAGCGGTATGTGGATATGGTGAAGTTGGCCGATCATCAAAGTAAACTGATTGACCTCAGCAATGATGAATCCTTAAGTAAATACGCCACACACCTGGTGTATATGACCAGTGCCAACAACCCGGAAGAAATAGAATCCAAAATTATTTATTCCATTTTACAGAAGCGTCCTAAACGAGCTGACGTCTACTGGTTTGTACACGTAGATGTGATGAACGAGCCTTATCGCATGGATTATAAAGTAACGCATGTAGCCAATGATGACATCATCCGGATTGATTTTAGAATCGGTTTCCGGGTAGCGCCTAAAATTAACCTGATGTTCCGTAAAGTGGTGGAAGACCTGGTGAAACGGAAAGAAGTAGATATTACGAGTCGTTACGAATCACTGAATAAAAATAACGTGATCGGTGATTTTAAATTTGTAGTGATAGAAAAATTCCTTTCCTACGAAAACGATTTACCTTTCTTTGAAAAACTGATCCTCAACATCTACTTCTTCTTAAAACGCTTCAGCTTAAGCGAAGCCAAAGCCTTTGGCCTCGACAGCAGTTCGGTAAAAATTGAGAAATTCCCTATGGTCATTAACCAGCCAAAGCCAATGAATTTAAGACGCATTGAATGATTAGTAGACATTAACAGCAATAGCCCTAAAATTCCGTTTAAACAAAACAAGTACCTGGCGATTCACTTATTACTTTTTTTTGTAATTTTCGATTACCCAATCGTTAACTAAACATAACTAACTACAACGATTTGAAATCTAAACACTATGAAAAATCTACGTTTTGTTTTTATCCTTTTACTTAACTCTACTAAAAATAACAGGCAAACCATGGCATTAAGAATGATGCTGCTCTTTATTTTAATTGGGCAATTAGCACTTGGACAAACTAAAGTTCAAAAAATTGACAGTTTACTTAACTCACTTTATGAAAAGGAAAAAATTAATGGCAATGTTCTGATCGCTGAAAAAGGGAAGGTTATTTATCGGCATAGCTTTGGAAACGCCAACGAAGCAACAAAAGAAAAATTAGACTCTACTTCCATTTTTGAGTTAGCTTCCTGTTCCAAGCAATTTACGGCCATGGCCATTATGATTTTAAAAGAAAAGGGGAAACTTAATTTAAATGACAACATCACAAAATATATCCCTGAGCTTTCAAATTACAATAACATAACGATCAAAAACCTGTTAAATCATACAGGCGGTCTTCCGGATTACATGGATTTTATGGATACGGTGTTTGACAAAAGCAAAATAGCAACCAATAAAGATATTGTTTCTCTTTTTGCAAAATACCAGCCAAAAATACTATTCGAACCAAACATAAAATATGAGTATAGTAATACAGGTTATGCCCTTTTAGCAACAATCATTGAAAAAGCATCAGGACTAACGTATTCAGAGTTTCTTGATAAGGCTATTTTTAAACCATTAAAAATGAATAGGACATTTGTGTACACACGTAGATTGCATCCTAAAAAAATTGATAACTATGCTTTTGGCTATATTTATTCTGACAGTTTAAAAAAATATGTTTTACCCGAGGATTTCAATGAAACTAAAATGGTTATTTGGCTTGATGGGATTGTTGGAGACGGAACTGTAAACTCTACAACAGATGATTTATTAAAATGGGATAGAGCATTATATACAACCAAACTTCTTTCGAAAGAAGGCATGAGCGCTGTATTTGAAGCAGCAACATTGAATGATAGTTCTAAAACCAACTATGGGTTTGGCTGGGGATTAGATGACAATCCGGATTTTGGAAAAACCGCATCCCATAGTGGTGGTTGGCCAGGTTATGTGTCATATATTGGAAGGCACATGAGTAATGATAAAACAATCATCATACTTCAAAATCATAGTAATGTTTCTATTCCTGTAAAATCAATCAGGAGTATTCTTTATAATAAGCCTTTACCTGTTCCGGTGGTTAGAAAAGAAATTTCATTAACAAAAGAACAGCTAATGAAACTTGTTGGAAATTATGAAATTGAGCAAGGGACAGAAATGAAAATTTCAGTAAACGAAGAACAATTATATGCTCAACTGACAGGACAACAGATGTTTCCTTTATTTGCAGAAACTGAGTTAAACTTTTTCTTAAAAGTTGTAGATGCGCAGGTTAAGTTTGAAAAAGATGACAAAGGAGAAATAACCATATTATATTTATTACAAAACGGAAATAAAATAAAAGCCATACGGAAGCCATAGAATAATTAATCAGGTAAATCAGGCTTTATCATTGCGTGATGACATTTGTACTTTTGAACATATTCTGAGACCGGTGTTTACTAAACTCCACCTATGCTTTTTCTTCCCAGATCGATGCCAGGTGCACAATGGTTTGCGTTGCTTTCTCCATATCCTGCACACTCACCCATTCCTGCTTGCTGTGAAAGGCGTGCTCTCCTGCATAAATATTAGGACAAGGTAAACCCATGAACGAAAAGCGCGAACCATCTGTACCACCACGGATACTCGATAACACAGGTTTTACGCCTGTTCGTTTAATAGCTTCCAATGCGTACTCCACTACGTGGTAGCAAGTATCCAATACATCTTTCATGTTACGGTACTGCTCTGTTACCTTAAATTCATAAGAAGACTTATTATAGTTTGCCAATACGGATTTGGTGATCTCTTCCAACTCTTTTTCTAACGCTTTAAGGGTTGGTGTATCGAAGGCACGGATAATGAATTTAATTTCTACCTGTTCAAGCCCACCGTTAATAGCTACGGGATGAATAAAGGGTTCTTTTTTTTCGGTAGTTTCAGGCGTTTTATCTTTAGGGATCCTGTTAATGATCTCTGCCGCAATTTTGATAGAATGCTGCATTTTATCTTTTGCAAAACCGGGGTGTGTTGGCAAACCATGAATAATAAGATTTACACCATCAGCACTAAAGGTTTCGTTCTCTATATGTCCTAAGGATTCTCCGTCCATAGTATAACCAAATTCAGCGCCCAGTTTTTTCATGTCTGCCTTATCTGTTCCTCTTCCTATCTCTTCATCCGGTGTAAATAAAATACGAATGGCGCCATGTTTTATTTCCGGATGTTGCATTAAATAATTGGCTGCATCCATGATCTCTGCCAGGCCTGCTTTATTATCTGCACCAAGTAACGTTGTTCCATCAGTCGTGATGATATCATTGCCTGTCTGCGCTTTTAAATCGGGGTGTTCCGCGGCTTTGATCACCTGGGTATTATCCTTTGGCAATACAATGTCCTGCCCCTGATAATTTTTGTGGATCTGTGGGTTTACATGCTCACCACTGCAATCAGGCGATGTATCCATGTGTGAACAAAAACAAATTACCGGAACCTGTTTGGTAGTATTGTCCGGTATGGTTGCATACACATATCCAAATTCATCCAGCTCAGCATCTTTAATGCCCATGGCCAGTAATTCTTCAACCAGCAACTTTCCCAGGTTTTTCTGCTTCATGGTGCTTGGGCAGGTTGAGGAATTGGGATCTGATTGGGTATCAATTTTTGCGTAACGGATAAAGCGTTCTGTAACGCTGTGTTTATAGGTTGTAAAGTCCATAGTAGTAATTTATTTCAACACAGAATTTCAGATAGTTTTGAGGGCACTGAGATTTCTATGTATGTTTTTTATTTGTTAATATGATTATAAATTCAGTTAATTCTTTGCTGTGTTGAAAATTATAAATTCTCAATAAAATAATCTGTAATTTTTTCCATTAAATGCGGTCTGTCTTTTCCAATCACATTATGTTCGTGACCCGGGTACACATAATAATCGAGCTGAATGCCTTTATCGACAGCTTTTTTCTGGTACATAATACTGTGCTGCCAAACCACCACAGGATCCTGAGCTCCATGAATCATCAATAACTTCCCTTTTAGTTTATCGGTATAATTCAACAGGTTGTTTTTTTCGTAGCCTTCTTTATTATCCTGCGGAGAATCCATATAACGCTCTGTGTACATGATCTCATAATAGGTCCAGTCAATTACTGGCCCACCTGCAGCTCCTACTTTAAATGTGCCGGGAGAACGCGTCATTAAGGTGGTAGTCATGAATCCGCCAAAGCTCCATCCGTGTATGCCAATGCGCGCAGCATCCACGTAAGGCAATGATTTTAAATACTCCACACCTTTCAGCTGATCTTCCATTTCTTTGGTTCCTAACTGTCTGTGGGTTGCCTGTTCAAATGCTTTACCCCTGTAGGAAGTTCCTCTTCCATCGAGTGTAAATACCATGAAGCCTTTTTCGGCCATGTACTGGTACCAAAGCTCTCCACCGGCCATCCAGGTATTGGTAACCATTTGCGAGTGTGGTCCGTTATAAAGGTACACCAGCACAGGGTATTTTTTAGTAGAATCAAAATTAACCGGTTTAAATAGACGGCAATACAGGTCGGTGCCTTCCGCATTTTTAATGGTGAATAAATTCCAGCTTCCAAGCTTATAGTCCTTTACAGGGTTTTCTGCTTTGAAGATGTTAGTTGCTTTTTTAGTGTTTGTATTAATGATGTTGTACTCACGCGGAATGGTGCTGCTTGTAAAATTATCAATGATGTAATTTCCTTTAGGGTCTGTGATGCAGGTGTGGAAACCATTGCCATAGGTCAGTCGTTTCACTTCCGCTGTTTTTAAATTAACGCTGTAAAAATCCTGGTTAACCGGGCTTTGTTCATTGGCATGAAAAAATAAACGCTCTCCTTTATCATCAAAGCCATTTTCCGCTTTTACTTCCCAGTTTCCTTTGGTTAATTGCTTCACCAAAGTACCATCGGTATTATAAAGGTAAAGATGCGTATACCCATCTTTGCGGCTTTGCCAGATAAATTGCGAAGGGTTATTTTTAACGAACAGCATGGGGTGCAATGGCTCTGTGTATTTATCATCATGTTCTTCAAACAGGGTATGAATAAAATTCCCGGTTAAGGCATCGTATTCATTCAGTTTCATGTGATTTTGATCGCGGCTCAGCACAGCAATGTAGATGTGTTTTTCATCCGGGCTCCAGGCAATGTTGGTTAAATACTGTTCTTTGGGCCCTTCTGTTTTGATGTAATGCGTCTTATTGTTTTTAACATCGTAAATACCAAGGGTTACGTAATGGCTTTTATTGCCCGCCATAGGGTATTTAATGTTCACGTTCTTTGCGGGACGAACAGTCCAATCGATAATAGGGTAATCGGTCACATCACTTTGGTCCATGCGGTAGAAAGCAAGGTAGTTTCCTTTCGGACTCCAGAATGTTCCCTTACTGATCCCAAATTCATTTTGATGGACATTTTTACCGGTATACACAATTTCATAAGAGCCATCAGTGGTAACCTGTGTTTCTTTGCCGTCTTTTGATACAAATAGATTGTTGCCTTTGCAATAAGTAATGATACCTGTTACAGGCTCTTTATCATAGGATTCAAGACCTGTTTCTTCTTCTTTCCTGTCTGTTTCGGTAATATTTTTTTTATCCAGGGAATAGATCCATTCTCCTTTTTTATTAGAAAAATAAAACTGGTTGATGCTTTTCCATGTTACAGCCGCCATAGCCGCCAGGGTATCTTTTTGTGAAGACTTTAATTGCGTATTCAGGTCTTTGATGGATAGCACATCCGTTGTTTTTCCTGATACATTATCTCCTATCCGAATGGTATTATTATCGATATACGAAAACTTATCCGTACCCGGAATAAATGACAGGCCCTGGAGACGTTTGGGCGCAAGAGTTGTACGACCTTTAGCTACAGCATCCTGTATGGTTAAGAGTTTATTTTGAGATTGGGCGCTTATGCCGTAACATAAAGCGATGGATAAGAAAAGTGTTTGCTTTTTCATGTTTCTATTCTTTAACCTGTAATGTCAAATTATATAACTTACAGTTGTTTAATCTTTTTATGGTGTCATGCCGAACCCGGCAACTATTAAGCACAGCATGACGACAATAAAGTAGCTTACTATTATTTTTTAATAGAGTTATATAAATCGGTAAGTTGTTTCCTGGTTTCTGATACTGTTTTTAATTCTGCATTTAAAGCGGTAGCATCCTGGTTATCTTTTGTGGCTTTGGCAACAGCGGCATTCAGCTTATCTTCTTTTGCCTGCCATACGCTGATCAGGTTATCCTTCAATACTTTCATGGCAGTATACTTCACATATTTATTATCGGTATCTGCCATTTTTGTCAATTCTCTTGCCCCGTCAAGCGCTGTCTCAGGCTTCGTCACACGTTTTAAATACCTGCCATATAAATTTCCATAGCCCATCAATTCATACCCGCTGAATTGTTTTTTCGCTTTTTTAAAGAACTCATGGTTTTCATCTGTACCGTTTTGTGAATACAGATCCATAATCGAATAAATGATTTCTTTTGATGGCTCATTTTCCAGGGCTTTTGCTTTTTTCATGGCAAGCTCCGGGTTTACTTTGGCAATAGCGTCAAAACCCTCAGAAGCGATAGCGTAAGATTGTTCATTCAAGGCACTTTCATACAGTGCATTTAAATCATCGCCTTTGTAATTTTTTGCCAGTGCATTAATAGCCCCCGCTCTTACTTTTGTGTTGGCGTCTGTTTTTGACGCTTCCAAAAATAACGGTTTCAGTTCTGCCTCTTTATCTTTTGCCACCTCACTTAATATGGCAATGGCTTTACCCCTGAATTTAAACCAGGCATCTTGTTTTGCTATTATTTTCAGCATCGCATATACATCCGCATCCGTTGCATTTTGTTTAAAGTATTCAAGGGCATCATTTCTATCTCCCCAAAGTGGTGCATTTTTATATTGAAACAGGTATTCTGCTTTTGTTTTAGGATAGGTTATTTTTGCCAGTAACTGTCTTTCGGCATCTATATTTACCAGATCCGGAGTTGACGCGGCATCCAGGTATATGGTATTTTTAACATCGTCGATCCATACGCGTGTTCTTTCTTTTTTACCACCTACGTATACATCAATATCTATAGGAAGTTTATACAAAGGGGTGGTTTTAAAATCCTGCTTTTGTGTGATTTCCACTTTTACTTTTTTAGCTGTGGCGTCATATGTTTTTGTAATGTCCAATACCGGGTGGCCTTTTGCAAAATACCATTCATTAAAAAACCAGTTCAGGTCCTGGCCGGTAACTTCTTCAAAGGCAAGGCGGAGCTCATGTGCTTCGGCTGTCTTGAATTTATATTTTTCGAGGTATAGTTTAAGGGAAGCAAAAAACGCGTAGTCACCAACATATTTACGCAGCATATGAATAATCTGCCCGCCTTTGTTGTAGCTAAATGCATCAAACATGTCTTCACGCTCTGCGTAATCAAACCTTACAAGGTCAACCTGTTTTTGTTCTGCCTGGGCAAAGTATCCAAAGCGCGATTGCGCACTATGGTCATCCGCCGCGTCTCTCCCCGATTCAAACTCTTCCCACATGTATTCGCCGTATGTTGCAAAGGATTCGTTAAGAGTTAAATTACTCCAGCTTTCGCAACTTGCAAGGTCACCAAACCATTGGTGGAATAATTCATGGGCAATGGTACTTTCTCCTTTAGCACCATCAATTATTTCGCGGGTTGTCTGGTAACACATAAAATCACCGTGCAGAGTTGCTGATGTGTTTTCCATGGCGCCACTCACGTAATCTCTTACTACTATTTGCGCGTATTTAGGCCATGCATAAGGAACACCAAGCTTGTTAGAATAAAACTCTATCATCTTTTTTGTTTTTCCAAAAATAGCTTTCGCGTGTGGTTCGTATTCTTTTTCAACATAGTAACTCACTTCTTTACCATTCCATGGCTCATCAGTTACTTTTTTAAATTCGCCCACAGCCATCATTACCAGGTAAGGCGCATGTGGCAGGTCCATTTTCCAATGATCGGTGCGGGTACCATCTGCATTTTTTTTAGACTCCGTGAGCAAACCGTTAGACAGCGTCAGGTATTTGTCATCCACTGTCATATAGATTTCATTGGTCATTTTTTCGGTAGGGTTGTCGATGGTTGGAAACCATACAGAGTTGGATTGTGTTTCGCCCTGTGTCCAGATCTGCGGCATTTTATCGGGATCGGAGCCAGTAGGGTTGATAAAGTATAACCCTTTGTCTTCGCTAATAGCAGCGCTTCCTCCCGGTGCTTTTAATTCTTCCGGTTTGGCAATGTATTCTATTTCTATAGTGTATTTCTGATCTTTAGAAAACACTTGTCCCAGATCGATCCTGATAGAGTCGTTGCTATATACGTATTTTAAATTCAAAGGCACTTTAGTGTAGGAATCCTCTTCACTCACTTTTTGTCCCGGCTTCACAATTACCGCTTTATATACCAGAGCCGTTCCTTTCACGCTCTTAAGCTCCATTCCCCGGGCATTTAAATACAACATCCCTGTTGAATAAAAATACGGTTTTACTAAAAGCTCTGCTTTACCCGTCATTTGAGACTTTTGCCAGTCGAAGCTTACCCATAGTTTGGTATGGATAATGTCATTTAATTTGGTTTCTGTGGCCTGGTATATTTTTTTCTTTACAGGTTCTTCAGCCAACACATTTATGGTATCCAGCATAACGGCCGGTTCATTTGCGGTGGTTGAATTGGTTTGATGTCCTTTTTTGGAGGTAGAACATGCGACTGCAAAAGCGAGGATGGCAGAAGAAAAAATAAGCTGCTTAAGTTTCATTAATAAGGGTTTGAATAGTAAAAATGCAATTAATTTGCTGATTTACAAAAGAAAAAGCCGCTTTTACATAAGCGGCTTCTTACAAGGATTTATGGGGTTGTTTTAATCTTTTACCCTGCTAAACCTGAGGGCTTTTAAGATAAAATTCGGCAATGCTTTTTTAGGATCGCGCTTTCTCAGATCAAGGTACCAACCTATTTTTTTTACAACCGGTAATTTTTTCGTTTCTACAAATTCGATCAATGTTCCATCTGCATCTTCTATATAGGTAAAATGTCCTGCGGCCTCACCCATTTCAAAGCCTGCGCCTCCATCAACTGTAAATGGCTGTCCTGCCTTATTACAGGCTTCCTGCAGGGCTTTCATGTTTTTAATATCAAAACATAAATGTATAAAGCCACAATCTCCCCACAAGCGGTTTTCAAAAATTTTCTTTGGGGTGTAGTCCAATGCTTGTACCAGTTCAATTTCATTATCACCAAGTAGGGGGCCAAAACTGCCTTCACGGGGTTTCGAGTTCCGTAACACTACGCGCCTGAATGTTTTGCCTGAACCTTCAACACCTTTCCAGTCTTCAAACACAGAGGTTGTATCACTGATCACTTTATCAAAACCCAATACGGTTTTATAAAGAGCAATAGATTTATCAATGTCTTTAACGCCAATAACTGCGCCCAATACACCACCAGTGGTAAAATCTTTTTGCTGATACCAGGATGTTGTTTCCTCAATTACTTCATATACATTTTCCCAAAGGTCATGTATATAAAAATGTTTTCTGCCATCGGGAGAGGTTGTGATAGCGGTAAGTATTTTTGCCCCAAATTGTTTTAAGTGATTAAAGGATGCCTGGATATTATACGATTTTATTTTTCCGGCAAAAATACCAATGTCCCCAAGCTGAATCTTAAACGCTGCGTTCTGTGCTTTGCGGCTGGTGTATTGCCATATTTCAAAACCACCGCCACCATTCATACTAATAGCCAGGATGGCATGACGCGCATGGGGCATATTTGCTGTATAAGGCAGCATGAGTTCTGCCATGGCCGCTTCTTCAAATATTTTTATATCTGTGCCAAATGCTTTTCTGTACCATTTAAACGTTTGCTGTACATCTGTATTGCCTACCCCCAGCTGTTGTATTCCTGAAATTATATAACTCATATATCTTTAAATTAAAAACGTAAAATTAAACATTAAAATGTGTCACGCACCACCTCAGTGATTTTTCATGCAGGAAATGATGTATGTCTCATTACCACATAGCTTTCTGGCACAACCAACTCAGCTGTGCAGTAATCCAGTTTATGCTGCAATTCTACCGGATAGCTGCTCACAGTTTTAAAACCAAAGGGTTTAAAATAATCGGGGATGATACACACAAGGTATAATGGCTTCGTAGCTTCAGCGATAAGGTGATTTACCAGCTGCGTTCCTATACCTTTAAACCGTTGGGATTCCGTTACCCCAAGAGAACACAGCTCAGTACAGCTATCAAAAGTTCTTAGGCGGCCAAAACCAACCAGCTCATTTTGTATAAAGCCTGCTAAAAACTGTTTGTAATGCAAGTTTCGGTCATCTAACTCAAATTGTTTGATAAGCCTGCTTATATGCTCAAACTCATTTTGTGTAGGTACAACTATCTGCATCATCATAAAAAAGAAATATTTTGTTTAATCGTTTTATAAAAAACAGGTCAACAATGATACTAAATATTAAACAAATTGTTTTTTAGCGTTATTTTTTGGCTTAGAACATGCGTCAATACAATAAAATCGTATTTTTGTTCTATTCCCTAAACTTAAAAAGATGCTTAAAGAATACGATGTTGTAATTGCCGGTGGCGGACTTGCCGGGCTCACTTTATCAATCCAGTTAAAGCAGGCCAATCCTGATATTTCGATTTTAATTTTAGAAAGTCGTGACAAAGCCGCCGCAACAGCTGCGCATAAAGTAGGTGAGTCAACTGTTGAGTTAGCCACGCATTATTTCAGGGAAGTATTAAATTTAAAAGGGTACCTGGAAGAATTTGAACTTCCAAAACACGGACTTCGTTTTTTCTTTACGGATGAAAAAAAAGATGAGCTGTCTAACCGCGTAGAATTAGGTCCACGTTTAAAGCTGCCTGTACCAAGCCACCAGCTTGACAGAGGTACTTTTGAAAATTACCTGGAAAGACATACCAAATCATTAGGAACAGATTTTTTATTGGCAGCACGCGCAAAAGATGTGGTGTTTGGAACTAACGGTGACATGCATGAGGTTATTTACGCCCATGAGCGCGAAGATAAAAAAATCCGCACCAAATGGCTGGTAGACGCCACCAGCAGAATAAGCCTGTTAAAGAAAAAACTGGGCTTCCAGAAAGAAGCGCCACATAATGTAAACGCAGCCTGGTTCAGGGTAAAAGGCGTGGTTGATATTGACGACTGGAGCGCCAACGAACAATGGAAAACATTTTTAGCGCCTAAATTACGTTACCTCAGCACGGTTCACTTTATGGACAAAGGTTACTGGTTATGGATCATTCCTTTGGGTTCTAAAAACACAAGTATTGGTATTGTAGCCGATGAAGATATCCATCCGTTTGAAACCATTAATACGTATGAAAAAGCGATGGCCTGGATTCAGAAACATGAACCACAGGCTTTCAAACATGTGTGTCCGCCAAAAGAAGACCTTATGGATTTCCGTATCCTGAAACATTTTGCGCATGATAGTGGCAGGATCTATTCTTCAGACAGGTGGGCGGTTACAGGCGAAGCAGGCGCTTTCCTTGATCCGTTTTACTCTCCGGGCAGCGATTTTATTTCCCTCAATAATACCTGGTTAAGCGATTTAATATTACGTGAGCATAAAGGTGAAGATATTACGGTGCGTGCCCAGATCTATGAACAAACCCATCTCTCGTGGTTTCAAAGCTGGTTACCAATTTATCAGGATAAATATAAACTGATGGGCAACACCCAGATCATGGTATTCAAGATCTTCTGGGACTGGGCTATCTATTGGTCTGTACCATGCCTGTTGTTTACAAATAATGGGTTTACGGATCTTAAAATTTTGAAAGAATTGTTTGTTTCAGAAAAGAGCCTGGGAAGAAAATTTGGCGTACTGAATAAGA
>Ga0247736_10000613_pt1 | contig 11988 bp, 7 predicted proteins | sample UWRJL193509B2_FD_180935 | JGI IMG/M metagenome (GOLD analysis project Ga0247736, IMG submission 180935) | Plant litter microbial communities from Arlington Agricultural Research Station in Wisconsin, United States - UWRJ-L193-509B-2 | ecosystem: Environmental > Terrestrial > Plant litter >...
GTATAATCTTTCGTTAATTTGTTTTCGGTGGTATCATAGCCGTAAAAATGAGTCACATTTCTTTTATAATTGAACTCACCGGTAAGGGTATGCTTTTTATAAAATTTCTTTCCGAAAATTTCTGCTTCGTTATCACTATAGCCGCTGTAGCCAACATCTCTTAAATGAGAGGAAGAAGACAGGTGTTTGTAATGCACACCATACGCAATATCACGCGTACGAAGGCTATTGATCCAGAATTCGCCATAAGGTGTGGTGTAGGTTCCTAGTCCAAGTTTTAGTAATGAACGGTATAGTTTTGCCAAAGGTTCATTCTGCATTTTAGCCGCATCAATAGGAATAACCTCGTACTTACTTACCAATGGCGTAGAGTTAATACCATAATTGATGTTGGATATTTTTTTAACGGTATCTTTTATTTCAGGAAGGTCACCCAGCTTTACAGCATCTTTAATGGTTGGCTGGAACTCACTCTGGTTGATAACCGTATAATCCTTTATGCCTGTTTGGGAAAACGCAGTAACCACATAGCCTAATACCAACAATACGACAAATAGCCACTGAAGTTTTTTTACCAAACGCCTTTGCCTGTCACTGTTTTTTTGATACAGTTGAGGATTACCATACCTTTCTGACTGAAGGATGCTGGTATGATCACTAAATCTGTTAAATTTTATTTTTCCGATTTCCATTGCTTAATGTCTTATGCTTAAACCCAGTTTCTAATTTTCTTTTTTGACTTCAGGCGTTTTACTTCCTTCTTTTAACGATTCCTGTTTTGCATCGTACAGCTGATCAAACAAATCCTTATCTCCTTTTTGTTCCTTAAATTCTACCTTCATATTGCTTTCCTGCTGTCCCTGCATGCTACGTAAGGCTTTGGCAGCTTTTAGCTTTTCAAGCTTAGCTGTTGCCTCATCAATGTATTCCTGCTTTGGTTTTCCATCAATAACGGTTTGCAACATGAGTTCGGCATCTGCATCCTCCCCTTTTGCGATATAGGAATCAGATAAGAGTAATAAGCCTTTTGTGTTCCAGTCGTCGTTGGAATAATCATAACCAATCAGCGTAGTGATCGTTTTTTCAAGTGCCGAATAATCCTGTTTGCTGTATTGAATCTTAGCAATGTAATATAAGGCTTCAGCTCCTGTTACATTCTTTGCACTTTTTGCAATAGCTTTAAAATCGAGCATCGCGTCATCCAAACGGTTCAATTCATACAAAGACCTGGCTTTATCGTATTTAGCTTCGTTGGTTTGTTGTGGTGTAATTTTTTCTGTTGCCAGTACTTTGATAGCATACTCCAGGGAAATATCGTATTTCTTAAGGAGATAGGCGCATCGCATGGCTCCTATTCTGCCCGATAATTTATTGGCCGGTGTTTCCGCATAATCTTCCAATTGCTGGTAAAGCGGCAAAGCTTCTTCATACGATTTGTTTTTATACAAAATGTAAGTCACTTTTAGCAGTGATGTTTCCGAATAAATGCCCCTTGGTTTACTGACGATGTACTGGTAGGAAGGAAGGGCCTTATCAAACAGGTCTTTACTGTAAGCACATTCCGCATAAGAAAAATGCGCTTCTGAAACATATTTCCCATTAGGATATTTGGCAATATAGCTTTCAAATTTCGGCATGGCCAGGTCGCAATTCTTTTGATTAAAATAAGCCTCTTTAGCGGCATCATACAAAGAGTTCTCCAGCTCCGAAGTATTTAAAGGATTACCTACAGAAGCAAAATAATTTTCCATACCTGATATATCTCCTTTTGCTTCAAATATTTTTTTGATCATCGGCAATACTTCACGGGCATCTTCTCCTTTAGGATCTTTTTTTACAATCTGGTCAAAATAGGAAAATGCTTTATCATCTTCCTTTCTGTTATAATACACAAGGCCTATGCCTGACAAGGCTGAGTTCATGTAAGAAGAATTAGGATATTTCTCGATGATCATTTTATAATAAGAGATGGCACTTTCACCTTCATTCAGATCTTTACTATAGGTTTCTGCAATCTCAAATAAGGCCGCAACATAATAGTTTGATTTAGGATATTTTGTAGTGAGCATTTTAAGGTCATTGATCTTATCCTTATGTTTATTCAATAAGCCATTACAAAGGGCTTTCTGATAAATGCTGTAATCTACATCTAAACTATTTAATGCAATCGCTTTACCATAGTATTCGGCTGCCTGCGGATACACATTGGTCATAAAATAGGTGTCTGCTGTTCTTACAGTAGCATCTGCTGTTTTTTTTGCATCATAAGTGTTTTTAGTCAGCAAAAATTTACGGAACGACAGGTTGGCATTTTCGTAATCGCTTTTGGTTTTCTGTTGAAAATACGCATAGCCTATGTTATAATTGGAAAGATCATATTCTTTTAAGCTAAAAGCGCCTTCATTTACCTGGAAACTTTTCCAGGTACTGATAGCAGTAGCATAATCTTTTTTAATATAGGATATTTCTCCCAGCCAATAGTAAGATAACGCATTGTAGGTTTTATCAAAATTAACCGCAATGGACTTTTTAAAATAACGGGAGGCGCTGTCAAGGTCAATGTTATTAAAGAATTCAATGCCTTTAAAATAAATCAGTTTTTGGTAGGTAATTTTTAAGATAGGATCAAGGGGCTGTACTTTTTCAATAGAAGCAATAGCTTGGGAATAATTTTTTGTTGTGGAATACACATTAACAAGATAATTATAAGCTTCTGCTTTTCTGGGTGAAGCAGGATAATCGTTAATGTATTTTTGAAAGGCAATTACCGCATCGTTATAAGGCGCGAATGATAATTCGTAACATAACTTGGCATAACTGAATAAAGCATCTTCTTTAATAGCAGGATCAAAATCCATACCCGACGCCGCGTAAAAAGCATTACGTGCTTTGGTTTTATTACCGGTTTGAATATGGCAATCCGCCAGGTGATACCAGGCATTTTGAGCAAGGCTATCCTTACTCACTGTCGCTTTCTCAAAATGCAACATCGCGTTTTTGTAATCCTTAATCTGGTAATAGCAATAGCCCAGAGCATAATTTCCCTGATTATTAAAATTACCACCTGTGGTATACGATTTTTTAAAATAAGTTAAAGCATTTCCATAATCCTTGATATTAAAATAGGATTCACCAATCATGCGGTTGATCTCTCCTTCTTTTTGTACGTGAGCACTATCAGCAAGTAAGGCGGGGGCATTTTTAATAACCTCCTTGTATTTACCCTGTATAAAATAAATCTGCGTAATATAATAAGGGACAACAGAACCAAAGGTTTCACTGCTTAATAACCTGTTAAAGCCCTGCAGGGATGTTTCGTAATTCTTATCCTGGTATGCAATATGTGAGTAGTAATAATTTGCCGGTTGCGAATATTTATTATCCACATCTTTAATTTCGTAAAGATCGGGCTTTGCCTTTTCATTATTCTTTACTGCAAAATAACTGTAACCACGTTTGAAATAAAGCTCGGCAAGGTCTTCCTTATTGAGTTCATAAATATCTACTTTCTCTAAAAACCGTATGGTTTCCTCATATTTCTTTTTCCTGAAATTGGATTTACCCAAATAAAAATAAGCCCATTTTACTTTATTACTTTCAGGATGAAGTTCAATGAACTCTTTCATGCGCCACTCGCCGTCTTTGTGGAACAATTCAATGCCACAGGCCGCCGCATAATATTCCGCGTCGGTTTTAAGAAGGGTATTGCCCTGCACGGAATTCATATAATCGATGAATGTTTTTTGAGCGGCTGTGTATTGTTTTTTATCAAACAATTCAATGCCTGTTTTGTAAAGATTTTCCTTATCAAGGACTAGCTGTGTTTTTTGAGAAAACAACAGCCCGGAGAACGTTAGTAGTAATATACTTATAAAATATCTGGAGATCATCATGGCTTTATAATGTAGTATAATTCTATTTTAATAATGTGTTACGTTAAATTTTTCAGAAATTCATGTCAAATACAACCACTGCAAAAATTAAAATTCCGGCATGCGTCTTTCTTTAATTTACCTGTGGTAAATGAATATCTCTGCGATTTTAAAAATAGTTGTTTCTCAAACTCGCTTAACCGCTTGATTTTGTAGTTATTAACGCAATCATGTTAAAACTTGGCGCGGCACTTAACTTATCTTAACGAATTCCTGATTAATTTTAGAGCATCAGAAATTATGATAAACGATCCTGTAATAGAATTTAAAGACGCCACCATTTACCAGGGTGACGTAGCAGTAATCACCAAATTGAATTTAGCCCTTAATAAAGGCGAGTTTGTGTATTTATTGGGGAAAACCGGCAGCGGTAAAAGCAGTCTTTTAAAAACCATTTATGGGGATATTACCCTTAATAATGGCACAGGTGAGGTTTCGGGCTTTAAACTTCATAATTTAAAACGTAAGGAAATTCCGTATTTACGCCGTAAACTAGGAATTGTATTCCAGGATTTTCAATTGCTGAGTGATCGGAATGTATATGAAAACCTCCGTTTCGTTATGAAAGCAACGGGCTGGACAGATGAAGAAAAAATAAAAAAACGGGTGAAAGATGTGCTTTCCAAAGTTGGACTTGAAAGCAAAGAATTAGTGATGCCTTTTCAACTCTCAGGTGGAGAGCAACAGAGGATAAGCATTGCCAGGGCATTAATTAATGATCCTGAAATTATTTTAGCAGATGAACCAACTGGTAACCTTGATCCTGAAACATCAGAAGAGATCATGAAATTATTACTGGACATCAGTAAACAGGGGCGTTGCATCCTGTTTGCCACCCATGATCTTTTACTTTACAGTAAATTCCCTTCACGCACCTTAATGTGTGAAAACAATCATATTGCCGATAGCACTCAACTGTAGGCCATATAGGATATATTCAGGCGTTCATGAGCCTATTGAACAATTGATAAAAAAAATGGAAATATGTATCAATGAATGATGCCTTTACAATATCTTACTACGAATCACCCGTAGGGTTGATCCAGTTGAAAAGCGTTGATCAAAAAATATGTTCTGTGTTATTTGTAGATAAAGAAACAGAAATCACCACTCCTGACACCCCGATACAAAAAGAATGTCTGAAGCAACTGAAAGAGTATTTTGCCGGCACGCGGTTGCAGTTTGACCTGCCCGTCTTTCAGATTGGCAATGAATTTCAGCAACAGGTATGGGAGGAAGTTTCCAAAATTCCTTATGGCACTACTCTCAGTTACGGTCAATTAGCATATAGAACAGGCGATGCAAAAGGAGCAAGGGCTGTTGGAAATGCAAACGGAAAAAACAAGCTTGCTATTATTGTCCCCTGTCACAGGGTAATTGCTGCAAATGGTGATCTTACAGGCTATGCCTGGGAATTGTGGCGTAAAGAATGGCTGTTGAAACACGAAATTGAACATGCAGGTCACATTGAAGGAAGGTTGTTCTAAAACCAGGCCGTTATTTCTTTTAAGCTAAAAAATGCAAATAATGTTTTTTTTCTTTAAAAGAATTAAAATAAAAAATAGATTTGCATAAATTTTTAAAAGATGGCTTCTTTAGAGCATAAGCAAAATCCTTTATCATTCCTGATGATAGCAGCATTGCTTTTTTCTATTGTATCTATTTCAATATACCCTACACTGGCTAATTTAAAAAAGTTTGATACGCTACAAAGCTACCAGGCGGGTGAAAATACCGATCTTGAAAAAGAAGAAAGGCATTCATGCGAGGAGGAAAATCCATTATTGGATGAAGAACTGAGCTTTTACGATAATGACATCACGCCTATTGCCTTCTACAACAACTTTCATCTTAAATTAGAAGCCCCGGGCTCTCTTTCCATCAACAGGGTATTTCTTGATACCCGTATTATGCCTCCAAAACAGGCTTAATACATTCTGATTCCGTTTTCGGTATTCCCATCAATCCATCTAGTTTAAGACACGTCGTGTCTTGTCCATTTTAAATTATTTACTATAGTGAAACTATTAAGTTTAATTGCAACCGGCGCTGTTCTGTTAAGTGCCTGTCATTCCCCGGAAAACCAAAGTAACAAGGCTGAAGTATTTCCTGTAACCAGTGTGATCAAAATAGATACCTCTATTTATACGGATTATGTCACAGAAATTCATGCCCTGCAAAATGTAGAGATACGTGCCCGTGTAAAAGGATACCTCGAAAAATTTCATGTAGACGAAGGCGTTTCCGTTAAGGAAGGCCAGTTATTATTCACTATCAACAATAAAGAATATATTGAAGAATTATCCAAGACAAAAGCCATGTATAAGAGTGCCATGGCCGAAGTTAATGCCGCTGAACTTGAATTAAAGAATACACTCCTTCTGGCAGAAAAAAAGATCGTGTCTTCAACGGAAATAGAAATTGCCAAAAATAAACTGGAAGCCCAAAAGGCAGGACTGGAAGAGGTTCTGGCTCACCAGGCATCTGCTCAACTCAAACTCTCCAATACGGAAATTCGCGCACCATTTAACGGTATTATTAACAGGATCCCTCATAAAATAGGAAGCTTAATTGATGAAGGAACCTTACTGACCTCTATTTCAGAGAATGATGAAGTGCATGCCTATTTCGATGTATCGGAAAAAGAATACCTGAACTATGCGCGAAACCTGTTAAAAGACAGCCTGGAATCTAACATGGTAACTCTGATCCTGGCCGATGGTGTGGAACATTCCTATAAAGGAAAAATCGAAACCATTGAAGGAATTATTGATGAAAGCACCGGAAATATTGCCTTTCGGGCAAGGTTTAAAAATCCCCATAAAATTATCAAGCATGGCTCTAGTGGGAGGATCAGACTGGAAAAGAAACATAAAAACGAATTGGTGATCCCTCAAAAGTCTACCTATGAAATACAGGACAAGCTTTATGTGTATGTGCTCGACAAAAATAATAAGGTGAGCATGCGCCGCATTGAATCCAAATACAGGCTGCCCCATTTATACATTATCTATTCTGGACTTAAAGAAAATGACCGGATCATTTATGAAGGCATTCAAAGTATTAAAGAAGGGATGACAATAACTCCTCAGCTCATCAGTATGCAATCCATTATTAAAGAACTCGCTACCAAATAACATTATCATGCTGAAGAAATTTATTCAACGCCCCGTTTTATCACTTGTTATTTCCCTGTTTATACCTTGCTCGGTTTAATGGCATTAGGTGGTTTACCGGTAACTCAATATCCTGACATTGCTCCTCCTGCCGTATCTGTAACCACAAAATACACAGGGGCCAATGCAGAAGTGTGCGCAAAAGCAGTAGTAACACCGTTAGAAAGGGCTATCAATGGCGTACCCGGCATGGCTTATATGACATCCGTATCCGGCAACGATGGAACAAGTATTATCCAGGTCTACTTTAACGTAGGTACTGATCCTGACCAGGCAGCTGTAAACGTACAAAACCGTGTATCCACTGTACTCGATGAATTACCTGAAGAGGTGATCAAGGCCGGTGTATCTACTGAGAAAGAAGTAAACAGTATGCTCATGTATTTAAACCTTGTAAGTAATGACAGCACACTTGATGAAAAATTTATTTACAATTTTGCGGATATCAACGTACTGGCTGAGCTTAAACGTATTGATGGTGTAGGCTTTGCCGACATTATGGGGCAACGTGAGTATGCCATGCGTGTATGGCTCAAACCTGCAAAGCTGGATGCTTATGAGATATCTGCTGAAGAGATCATAACGGCTTTAAGGGCGCAGAATATTGAAGCCGCTCCCGGAAAGATCGGTGAAAGCTCCGGAAGGCGCTCACAATCGCTTCAATACGTGTTGCGCTACACAGGAAAATTAACCCAAAAAGAGCAATACGAAAAAATTGTGATTAAGGTAAATGAAAGCGGAGAAATGCTGCGCTTAAAAGATGTAGCGGATATTGAATTTGGCTCACTGGATTATGATGTCCTGTCTAAAGAAAATGGCAAACCTTCTGCTGCAATTGTATTAAAGCAACGCCCTGGATCCAATGCCAGTGAGGTGATCACAAATATCAAAGCACGCCTCGAATACCTCAAATCCACTACCTTTCCTCCGGGTATGGACTATACCATTAGTTATGATGTATCAAGATTTTTAGATGCATCCATTCATGAAGTCATCAAAACCCTTCTTGAGGCTTTTCTTTTAGTTGCCCTGGTGGTATTTATTTTTCTCCAGGACTGGCGTTCTACGTTAATCCCTGTATTGGCTGTGCCTGTATCACTTATCGGAACATTCGCCTTTATGCAATTATTCGGGTTTTCCATTAACTTACTAACGCTCTTTGCACTTGTGCTAGCCATTGGTATTGTAGTGGATAATGCCATTGTGGTGGTTGAAGCCGTACATGCCAAAATGGAAGAGAATAACGCGGATCCTAAGACTGCTACTATGCAAGCCATGGGTGAAATAGGTGGCGCCATCGTAGCTATTACCATTGTAATGTCGGCCGTATTTATTCCTGTTGCGTTTCTGTCAGGACCCGTAGGTGTTTTTTACCGGCAATTCTCCATTACCATGGCTATTGCCATTGTAATATCCGGAGTTAATGCTCTAACCCTCACTCCTGCCCTGTGCGCCATTATTTTAAAAAACCATCATCATGATCATTCTGTGAAAAAGAAAAACTGGTTAACAAGGTTCTTCAACGGATTTAATACTTACTATAATTCCATTTCTGTCAAATACCGCCGTCTCCTGGAGCTTATTGCAAACCGCCGGGTTGTAACAATCGCTGTGGTTATTATATTTTGTGTGGCAACCTGGGGCGTTGGTAAGATACTACCCACAGGCTTCATTCCAACCGAAGACCAGGGAACGATTTACGTAAATGTAACAACGCCGGTAGGCGCTACATTAGAACGTACGGAAGAAGTAATGAACGCTATAGATGTAGTGGCTAAACAACAAGCCGCTGTTGAATCTATCTCTACGCTTGCAGGCTTCAGTATGATGACCGATGGTTCAGGAGCGTCTTTCGGGATGAGCACCATTAGCTTAAAACCCTGGAAAGACAGGGAACAATCGGCTGATGAGATCATTACCGAACTCCGGGAAAAAACAAAACACATTAAAGATGCTGATATACAATTCTTTCCTCCGCCTGCTGTACCCGGCTTTGGTAATGCCAGTGGCTTTGAGTTGAGGATCCTTGACAAAACAGGTGTGGGCAACTTAGCACAGACATTTAAAGTCACACAGGACTTTATGGATGCGGTGAAAAAGCGAAAAGAAATCAAAGATATATTTACAAGCTTTAATCCTAATTTCCCACAATACTTAATTCACATAGACCAGGATATTGCTGCTAAAAAAGGTATCACTGTAGATAACGCCATGAGCAATTTACAAACCCTGATGGGAAGTTACTATGCTACCAACTTTATCCGCTTTGGACAAATGTATAAGGTAATGTTGCAATCTGATCCTAAGTTCAGGGCTCAGCCTGAAGATATTTTAAAGTTGAGAGTTAAGAATAAAGACGGTGAAATGGTGCCCTATTCTATTTTCAGTTCTATAGAACGTGTTTACGGTCCTGAGCAATTAACAAGGTACAACATGTATGTATCTGCAATGCTGAACGGAGAAGCAGCGAAAGGCTTTAGTAGCGGTGATGCGATCAAAGCGATAGAAGAAGTGGCAAAGGAAAGCCTTCCGCGTGGGTATACCTATGAATGGTCAGGGATGACAAGGGAAGAAATTTTATCTGGAAACCAGGTTGTATTTATTTTTGCCATTTGTTTACTGTTTGTATACCTGTTGCTATCAGCGCAATACGAAAGCTTTTTATTACCGCTTCCTGTATTATTATCTCTGCCGGTAGGTATTTTCGGTTCATTGTTTTTCCTCTTGATGCTGGGGCTTGAAAACAACATCTATGCACAAGTTGCTATGGTAATGCTCATAGGACTCCTCGGTAAAAATGCTATCTTAATTGTTGAATTTGCTATTTTAAAACAAAAAGAAGGACGCTCCGTTTTGGAAGCCGCCATTGAAGGAGCAGTTGCCAGGTTAAGACCCATCTTAATGACATCCTTTGCATTTATTGCCGGGTTAATTCCGCTTATTGTAGCCAGCGGAGCAGGCGCCATTGGAAACAGAACCATTGGTGCTGCTGCTGCAGGAGGCATGCTGTTTGGAACAATTTTCGGAGTCATCATCATTCCGGGGCTATATATCATTTTTGCAAGCATAGGTCAAAAAACAAAAAAAGCAAACTCATTAAAAAAAGAAACAAAAGAACATGAAAGCATTTAACCCTATTTTTCTGATGTGTGTATGTTTAGGTATTGGTACAGGTTGTAAAACCACGGATCTTTCTTCTGATACTATTAAAAATAACATTCCCGCCAAGTACACCGTCAATAGTGATTCTTCACAAGCGACACCTGAGGCATGGCGCAAATTAATTTTTGATGCGCATTTAACGGCACTTATTGATTCATCACTGGCTAATAATTATGATATGCGGATAGCGCTTCAAAAAGTAGAAGCTGCGCGTGCCGGAATAAAATTCACCAAAGGCATACGCTTACCGGAACTCGGAGTAAACGTTGCCGCGGGACAAAGAAAATTTGGTAAATACACGATGGACGGTGTTGGAAATTACGACACACAATTTTCTCCGAACATCAGTGAAAAGCAACAAATTCCGGATCCTTTACCTGACTATTACGTAGGCTTGCAGACTTCCTGGGAAATAGATCTGTGGGGAAAACTGAAACATAAAAAGAAAGCGGCGGCAGCAAAATTTATTGCGTCACAATATGGCAAAGATGTTATTCTTACAAACCTTATTGCGGAAATAGCAGGTGCTTATTTTGAATTGATCGCTTTGGATAATGAATTACAGATTCTTTCAGATAATATTAACCTGCAACAAAATGCACTGGATGTTGTCATCATTCAAAAGCAAAGTGGCAAAGCCAATGAACTGGCTATTGAATTGCTGCGCGCGCAACTCTTAAATTCAAAGGCATCAAAAGCAGAAGTAACGCAGCGCCTGGTAGAATGTGAAAGTAAAATTAATTTTTTATGCGGCGGTTATCCCAAAACTATTACGCGCGATACCGGCTTTACCTCAACCTATATGAATGCCGGGTTTAAAACAGGTATCCCTTCTGATTTATTGATGAACAGGCCTGACATCAGGCAGGCTGAGATGGAATTGAAAGCCAGTAATTCAGATGTAAAGTCTGCGAAGGTGGCATTTTATCCAAGCTTAACGATTAATGCCGGCATTGGCCTCCAATCATTTAATGCGCTTTTGTTATTTGAAACGCCTGCATCTCTCGCTTACAATACCCTGGGAGGTCTTGCAGCTCCCTTACTCAACAGAAGAAAACTGAAAGCAGATCTGATGAGCTCCAGGGCAGAACAAAAACAAGCTTACATCCATTATGAGAAAACGGTCACGCATAGTTTTATGGAAGTGTATAATGCCTTAAACAACATTAAGTATACACAGGAAATGTATGATCTAAAAAAAGAAGAAGCCGATGTACTGAAGCAATCCATTGTCACGTCTTCTGAACTCTTTAAAGCGGGCCGGGCCGGTTACCTTGAGATCATTGTTGCACAGAAGAATGCACTGCTCTCTCAGATTGAATTAAATAATTACAGGAAACGACAGAATACAACATTGATCAACCTTTACCGGACGTTAGGCGGTGGCTGGCAATAATTAAATCATAAAATGATACTACTTAAATTAAACATATCCCCCTCCGGAGGAAGCAGGGGAAGTATTGGCTTTATCTTGACAAGACAAATAACTTAAAATCCACCAATGTAAATTCTTACTTTACTTTTTTTAATTGCACGTACACATTCCTGTTAACCACAATACTTTTTACACGGGTTACTAATGGTAATGTTTGCCACTCAGTAGTTGGATTTAGTACAATATCATGATCTGCTGTAATTTTAACTGGCATATGAAAGCCGTTCACGCAATTTGTGTAACGATAAACTAATTTATTTTTTACAAGTCTGTATTCAAGCAC
>Ga0247736_10000614_pt1 | contig 11972 bp, 12 predicted proteins | sample UWRJL193509B2_FD_180935 | JGI IMG/M metagenome (GOLD analysis project Ga0247736, IMG submission 180935) | Plant litter microbial communities from Arlington Agricultural Research Station in Wisconsin, United States - UWRJ-L193-509B-2 | ecosystem: Environmental > Terrestrial > Plant litter >...
AGACGGCCTACGACGTCTACCGGATGCTGGTGCGCCACGGCCTCGAGCGCACGAGCACCGCGCCGCCCACCTACACCTTCGAGGCGACGGGGGATTCCCAGCAGGAGTTCCTCACCCTCGCCTCTCGTTTTCTCGGTCCGGAGGTCACCCGCGTCGACCTCGTCGAGACCGGCACGATCCATCTTCCGAAACTCGCTCTACCAAAGGAACACTGATGACCCGTCACGACGGCCGCGAGGCCAACGATCTTCGCCCGGTAACTATCGAGCGCGGGTGGAGCGAGCAGGCCGAGGGGTCGGCGCTCATCTCGTTCGGCAAGACGAAGGTCCTGTGCACGGCGTCGTTCACCAACGGGGTTCCGCGCTGGCTCAAGGGCAAGGGAACCGGATGGGTGACCGCAGAGTACGCGATGCTCCCGCGCTCGACCAATGACCGCATGGACCGCGAAGCGGTTAAGGGAAAGATCGGTGGGCGCACCCACGAGATCTCGCGCCTGATCGGCCGAAGCCTGCGCGCTGTCGTCGACATGAAGGCCCTCGGCGAGAACACCCTCGTCATCGACTGTGACGTGCTGCAGGCCGACGGGGGAACCCGCACCGCAGCCATCACCGGTGCCTACGTCGCGATGGCCGACGCGTTCGAGTGGGGCCGCGACAAGGGCTTCATCGGCAAGAACGCCAAGCCGCTCATCGACAGCGTCGCCGCTGTCTCGGTCGGCATCATCGACGGTGCACCGATGCTCGACCTCGCCTACGTCGAAGATGTGCGTGCCGAGACCGACATGAATGTGGTCGTCACCGGCCGCGGGCTATTCGTCGAGGTTCAGGGTACGGCCGAAGGCGCTCCGTTCGACCGCAACGAACTGAATGCACTCCTGGACCTCGCGGTGGGCGGAGCTGCCGACCTGACCGCGCTGCAGGTTGCGACGCTCGCCGCGGCACGCTGATGGGTGACATCCGACTCGTTCTCGCGACCCACAACTCGCACAAGGTCGATGAGCTGCGCCGCATTCTCGGTCCCGTTCTCGACGGTATCGACCTGATCGGCTACGACGGCCCGGAGCCGGTCGAAGACGGCGACACCTTCGAGGCCAACGCGCTGATCAAAGCGCGCGCGGCCGCGCTGTACACCGGCCTGCCGGCGATCGCCGACGACTCCGGCATCAGCGTCGACGCCCTCGGCGGTGCCCCCGGCATCTACTCGGCCCGGTACGCGGGAACCCGCAACGACCACGACAACCTCGAGCTGTTGCTCGCGAACCTCGAGGCCGAGAACGAGCGCAGCGCCCAGTTCTCGTGTGCCGCGGCGTTCGTCTCGGGCGACTTCGAGCATGTCGAGCTCGGCATCTGGCCGGGCACCGTGTTGTCTGAAGCGGCCGGGGCCGGCGGTTTCGGCTACGACCCGGTCTTCCAGCCCGAGGGGCTCAGCATCAGCGCAGCCCAGCTGCGCCCGGAAGAGAAGAACTCGATCAGCCATCGAGCTCGTGCTTTCGCGCAGCTGATGCCGGTCGTGCGCACCCACCTGCTCTGAACCACATCCTCAACCCGTTTCAAGGACATTGTGAGCGGGTGCCCGATCCTGCGGCTTAGCTGGACTCGCCGACGCACATTTCCCGTGAAACGGGTTATTCGCGTGGCGCGGGGCACTGTCGATAACGGCACTCATTCCTATCTGAGCCGACACGCTGGTGGCTGATTCCCTCGGGATCTAGGCTTGATCGGTGACCGAACACTCGCACGACCATGCCAGGGGCATCACGAATCGCGGGCGCCTTGTCGCCGCGATCGCGATCGTCGCGGTGTTCCTCGTGGTCGAGGTCGTCGGGGCATTGCTTTCGGGCTCGCTGGCGCTGCTCGCCGACTCCGGCCACATGCTCTCCGACCTGCTCGGGCTCATCGTCGCCCTGGTCGCCCTCGGCATCGCCGCGCGCCCGGCCAACGACCGCCAGACCTTCGGCTACCAGCGGGCCGAGGTCTTCGGTGCGCTCATCAACGGTGTGCTGCTCGGTGCGATAGCCGTCTTCGTCGGCATCGAAGCGATCACGCGCCTTGCCAGCGCCGCGGATGCCGAGGTCGCCAGCCTGCCGATGCTGCTGGTCGCGGTCGCTGGTCTCGTATCGAATATCGCGGTGCTGTTCGTGTTGCGCGGCGCGTCCGGCGATTCGATCAACATGCGCGGTGCCTACCTCGAGGTGCTCGGTGACCTTCTCGGATCACTCGCTGCGATCGTGGCATCCGTCATCATCCTCACCACCGGCCTCATGCAGGCCGACGCGATCGCGTCACTGCTCATCGCCGTCATGATCGTGCCGCGGGCGGTGTCGCTGCTGCGCGATGTTTTCCACGTGCTGAGCGAAGCGACCCCGCGCGGGACTGACGTCGAGCAGATCCGCCAGCACATTCTCGGCACCGACGGGGTCATCGCCGTGCACGACGTGCACGTCTGGGCGATCACGTCGGGCGCCCCGGTCTTCTCTGCGCACGTCGTGGTCGATGCAACGCTCTTCGCCGGCGGAGGAGCCGGAAAACTGCTCGATGAACTGAGCGGATGCCTCGCCGGGCACTTCGACGTCGAGCACTCGACCTTCCAGCTCGAGCCGGCCGAGCACGCGGACCACGAAGACCAGTTCCACCGCTGACCGCTCTCGCTTAACCCGTTTCAAGGCAAATCTGAGCTTCTCCGCCGAAATTAGCCGCAGGATCGGGCAGCCGCTCAGAATGTCCGTGAAACGGGTTAAGCGCGGGCCGGAAAGTTCGGGATGTGGGCGAGTAGGATTTCGGTGTGCCTAAATATGCCGGAGAGCTGCCCGCTGAAAGTCCGGCGGATGCGTCACCGGCACCCCGGGAACGTCGCCTGCCGCGTCGCACCCTGCTGCTTCTCGGCCCGGCTTTCGTGGCCGCGATCGCCTACGTGGACCCCGGCAACGTCGCCGCTAACCTCACGGCCGGCGCACGGTACGGCTACCTGCTGCTCTGGGTGCTGATCGTCGCTAACCTGATCGCCGTGCTCGTGCAGTACCAGTCGGCGAAACTCGGCATCGTCACCGGGCTGAGCCTGCCCGAGCTGCTCGGTTCCCGGCTGAAAAAGCCCGCGCGGCGGCTGTACTGGGCCCAGGCCGAACTCGTCGCGGCCGCGACCGACATCGCCGAGGTCCTCGGTGGCGCCATCGCCCTGCACCTGTTGTTCGGCATCCCATTGCTGCTGGGCGGGGTGATCGTCGGTGTCGCCTCGATGCTGCTGCTCATCGTGCAGTCACGGTCGAGCCAGCGCGCTTTCGAGCTGGTCATCATCGCCTTGCTCGGCGTCATAGTCGTCGGCTTCGTATCCGGGCTGTTCGTGAGCCCGCCCGACCCGGGCGGCATGCTCGCCGGCATCGTGCCGCGCTTCGAGGGCACCGATTCGGTGCTGCTGGCCTCGAGCATGCTCGGCGCCACAGTCATGCCCCACGTCATCTACCTGCACTCGGCTCTCGCCCGCGACCGGCACGGTGTCACGACCGACCCGGCACGCAAGCGCACCCTGCTGCACGCCACCCGGTGGGATGTCGGGGCGGCGCTCATCATCGCCGGTGCCATCAACATCTCGATGCTGCTGCTCGCGGCATCCGCCCTGCGCGGTGTCGACGGCACAGACACGATCGAAGGCGCCCACGCCGCGATCGTCGCGGCACTCGGCCCGGCGATCGGCGTGATCTTCGCCATCGGCCTGCTGGCCTCCGGGCTCGCGTCGACCTCGGTCGGCACCTACGCCGGCTCCGTCATCATGGGTGGCCTGCTGCAGGTGCGCATCCCGCTGCTAGTGCGGCGCGCGATCACGCTCATCCCGGCGCTCATCGTGCTCGGCGTCGGCTTCGACCCGACCAACGCGCTCGTGCTGAGCCAGGTCGCACTGAGCTTCGGCATCCCGTTCGCCCTGATCCCGCTCGTGCGCTACGCCGGCTCCCGCACGCTCATGGGGGAATTCGTGAACGCCCCCTGGCTGAGGTGGACCGGCTGGATCAGCTCACTCGCCATCGTGGTCATCAACGTGCTGCTGATAGTTCTCGTTATCGTGGGAGTGTGACGAGCTATCCGATTGCGGTCGAAGACTATGTGAAGGCCATCTACGCCCACACCGAGTGGCAGCCGACCCCGATCTCGTCGACGGCCCTCGCCGCCTACCTCGGCCTCGCCGCATCGTCGGTGACCGAGATGGTCAAGAAGCTGGGGACACTCGGTCTCGTCGACCACGTGCCCTATGGCGCCGTCGAGCTGACGGCACAGGGCACGGAACTCGCCCTGCGGATGTTGCGCCGCCACCGTCTCATCGAGACCTGGCTGGTGCGGCAATTCGCCTATACCTGGGATGAAGTGCACGACGAGGCCGAGGTGCTCGAGCATGCGCTGAGCGACCGCCTGCTCGATGCGATCGACGAGCAACTGGGGTTTCCGGTGCGCGATCCGCACGGCGACCCGATTCCGTCCCGCGACGGCGTGGTGACCCGGCCGGACGGGCTTCTGCTGCGCGACGCGGCGCCTGGGGCGCGCGGCGCGGTGGTGCGGATCAGCGACCGTGATCCCGGCCTGCTGCGTCACCTCGAAGCATCCGGCCTGGTCATCGACCGCGAGCTCACCGTGATCGGTCGTGCCCCGTTCGGCGGCGGATTCGCCGTTCGGCTCGGCGACTCAGCGAGCACGATCGACCTCGGCGAACAGGCACTCTCCTCGATCTGGATCGCTGCAACCCCTGCAGAAGCGCGGGCGAGCGAGGCCAGAGCGTAGGCTTGCAGGCGCTATGACGAATACTTTCGAGAACCTGCCCATCGAAGAACCCCCGGCCGCGCGTATCGCGCACGCCGTTGCCGCCCTCGGGGAGGGCGAGGTCGTTTCGCGTTCGATCGCACTTCTCGCGGGCTACAACGTCGGCGACGAGTTTCTGCTCTACGCCGGCGGAACCCACGCCCAGGGGATCCTCGACGGAGCCCCGCCGCTCTACTGGCCAGAGGTCTGGGGTGCCCGCGCCCTCATGTACGTCTGGGACGACAGCGCACAGGTCGCCGTCCGTGCCGGCCTGACCAACCAGGCCTGGCGGGTGCGCGAGATGAGCGCCAAGGTCACGGCTGCCCGCCATCTGCCCTTCGTCGAAGAGGTCACGGCGCTCGCCACCGACGACAACGCCCGGGTGCGCGCCCAGGCCGCCCGCACGCTCGGTGAGATCGCGGATGCTTCGGCGCTGCCGGTTCTCGACGCGCTGCTCACAGACAAAGAGATCGACGTGCGTCGCCAGGCCGGGCCCGCCCGTCGCGCGATAGTCGAGCGCACGCCAGCTGAAGATACGCCCGCTGAATAGCGATAGCGCACAAACGCCGAAGGGCGGACGAGGATTCCCTCGTCCGCCCTTCGTTCGTATATGACTACTTGCGGGTGATTCGGACGGTTGCCGAGTTCTTCGCGTTGATCTTGGTCGAGCCGTAGTAGGCGGCCTTGACCGGGATGCTGCTCTTGGTCTGCTTGGGCAGCGTCACGCTGATCGTGCCCTTGTTCGTCGTGTAGATCGAGACCGTCTTGACGACCTTGCTGCCGATGAAGATCTTCACCGTGCCGTTGGCGTACAGGCCGTTGTTGAGCTTGCCGATCTTCACGGTGACCACCGGTGCGGTGTTCTTCTTGTACGACTTGCCCGAGACGGTCAGCGACGAAGCCGAAGCCTTGTTGACCTTGAGTGCGACGGCGTCTGAGTCCTGCGGAAGAACGGTCTCGGTGCCCGCGTAGGAGGCGACCACCGAGTGGTTGCCCACGGCGAGCGTCGTCGGCAGGGCGATCGTGGCGATGCCGTCAGCGAGGGTCGCGGTTCCGACGGTCTTGTCGTCGACCAGCAGCGCAACGTCACCGGTTGCGGCCGGGATGGTCACAGTCGCGGTCGTGCCGAGGCCGTAGACCTGCTTTGCGGTCGACAGGGACAGCACGACGTCACCCGCGACAGCGCGCTCGACCGTGACCAGCGACTGCGACGAGGTGGAAGCCGCGTAGTGGTCGTCACCGAGGTACTTCGCGCTGAAGGTGTGGTCGCCGACGGCGAGGTCGGAGACAGCGAGGGTCGCAACACCATCGACGACGTCGGCGGTGCCGACCGAGGTCTCACCCTCGAAGAATTCGACCGAACCGGTGCCGTTCGCAACAGTCGCGGTCAGCGTGGCATCGGATCCGTAGACCACGGTGGTGTCGGCGGCGAGCGTGAGGCTCGAGGAGTAGCGCTCGAGTGCCTCGAAGTCGATCGGCAGCGCGGTCTCGGTGTCTTGCGTGGTGTTCGAGTGGGTGTGGGCCTGCCAGGTGTAGATCGAGTAGTCGACGTTCGGGTCGAGCTTCGTGGCGTCGGCGGTCAGGGTGCGGGTGAACGTGCCGTTGACGATGGATGCGGCGTTGACCCAGTCGGCGACGACGAACTTGGCGATGTCTGCCGACGCGAAGCCGGGGTGTCCGCCGGCCGGTGCGATGCCGACGTAGACGCCGGAGTCACCCGGGTTGAGGGCCGGGCGGAAGCCGTCGCCCGCGAGGGAGACGACGTAGCCGCCCTCGAAGGTCTCAGAGGTCACGGTCGGGGTCACGACGGGCGTGGCGACAGTCGCTGCAGCGCTGAACGCGAGCGGGGTCTTGTTGGTGTTACCAGCCGTGGTGCCCGTGCGGTAGAAGTACACCGGGATGTCCGATGCCGAAGCGAGCGGCAGCAGGGCATCGACGAAGCTTGTAGGCCAGGCGTCCGTGAACGTTCCGTTGTACTTTCCGGCGGGAACGGTGTTCGCGAAGTCGGGCGCTGCGGTCTGCAGCGCGAACTCGCCGTCGATGACGCTGAGCGAGGTGATGTCGAAGTTCGCGACAGTGACGCGCGAGGCTTCGGTCTTCGCCGACGCCTCCTTCTGCCAGGTGACGTCAGCAGTCAGCTCACCGCGGGTCGCAGACGTGACGTTGAGCTCGAAGTCCGCGAGGGTAAAGGTCGAGTGGTAAGTCAGGGTGCCGTACGCGGCGAAGGGAGAGTACGTCACTGAACCGTCGAAGTCCAGAGTTCCCGTGCCGGTCGGGCTGATGGTTCCCGTGCCGTCGGTGAGAGTGAAGGCGGTGGCCTTCACGTAGTCGGCGGCTGTCGTGGCGCCGACGAGCTCGACATCACCGGTGGTGGTCACGCCCCAGCCCGCGGCGGTGTTCTGCAGGCCCCAGGTCAGGGTGGCGTCTGAGACGGTGTCGGTTACTGCTGCGCTGGCCGGTGCGGCTGCGGCAATGACCGAGAGGCCTCCCGCGGCGAGGGCTGCCGTCAGGGTGGCGGCGACAATGCGTCGGAACGACGATGACCTGGGCTGGGTGGCGACGGAAGTCGACACGGTGGTGCTGTGATCCACGGATCCTCCATGAAGAGCTGAACGGGTGGGAGCTGCACCAGCCGGCAGTCTTCGGCGTCGGAACGCGACGGCGACTTAGGGCAGCCTAACCACCATATCGAGGAAGGTGAGGCTTACCTAATCAGCGTCAGAATATGACGCGGGATCGTGACAAAGAGTCACGCGTGCGGCATCCGTCGACCGGGCGGATGCTGAGGATGTACGAAGTGTCAGCGGACGACGTCGTTGCCCTTGTCCTGGTCGAAGAGGGACGGGTCGACGACGAGAGAACCGGTGTCGGTCGTCTGGGCCTCATCGAGGCGGGCCTTCTTGGCCTTGCGCGAGGTCTGGATGTAGTGGAAGGCCGTGGGGATCACGGTAACCGCGACAGCGCCGAGCAGGATGACGTCGATGTAGTGGGTGACGAAGTCGGCGACGGGCGGAATATACCCGAGGAGATATCCACCGAAGGTCAGTCCGGAACCCCAGATGATCGCCCCGATGGCGTTGTAGAGCGAGTACTTCTTGTAGTTCATGTGGCCGACACCCGCGGCGACCGGTGCGAACGTACGCACGATGGGAACGAAGCGGGCGACGATGACGGCCAGCCCACCGAAGCGCTCGAAGAACCCGTTGGTGCGTCTGACATTCTCGACGCTGAATAGCCCGCTCTCTTTGCGTTCGAAGACGCGCGGGCCGAGTTTGTGGCCGATCAGATATCCGACCTCGCCGCCGAGGAACGCGGCGAAACTGATGGCGAGGCACACCCACCAGATGTCGATCTCGATCACGCGCGTGGCGCCGAAGGCCAGCAAGCCCGTGATCACGAGCATCGTGTCACCAGGCAGAAGGAAGCCGACGAGCAGTCCGGTCTCAGCGAAGACGATGAAGCAGACGCCGAGCAGGGCGAAGGCGCCGAAACCGTCGATCAGAGTAGCGGGGTCAAGCCACGGAATCAGTGCGGAAGGAACCATCATCGGGGTCTCCAGTCGTCGGTTGCCGTTGACAATCGGCGGCGGCCAAAAAGTATTCTTCTCAGATTAGTGGCTCGCTGCGACGGCAGACTGTGAGAACGACGCAGAATACGTCGCAAGGATGACCCCCATTCAGCCGGGCTGAACGGGGGTCTCAGAAAGCCGGTTAGGCGAAGACCGCGAATCCGAGAATCGCGGAGGCGATCGGCAGCAGCGTGAGAACTACGGCAGGTGCGGGGTTCTCCTTGCGGCGCAGGTGAACAACGACCGCGCCGGCCATGATCACGGCAAGACAGACGGCGGCGATCGGGCTGAGGATCGGGGCGATCCCGGTCAGCGGCGGCAGCACGAGGCCGAGCGCGCCGATGACCTCCGCGATGGCGATCAACTTGACCGTCGGAACAGCGAAGTCATCGACCCAGCCCATTCCCGCTTCGCGCAGCGCGGGAACGGGGCGCACGGCCTTCATTCCCCCGGCGCCGAGAAAGGCGAGGGCGGTAAAGGCAGTGACGATCCAGAAGGCAACAAGCATGGGGTATCTCCGTGTGGTGTGGGTGTTCGGGTGTGAGTGAAGAGTGTGGGCGTCAGGCGGGGTCGCAGGCGCTCGCCGCAGCGCCGGCAATGCCCGCAACCGCCGTGAGCAACGAACGGAATGTGGCGGCATCCGCTGGGGAGAGAGTGGACAGCAGACGGTTCTCGACCGCGGTGATCTGGGCTCGGGCTTCGTCGAGCCGGGCCCGCCCGGTGTCGGTCAGCACGAGGCGGCGGATGCGCCGGTCGGCCGGGTCGGGCTCGCGCACAATGAGTCCGGCCTCGACCAGGGCGTCGACGAGGTAGGTCATCACTGTCTTGTCGACCCCGAGGCGGCGCGCGATCGCGAGCTGGGACTCACCGTTGTCTTCGCTTGCGCACAACAGCACGAGATAGCCGCGTGAGCCGCTCGGCAGCCCGGCGACAGCGGCATTCGCGCCGTGCTGGAACTCGATGGAAACGGAGCGGAGGGTCCAGCCGAAATCATCAGTGAGAACGGTGGGAAGAGCATCGTCTGCAGCCATCGTTCTCTCCTTGTTCAATTGTCTCGGCCGCCCTGGCGGTCACCGATATTCTGCCGCAAAGATCGTCTGTACGCAAGACGATATGCGTGTGGGAACAATGCAGAAAGTCCCGGCCTTATTGGCCGGGACTCTATGAGGTTCGATCTGTACGGGAGAAGGGACTTGAACCCTCACGCCTTTCGGCACCAGAACCTAAATCTGGCGTGTATACCAATTTCACCACTCCCGCGGAAAAGACCAGTGTACCGGCGACGCGGGGAGGGCCCGGTCAGTTGCGGGAGCGTTCGTAGGTCGCGATGAACTCCTCGACGGGATGCGCGGCGACCGATTCTGCGACCAAGTCGAGATCCACGTCGTCGAGCCTGGTGAACCTCAGGCAACTCTTGCCCATGTTCAGCTTTCGGCCCCCGGCCGCCCAGGCGGCACGGAAGGCCGCGTCGTCGTCGGAGCCGGCATAGAGGCACATCAGGTAGAGCGACGTGTAGTTCTTCTGCGCCGCGATCGACACGTAGGCCAGCGGCTGGCCGTTGTAGGTGTGCGGGTAGCGCTCGAGCGGCACGACCCAGCCCGGCATTCCCCACTGGATGCCGAGCTGGTAGCCGGGTGGCATGGCCCCCGCGACGGCTTCGAAGACGACTCGAGTTGCCTCACCCCGGTTACCGTCGAGGCTGGCGAGGTATTCGCTGACCTCGGCGGGGATGTCGTCGGTGCTCATGGGCGGTGCCTGTCTGTCAGTCCAGGGCGTCGGCGATCGGGGTTGCACCCGAGATGACCTCGAACTGGTCGCGTGCGCCGCGGCCGGTCTCGATCAGGGCGGCGATGAGCGCCGCGACATCGCCGCGGGGAATGCTGCCGGGCTCGAGCGACTGCGAGATGTTCACGCCGCCGGTGGGCGCATCGTTGGTCAGGCCGCCGGGGCGGATGATGGTCCAGTCGAGGTCGCGCTCGCGAATCACCGCATCAGCCTCGCTCTTCGCCCGCAGGTAGATCTGGAAGACGTCGTCGGAGTCGGGGTCGAACTCGTCGGTCTTCATCGCCGAGATGACGAGCAGTCGCCGGATGCCGGCGAGCTCTGCCGCGTCGGCGAGCAGAACGGCGGCGTCGCGGTCGACCGTCAGTTTGCGCGCAGCGCCGCTGCTGGCTCCTCCGCCCGCGGCGAAGACGAGCACGTCGACACCGGGGATCTTCGCGGCCAGGGTGGCGGCATCTGTCTGCTCGAGATCGAGCACGAGGGCGCTCGCACCGGTCGCCTCGACGTCGCCGACGTGGTCGGGGTTTCGGATGATGCCGATAACGGTGTGGCCCGCGTCGACCAGGAGTTTCTCGAGGATGAGGGCGATCTGGCCGTGTCCGCCGGCGATGGCGATTGTCTGTGAAGTCATGCTTCCAGCTAAGCACTCCGCGGCTGGCAGCTGCCGGAAAATCGGGGAAAGGTAAGCTTCGATGTGGCCATGACAGCAAACACCGGTGAGAAAAACGACGACCCCGGCAGCTCGCACCTGATTGGTGATGTTGTGGGCGGTCGCTATCGCCTCGACGCGCTGGTCGGCCGTGGTGGGATGGGCGAGGTCTATCGCGCCCGTGACGAATCCCTCGGGCGGGATGTGGCTCTCAAGATTCTGCGGTCGAGCGCTGAGGACGAAGCAGCGGTGCGGCGCGAGCGGGCCGAAGTGACCCTGTTGGCTTCTCTGAACCACCGGTCACTCGTCACGCTGTTCGATGCGAGCGAGTTCGAGATCTCGGGCCAGCCACGCACGTGCCTGGTGATGGAATACGTCGACGGGCCGACGCTGTCGCAGCTGATTCGCGACCAGGCGATCGATGGCGACGAAGTCACGACGATGCTCATCGACCTCGCCGAGGCCCTTTCGGTGGTGCACAGCCAGGGAGTGATTCACCGCGACATCAAACCGGCGAACATCCTGCTGGGTGCATCGCAGGTCACTGGCCATAAGTACGCGGCGAGACTGGCCGACTTCGGCATCGCCTACCTCGTCGATTCCACGCGGCTTACCCAGGCGGGCATGCTCATCGGCACGGCCGCTTACCTGAGCCCGGAGCAGGCGACCGGGGCCGAGCCGAGTTCCGCAGCTGACATCTATTCGCTCGGCCTGGTTATCCTCGAGACCCTCACCGGGCATCGCGAGTTCGAGGGAACGATGATGGAGTCCGTCACAGCGCGACTGTCGCGCGACCCCGCCGTGCCGAGCTGGCTTCCGACGGACTGGCGCGCCCTCCTGGTCGCCATGACTTCCCGTGACGAGGCGGCCCGCCCGACCGCAACGGAAGTCGCTGCTACCGCACGCGGGCTCAGCACGCCGGGCGCTGGGGACCTGGCGCCGACCGAGGCACAGACCATCGCCGCTACCCGCGAGCTGCTGCCGCCGACCGCTGTTATGCCCGCGGCGACACTCGTGTCTACAGCGACACTCGTGACTACAGCGGCGCAGACCCGGCCGACAGAGCGGCTCATCCCGCAGCCGGATGCCGCCCCTGCCACGACCCCGCAGCGCCCGGCTTTCGCCCGCAAACTGATCCTGATCGCGGCCATTCTCGTCGTGGCAGTGATCGCGGTCGTACTCATCTCAGTGGGAT
>Ga0247736_10000619_pt1 | contig 11921 bp, 11 predicted proteins | sample UWRJL193509B2_FD_180935 | JGI IMG/M metagenome (GOLD analysis project Ga0247736, IMG submission 180935) | Plant litter microbial communities from Arlington Agricultural Research Station in Wisconsin, United States - UWRJ-L193-509B-2 | ecosystem: Environmental > Terrestrial > Plant litter >...
AATGCTTTAAATATAATTTAAAGATTACCGAGCGTGGCAAAAAAGGATACAACCATTATGAATCTGCCGTAAAACTTAACCGGTCTCCACGCAAAATTTACCTGTATATTAAAGGGATTGAGGTATTATGGCTCAATAGCTGGAATAATAATAAAGCATATGTAAAGCCAAATTCATTTCCGTATGTCAATTTAAGCCTCGATCCCTTAGGCAGCCTTATGAGGCAGGATCAGCATCATACCATTAACGAAATGGGATTCGATTATTTTGGCAGTATTGTGAATTATATGGTTTTAAAAGTGAACGATAAATTCGACCAGTATTTTAAACAGGATACAGAAGAGCGCTATAACAACCGCCCCTGCTATAAAATAACAATTAACAATAAGGATTATGGCTACGAAAATTATACAGTAGGTTATAACGAAAGCATTACTTCTATTGCCCGCAAATTACATATTAGCGAGTATAAAATCCTCGAGGTTAATCCAAAGCTAAATGACTATTTCGATATATTAAAAAAAGGACAGGTATTAAAAGTGCCGAATGCTTATGCAAAAGATGTAACTTTGTATATTGACCAGTTGTATTTTTTACCTATTGGCGTAAAAGTTTCGGATGATAAGGGCTTGTTTGAACAATACGATTATTTCTTTTTGCAGGTTAATCCAAAAATAGATGATGCTGAGTTTACAACAGGTTACAAAGAGTATAAATTTTAAACATTTTTAATGTTACAGGGTTTAATAAAAAGAAAATGAGTGCTATTATAATTACAAAGAATACAGAACTGATGCAAAGGGTGATTGACGAGATCAAGACCTGTTACGATCCTGAAATACCTGTTGATATCTGGGAACTTGGCCTGATCTATGAACTTGATCTTAACGATGATAACGACCTTAAGATTACTATGACCCTTACATCACCAAATTGCCCTGTAGCAGAAACACTTCCGGCCGAAGTGGAAAACAAACTGAAGTTGGTGCCCGGTGTGAACTCAGCAGAATTAAAACTGACGTTTGAACCTACCTGGACAAAAGAAATGATGAGTGAAGTGGCACAGCTTGAGCTGGGCTTTATGTAGTAACATTTTATTCTTTAAAGCAAAACGATCATGCAGGATGAAATCATAAATAAAGTAGCTAACAGTGGTTTAATTACCATTGACCTGGAAGAGTTTTACCCCAAAGGAGAACGTATTTTATTTGACATTAAGCCTTTATTATTTCATGAACTGATCCTGAAAGAAAAGGATTTTAGAGAATTCATTAAGCAGCACGATTGGGCTTCATACCAGGATAAGCTGGTGGCTATTGTTTGTACGGCAGATGCGATTGTGCCTACCTGGGCTTATATGCTCATTAGTATTGCCCTGGAGCCTTTTGCTAAAAAAATAGTATTCGGTAATTTAGAAACCCTGGAAGCAGTAGTCTTTCATGAAGCCTTAAACCGTATTTCTTACGAAGAGTACAAAGATAAACGTGTAGTTGTAAAAGGCTGCGGCAATTTGCCGGTAACCACTAACGCATATGTAGAACTGGCCAAAGGCTTACGTCCTTTTGCTAAATCTATTATGTACGGTGAGCCCTGTAGCACAGTGCCTTTGTACAAAGCACCTGTGGTAAAATAAGCAGGATTACCTTCCATTGGCTTATTATTTTTTATGTTTTCTTAAAAACATCCGCTGTTTATAAGTCGTATATTTATGACCTTGATATACAGGTTAAAATATATTATTGCTCTGCTGTGTTTGTTCCAGGTGGTTCTTGTAAGGGCACAGGATGGACAACAGCGCGCAAAAAACATCCGGAAAAACCCCCGTGTACAAACAAAGATCAGTGTTTCACCGGTGTTGGGCTTTTACAAAGCCAATAAACATCACGCGGGAAAAGCAACTCAAAAAATGGCCTTTTGCATCTCCTTAAAAGAAGAAATACGCATTGATAAAAAAAGTAAATCGTTTATTGCTATAGGTTTGGATTATATGTCGCATGGGGTGAAATTCGGCTCCTATTATTTTCCGCAAGACAGCCTTAAATTGTATAACGGCAACCTTAATGCAACATATAACCTAACAGTACAGGAGCTCAACATTCCCATATTATTAAAACGTTCTTTTCAAAGAGAAAATAATGCCTTGTTATCAGGCTATGTATTTGCAGGCTACAGCTACCGTGTGTTATTAAAAAGTAAGTTAACCGTTAGTTACTATGGTGATGAAGTAGCGTACGATGATGGGAATCTTCAGTTTAAAATTCCTGCATTGAGTAAAACAGGAAGCTCATTTCTTCTTGCCGGCGCAGGCTTTCAGAAGAATAATCCAAATAAACATAAATCAGTATATGCTGAATTGCAGCTTAAGTATGGTCTTTCCCCATTATACATTAATCAGCCTTATGGGCCAACAAGTCTTTATATAAGCAGCCATTTTTTATTACTTACAGTGGGTGTGAAATTTTAATACACGATGAGAAGTATAACACTGCATAAGCCATTAGCATCCATTGCAGGTGAAGTGCTGATGCCTGGTTCTAAGAGCATCAGTAATCGGGTGCTAATGATCAGGGCACTTTCGCAGTTACCATTTTCTATTAATAATCTTTCAGATTCTGATGATACCAGTTACCTGCAAACTGCCTTGCATACCATTGAAAGTGCCAACTCAACTCTTATAGATATTGGGCATGCGGGCACGGATATGCGATTTTTAACCGCCTATTTGTCAATCAGGAAAGGGTATTATGAATTGACGGGTTCAGAGCGAATGCAGCAACGTCCTATGAAAGAGTTAGTGGAAGTTTTAAAAAATTTAGGCGCGGATATTTTATATAGGCATCAGGAAGGCTTTCCGCCCTTATTAATTAACGGTAAAGGATTAAAGGGCGGAAAGGCTGTGATCAAGGGGAATGTAAGCAGCCAATTTATTAGTGCGCTGTTGCTTGTAGCGCCTTACTTTGAATCAGGCCTGGAACTGACTATTCAAAATGATCTTGTTTCCAAGCCTTATGTAGAGCTTACTATTGGTATCATGAGAAGTTTTGGCGCACAGGTAAGCTGGAAAGAAGATTGTATCACGGTAATGCCTGTGCCATATCATTATGCAAAAGCAATTTATCATGTAGAAAGTGATTGGAGTGCAGCGTCTTATTATTACGGACTAGTAGCATTATCCCCGGTGAACACACGCTTAACCCTAAAAGGATTATTTAAAGACAGCTTACAGGCAGATGCCGTATGTTCCACTATTTATAAGGGATTTGGGATAGAAACACAATTTAATCAACAAGAGGTTGTTATTTCAAAAACAGCCAATGCTATGGTATCACCATTTGAATATGATTTTGTGAACTGTCCGGATATTGCCCAAACGCTTGCCTGTACATGCCTTGGCTTACAAATTCCTTTTTATATGACCGGTTTGCAGACGCTGAAACTAAAAGAAACAGATCGTATTCTTGCTATACAAGAGGAATTCAAAAAAATGAATGTTGAGGTTCAGGTAAGTGATGCTGCCATTCATTACAAAGGTGATCCTTATCGTTTAAACCACAGGATCCTTTCTATTTCAACGTATAACGATCACCGTATGGCGATGAGCTTTGCTCAATTTGCAGTGTTGATGGATGAAGTGGAGATAGAAGATGCGGAGGTCGTTTCTAAATCTTATCCTCTTTTTTGGAAGGACCTTAAACAAATTGGTATTCATTCAGAACCTTAAATCAGCGTTGAAAGTATAAGTGCTATGCCTGCATCTATTCGAAATAGTATTTTTCTGTATGTTCTCTTTTGTGCGATATCACTCAATGCGCAAAATTATGAGGTGACAGGGAAGGTAACAGATGCTTCAACTGGAGAACCTATTGCATTTGCAGCCATTGTGGTGAAAGGAACGCAGGCAGCATCACAAACGGATGCTATTGGGAATTTTGTAATTGCCGCGCCTTACAAAAAAATAACCTTGGTGGTATTTCAGTTTGGATATTTTACAAAAGAGTTTGATGTAGAAACAAACCACAGTGAGCATAATGAGATAAAGCTAAACCGAAAAGTATATGAACTTGGTGAAGTAACGGTTACAAGTAAAAAAACTGATACGCTGCAAGCAAATAACCATACGGTTTTCCTGGCTTTCGAATTTTATGATAATTTTATTGTCTCACTGGTCAATAAAGGGAATCGTTATAATATAATTCAATTGCTGGATGAGTCGGGTAAAATAATCAAAGAGCATAAAGCACCTTTTGGAGTGGAACAATTATTTACAGATTGTTTTGGAAATATCCAGCTCCTAAGCAAAGACAGTTCTTACCAGTTTTATTATAACTACGAGAAAATCAGCTTACCTAAAGCATATCCTTTACAGGTGTTTTTGCAGTATTTAAAGCCCTGCCAATGTGTGGTTGGTAATAACTATTATTTTAAAGAAAGCACTTACAAAAACTTAAGGAACACTTATTTTGTGATCAATAAACGTGATTTATCGAAAAGGCAATTGTTTACACAGGTACATAATACCGAAGCGATTACAGCGTTTAATATTGATTATGATATTAATTATTTTTTAGCACAACGCAGAAAAGGAGATAATACCTATGCCACCTCACTCGATCAGATCAAGGAGCATATAGAAGAGTACAGGGAAAATCTGAGTTTACCGCCCGAATACCTTATGAAGATAAACCCGGTAAAATCAGATCTTGTAAAAAGGGACAGCTCCTTGCTGGTGATTGATTATACCCACAGGCGGATCTACAGGCATGATTTTTCAGGAAGCATTTTAAAAACCGATTCTTTTTTATTGAAAGGACTTTCACCATGGGTAGTGCAGGATGTAGACCTGCACAAATTGTATTTTGCAAAAGAAACCAATGGTGCGATGGATTTGTTTGAATATAAAGATACGGGCATCAATGCGAAAGCTATTCCTGTGGGAAATTTCAGGTTTATCAGGAATGTCCGTTGCAGGAACAACACCTTGTACTTTTTAAACGTCAATAAACTTAACGGTGAAATGTATGCCAAGATCTATAGTTATAAATTATAACAGGCAGTTAATGCGAAACAACTTTCAATCCGATAATAGAAGAAATAAGCGTTACAATAAAAAATAACCTCCAGAAGTCTGCAGGCTCTTTAAATATAAGAATGCCTACAATAACAGAGCCCACCGCTCCAACACCTGTCCACACTGCATAAGCGGTACCAATAGGCAAGGTTAGAGTAGCCCTGTACAATAGATACATGCTGATGCTGAGGCTTACAAAAAAACCGGCCATCCACCACAGAGATGTTGATCCCTGTGTTTCCTTTGCTTTCCCCAGGCAGGTTGCAAAAGCAACTTCAAATAATCCGGCAATACATAATAAAATCCAGTTCATATATAAACGTTTAAAATAACAGGTTTGTGCGCGACTTTTTATCTTTAATGTCCTCTATAAATAATTCGTGTACCGCAATAAAATTTTCATTTTTTTGGATCGTTTCCAGGATAGTATGGTTGTAAAGGTAACGGTTATCGCCTTTGATCAATAAGAAATAATCTGTTTTATCAAGCTCCGGCATAAGCCTTGTAGATTGTTCTACTTCCCCGGCAAACAGGTCCTGTGGCTGTTGTTTGTTTTTTAAATTAGGTTGAAAAGAAGTCTGGTTGGGTAACAGGTTAAACTCAATATTCAACTCTTCATGTAAAAAACCATATACCGGAAAATAAAAATCTTCACCTTCCTTATGTGTATAATCCAGTAAATCATTTAGCTGCAAATCAATATTCAGTTCATCGTTCAATTCATGAATGACCCTGTAAATACTTTCCCTACAGGTAATAGAAAACAGGTCAAAGTCAAAATGCTCCTCCGCATGAATATCTAAACTATATGTTGGCAAAGCAGGTTTAATTTAAATGAATATACAAGCTCTATTTTTTTTAGTTAAACGACCCGGCCGCTTAAAGAATACACATATAGTAATTTACTAACCCGAAATTTTCTCAATCAGTTCTGAGCTGATTCCTGTGGAGCTGTAACCTCCGTCGTGGTATAAATTCTGCATCGTAACCATACGGGTGAGATCAGAAAATAAGCTTACCGTATAATTAGCGCAATCATCCGCACTGGCGTTTCCTAATGGAGACTGCAGATCGGCAAATGTATAAAAATCAGAAAAGCCTTTGATGCCGCCACCTGCAGTTGTTTTAGTGGGGGATTGTGAAATGGTATTGATCCTCACTTTCTTTTGTTTGCCATAATGATAACCAAATGTGCGGGCAATACTTTCCAGCATGGCTTTAATATCAGCCATATCCGTATAAAAGGGGTAGGTGCGTTGTGCTGCAATATAGGATAAGGCAACCACGGAAGCGTGCTCATTTAAAGCATCCAGCTTGTGTGCCGCAGCCAGTAATTTATGAAAGGATAATGCAGAAACATCCACACCTTTTTGATAGAAATCATAATTCAATTCAGTATATGGAATATTTTTACGGATGTTCACACTCATTCCGATGGAATGTAACACAAAATCGATCTTCCCACCTAATACATCCATTGATTCTGTGTAAAGCTTGTTCAGGTCTTCCATACTTGTGGCATCCGCAGGAATAATTTTGGAACCGGTTTCTTCAGCCAGTTTGTTTATTTCTCCCATACGCATTGCAATAGGAGCATTTGTTAAAGTGAAGGTTGCACCTTCCTCGTGGCATTTTTGAGCTACTTTCCAGGCAATTGAATTTTCATCCAATGCACCGGTTATAATTCCACGTTTTCCTTTTAATAAATTGTAAGCCATAATGTCTGTTTTAGTTATACAAATATACAATTTCGGACTAATGTTTAAACTGTAACTCTGTCTAAAATTAGTCGTACATCAGGTAATCTTTCCTGATAAAATAATTGGCAGCTTCGTAAATTTGAGTCATGTTTTTGTCCATGCTATCGGCTTTGGCCTTGTACTGGTCTTTATAATTAACCAGGTCAAGGTCTTTATACTTTCTTAAATACGTTTCATTATTGGAAAGTGTTTTGTAGTAGAAAAAACCGGCATTATCCACGCATCCTATTTTATCATCAGCTGAAAATACAACATAAGGATGTTGCTCTTTTAAGATATTTATTCCAAAGGTTTTATTGGTGTAACCTGCGCCAATAATGCCCATGACGGTTGCGGGGATATCAGGTTGGTAACATGGTGCAGAAATAGTATCAGCTTTAAATAAAGATGGTTGATGAATGATACAGGGAATGTGATTGTAGCTTAATGGCATTTCATAGGTTTCACTAACGGATAAGCCATGGTCTCCTAAAAATATAAACACCGTATTATTATACCAGGATGTTTTTTTAGCCTGTTCCATAAATTGTCCTATAGCCCAGTCTGCATAAAGTGTGCAGTTTTCCTGTGGCGTAGCGCCATCCGGTTTGTATGGAATATCTGAAGGAACTATCCATGGCCCATGATCGGAAGCTGTCATAACCACAGATACAAAGGGTTGTGTGCTTGTTCTGTTAGTCGTATTTTCAATTAAACGGTTCAGTAGTACATGGTCAGGAACTCCCAACGAGCTTTCTATTTGTGAAATAGCAAAGTCAGATTCGCTGATGAAATTGTCAAATTTATTAAGTTTGAAAAATCCCTGCATGTTATCAAAATGCGGATCATGGGTTGTGTAGTAATTTGTTTCGTATCCCAGATCACTGAGCAAGGGGCCGAGCCCGTCGAATCGTTTTTTTAGATAACTTCTCATGGAGCGTTCTGCATAAATGCTTGGGTAGCCGGTGCTGGTAGAGAATAGGCCATTGAAGGTGTGAATTCCGGATGAGAAAAAATGATCAAAGAATACCGATTCCTTATTGAGTTTATTTAATTGGGGCGTTAAGTTCTTGCCATGATAATAGCCCATTTTATAAACAGACATGCTCTCCATGATCACAATCACAAAGTTGTATTTTTTGATGCCTGCCCCGGAATCAGGAACTAGTCGTTCTATGTTTGGCTGATAGGGCTCATTTATTCCCAGATAAGATCTTGTAAAGGCAATGTCTTCATCAATATTTTGTGGTACGACATAGGCTTTATTTTTTTTAGTATAAAATACAGAACGCCAGAAAGTGAAGTTGGGATTTATAGCTACCTGGTTAATAAAGTTGTTGGATGACACAATGGAAATGCCTTCATGAATGCCGGATTTGCGCGATACTCTTCCCCGTGAGCCTAATATTACCAGGCCGGTAACCACAAGGAGTGTTAGTAAAGCGATGGGCCATTTTTGTTTTGGAACAGATAGTTGTTGCTGTTTAAAAGTATTAAAATAGTTGCCTGCAAGTTTAATAAGGATAAAAGCAATGAAAGCATAAACAATAAAATAACCCCAGTAAGAAAAGCTGCCGAAAATAACACCTGCGGCAAAGGCGGGATTATCATTCCATAAAAAAGCATTGCGGTTTAAATGGTTTCCAAATTGGTGGAAGTAGGGAATATTGGCGCAGGCAACAAATTGATAGATCAGTAATAAAACTATAAAAAGGTAAAAGCCGATAGTATAAGCTTTGGAATACCTGAAAAAATAAGCAATACACCATATAAGGGCCGGTAAGGAAGCGATCCAGCTCAGGACACAAATGTCAAATTGAGCCCCTGTAATAAACGCAGAGAGCTTTTCTGAAAATGGCACGGATTTGATATCGGCTGCACCATTGGCAATGTAAAATATTAAGCGAACACTAAAAAATAAGAACACGTTAAGAAGGTAAAGTTTAAAGAGTAACTTAACGTGTGCCGGGATTTTAGAGAACAGCTCCTTAAGCATTTAAAAGTTCTTTGGCGTTTTTCAGTGCTGTTTCGGTAGGAGTGCCGGTGCTCAGCATTTTCGCAATTTCAGCAACACGTTCTTCTTTATTCAGCAGTTTGATGTTAGATGTTGTTTTGTCTTTTGAGTCTGATTTATACACAAATAAATGAGTAGAACCTTTGCTGGCCATTTGTGGTAAATGCGTAATGGTAATAACCTGCATTTGTTTTCCCATGGTTTTTAGAATATTGCCAATTTTATCAGCTACATCTCCACTCACACCTGTGTCGATCTCATCAAAGATAATGGTTGGCAAGGCTGTGTGTTCGGCCAGTAAGGCTTTAAGGCAGAGTGTTAAGCGGGATAATTCTCCGCCGGAAGCTGTTTTATGAAGTTCTTTAAATTCAGCGCCCTTATTGGCTGTAAATAAAAACAACACCTGGTCAATGCCTGTAGGTGATAACTGTTCCTGTGTTTTGAGGTCAATCCTAAACTGAGCATTAGCCATGGATAAGCTTGCCAGCATGGTTTTAATATTCTGTTCGATGCCTTCTGTTGCTTTTTGCCTTTTTTTAGAAAGATCGCCAGCCAGTGTCTTGCATTGTTTTTCCTGTGTAATGATCTCTTTCTGTGTTTTCTCAATACTGTATTCCAGGGAAGAGAATTGTTGCAGTTTAAGCTCTATGTCATTTTTAATGGAAAGTAATTCTTCTTCTGTGCTTACACCATGCTTTTTCAAGAGCCTGTTAAGTTTATCGAGTTTTGTATTTACCTCTTCCAGTTTGGTAGTGTCATACACTACTTCTTCTTCGGCCTGGTCAAGATCTGTTGTCAATTCTTTTAGCTCAATAACTACCGAATTAATGCGCTCAAAAAACTCATTAAATTGTTTTCCGAATTTGGCTACACCCTGTAATTGTTGTTTTACACTGGCAAGCGCGGATACGATATTCTCATCACCACCGGAAATAATAAGAGATGATTTGGCTAATCCCGATTTGATAAATTCTGCATTTTCAAGCGTTTCACTTTCTTCTTCGAGTTCTTTTAAAATGCCTGGTTTAAGATCTGTTTCTTCCAGTTCATTAAACTGAAACTGAAAATAATCCAGATCTTTTTTTGCCTGTGCTTCTTCACTGATAAGGCTTTCCAGCTGTTTTTTTAATTTCTGTAAAGCACTGTATTGTTTTTTATAATCGGCAAATAAAGCGGTGGTCTGCGCAAAAGCATCCACAAGTTCAAACTGGAAATTTGTTTCTTTCATCAGCAGTGTTTCATGCTGCGAATGGATATCAATTAAACGGTCGCCCAGTTCTTTTAAAATAGTTAAAGTAACAGGAGTATCGTTTATAAAAGCGCGTGATTTTCCTTCAGGTGTAATTTCGCGTCTGATGGTTGCTACGTTTTCATAATCCAGCTCATTGGTTTCAAAAAAAGAAGCCAGTTGATAGGCTTGTATATTAAAGCGGGCTTCAATAATGCATTTTTTTGAGGGGTCATGCAGGCTTCCAACATCAGCCCTGTTGCCTAATGTGAGGCCCAGGGCTCCAAGCAGAATGGATTTTCCTGCGCCGGTTTCTCCGGTAATTACGGTTAAGCCTTTTTCGAAAATAACATCGGTTTCTTCAATCAGGGCAAAGTTTTGTATGCGTAAATGTTGTAACATAGTAAGTGTTAAATATCGGAATTTAAATGGGCGTATCCTTTCTTTTCCTTGCAATCTATTCCCTTTTTTTCAACAGGATTTCATTTTTCTATTTGGGAAACTAAGTCAGATTATTGGTTCAATCACCCATTATTGCGGTTCACTCAAAAGCCTGTAACTTATGATTTTAATTGCCGTATACAACGTGTGGCATAAGTTTATATAGTTCTTTTACAAGGAATTACTAAGTCAAATTTAAATCTTTATCGTATGAGACAGCTAAAAATAACCAAACAAATAACCAATCGTGAAACTGCATCGCTGGATATGTATTTGCAGGACATTGGTCGTGTGGAACTAATTACCGCAGATGAAGAAGTTGTGCTGGCTCAGAAGATAAAAGCAGGTGATCAGCGTGCGCTGGATAAGCTTGTAAAAGCAAATTTACGTTTCGTTGTATCTGTATCAAAACAATATCAGAACCAGGGCCTTAGCCTTCCTGACCTTATCAATGAGGGAAACATGGGGCTAATCAAAGCCGCTCAGCGTTTTGACGAAACAAGAGGTTTTAAATTCATTTCTTATGCTGTATGGTGGATCAGGCAAAGTATTTTACAGGCTTTGGCAGAACAATCACGGATTGTGAGGCTTCCCTTAAATAAAATAGGCGCTATTAATAAGATCAATAAAACATTTGCAAAATTAGAGCAGCAGCTGGAGCGTGAGCCTATTGCTGAAGAAATCTCCGAATTGCTGGATATTTTGCCGGAGGACATCAGGGAGACTATGAAAAATCAGGGCAGGCATATGAGCATGGACGCGCCTTTAGGTAACCTGGAAGATGGCGGAAGCATGTATGAACTGATGGAAAATACACTGGAAGCAACTCCTGACAATGAACTGATTAAAGAAAGCCTGAGAAATGAAATAGACAGGGCATTAACAGGTTTAACAAGCCGTGAAGCCGATGTGGTAAGATTATATTACGGATTAAGCGGGGGGCATTCTCATTCGCTGGAAGAAATAGGTGAAAAATTTGAGCTGACACGTGAAAGGGTCCGCCAGATCAAAGAAAAAGCAGTACGTCGTTTAAAGCATGCTTCCAAAAGCAGGATTTTAAAAGACTATTTAGGATAGTGATTGTTTGTTATGTTTGTGTGTGAGAGGCTCTTGGTGAAGAGCCTCTTTTTTTATACATAGCATCTGGCATGGTATTTTAAAGTGATGTATTATAGTTTTTTAACGATGCTTTCATTTTTTGTTTATACTATTTTCAGCATTGCTGCTGATAATTTTTTAATTTTGGTTTTCAATACATACACATTATGTCACATATAGTAGCACCTTCCGTTTTATCTGCCGATTTCGGTAATCTGCAAAGAGATATAGAAATGATCAACTCTTCAGATGCCGATTGGTTTCATGTAGACGTGATGGACGGGTTGTTTGTGCCTAATATTTCTTTTGGTTTCCCTGTGCTTAAAGTCCTTC
>Ga0247736_10000621_pt1 | contig 11893 bp, 10 predicted proteins | sample UWRJL193509B2_FD_180935 | JGI IMG/M metagenome (GOLD analysis project Ga0247736, IMG submission 180935) | Plant litter microbial communities from Arlington Agricultural Research Station in Wisconsin, United States - UWRJ-L193-509B-2 | ecosystem: Environmental > Terrestrial > Plant litter >...
CGGTCGATGTTGCCCCCCAGTACGAGAACCCCATCTCGCCCCTCAACAACGACCAGCAGGACCCCGAGAACCTCACCGAGGTCGTGCCCGACACCGCGACGGAGCAGCAGCCACCCGAGGCGAACCCCAGCGGCGGTGACCAGTCGCAGCAGGACTCACCCACCGACGGGCCGGACCTCGCCTGGCTCGTCACCATCCTCAAGATCGTCGGCGGCTCGCTGCTGGCCCTGCTCGTGCTCCTCGCGCCCTTCCTGACCATCCTCATCGCGAAGGCCCGTCGCCGCCGGGAGCGCCTGCGGGCTCCGGAGATCGAGAACCGCATCGTCGGCGGGTGGGACGAGTACATCGACGCGGCCCTCGACAACGGCAAACCCGCGCCAACGAGCGAGACCCGGTCCGAGATCGCGCGTCTCTACGGCACACCGCGTGCGCAGATCCTCGCCACCATGGCCGACCGCGCTGTCTTCCACGCCGACCCGCCCGAGGCGGAGGCGAGCGAGCAGTTCTGGGCCATTGTCGAGGCAGAGCGCCGCAGCCTGTCAGCGGGCAAGAGCCGGTGGCAGCGCTTCAGGTCAGCGGTGTCTCTTCGTTCATTCACACGGCATTTGAAGACTGACCAACCGCGAAGTAAACGCTAGGGTAAGGAGAATTCGAGCATGACTTTTATTCGGACAACGGTGCACACATCATGAGCAACTACGGCTACGACTCTTCGGCGCTGGTCGGCATCTACCTTGCCTACTTCGCCTTCGCCATCATCTTCTACGTCTGGTTCGCCCTGGCGCTGAGCAAGGTATTCACGAAACTCGGCGTGGAGGGGTGGAAGGCCTGGGTGCCGATCCTCAACATCGTGACGCTCTTCCAGCTGGGTGGCGTCAACCCGCTGATGATCCTGCTCAACCTCATCCCCATCGTTGGTCCGATCATCGGTGCGGTCTTCGCCATCATCGCCGTCCACGGCGTGAACAAGCGTTTCGGGCAGGGCACCGGCATGACCGTGCTCTACGTGTTCTTCCCCGCGATCTGGGCGAGCATCCTCGGCTTCGGATCCGCAGTGCCGATCGGCGGCGTGCCTGCACGCGCTGGTGCTCCTGCCCCGGCCGCCTTCGGGGCCCCGCCGACTCCCGCCGTCTCTACGCCGCCGGTGCCGCCCGTGTCTCCCGCTCCGGCGTGGTCGTCTGCAGCGACGATCACCCCGCCGCCCGCGCCGCCAGCCCCGCCGGCACCCCCGGCTCCGCCAGCCCCGCCGGCCGCCGTATCAGCGCCCCCGGCTCCGCCCGCTCCCCCCGCGCTCGTTGAGCCGCCGGTGATCAGCGCGCCGCCCGCCGCACCCTCCACCCCCGTGACCAACGCCAACCCGTGGGCTCCGCCCATCACCGGCGTTCCCGGACTCGAGGTCACCCCGCCGGTCGCACCCGCGGTGGTTCCGCCGGTCGCTGACCCGATTCCCACCCCCGTCACCAACTCGGTGAACACCTCCGCCCAGGTGGCTGACCTGCAGCCGAACATCGAAGACGAGAACCCCGATTTCGACAAGACCGTCGTGGCTCCGCGCAAGAAGAAGGAGTCGTGGACGATCACGCCAGAGGGCAGCATGCCCATCACGCTGACGAAGTCGGCCGCTCTGCTTGGCCGCAACCCCAGCTCGACGGCGGCCGACACCCAGCTGATCTCGGTGCCCGACCCGTCGAAGACGGTGTCGAAGACGCACGCACGCCTCACCCTCGCGGACGGCGTGTGGACGATCGTCGACCTCAACTCGACGAACGGCGTCTACCTGCTGTCGGCAGCGGGCGAGGAGTCCGAGGTCGAGGCCGGTGTTCCGACCACCATCGGCGACTCGTTCCGTCTTGGTGACCTCACCATCCGCATCAGCAAGGACTAGTCGTGACACCGCAGGCAGAGGCCCGTGAGGCGGCGAGATCCGTGCTCATCGGCCCCGGCGTGCGCACCGACGTAGGGCTCAAGCGCAAAGCCAACGAGGACTCCTACCTCTCTGGCTACCCCGTGTTCGTGGTCGCCGATGGAATGGGCGGCCACGACGCGGGGGACCGCGCCAGTCAGGCCGTGGTTGCCGAGCTAGCCGCGCTCGTGGGGCAGCCGAACGTCGGACCGGAGGAGCTGGCCGACGTGCTCGACCGCGCGCAGTCGGCTGTCGGCCTCATCGCCGACGAGACCGAGCGCGGCGCGGGCAGCACGCTCACCGGCGTCATCGTCACCACGCAGGGCGACGTGGCCCACTGGCTCGTCTTCAACGTCGGCGACTCCCGTGTCTACCGGCTGCGCGACGGCGAGCTCGTGCAGCTCACCGTTGACCACTCGGTCATGCAGCAGCTGCTCGACGATGGCACGCTCGACCCCTCGGAGATTGAGTCGTACCCCGGCAAGAACGTCATCACGCGGGCAATGGGAGCGGATGACAGCGACGCCGATTACTGGCTGCACCCGATCGTGCAGAACGAGCGCCTGCTGCTCTGCTCCGACGGACTGAGCGGCGAGGTGCCGGACGACCTCATCCGCACCACGCTGCTGACCACCCCGGGGGCGCAGCCGGCAGCCGACAGGCTCGTGGCACTCGCCCTCGAGAACGGCGGCAAAGACAACGTCACGGTGATCGTTCTCGACGTGCTCGCCGGTGGGCTCGATCCGCTTGTCGACGATATGACCATTCTCAACACGCGGCGCATCGCGGCCGACCCCGACCTCAACGAGAACACCGTCGAGATCCCGGAACGAAAGGGCCACCGTGGCACGCTCTGACTACACGCCGGGCATCAACCCGACCCTCAACGGACCGCACGTTCTCGCGGTGCTTGCCGGCGACGCGTCCGAGGGCCTCGCCGAGGCGATCGTTCCGGTGATCTCGGTCGCCAACTCGATTGACGCCGTCAGTGATGCGCTGATCGCCCGCCCCGACTATGCCGACATCGACTTCGCGGTCGTGCAGTTCGTCGGCCCACTCATGGTCGCCCGCCTGCGCGGTCAGCGCTTCGAGCTCGTCGTGCAGCGACGGGACGGGGTCGAGGCGGTCTTCTCCGCTCGCCGTGCGCACGGCGCGGTCGCGGTGCGCGAGAGCGATATCGGCGCCGTGCAGATTCGTGACATCGACGTGCTCGACGACCTGTCTGCCGCTCTGCCGCTTCCGCTGGGCTGGCAGGCAAGCGCTGCCGTCGTCTACCAGTCGGATGCCGTGCTCAGCGATACGGAGCACAGCGAGTGGCTCGAGAACTCCACCTCTGCCGCGATCTTCGAGCCGCCGCCGGTGCGCGGGCTGGAGTTCAGCGACGGTCGCCGCCTCATCGTCGACCGCACCGTGCTTATCGGCCGCAACCCGCAGATCGGGGATGCTGCCGCTGACGACCAGCCGGCCGTCTTCGCCGTCGACAGCCCCAAGCGCGACATCTCGCGCACCCACCTGCGCATCTCGACGGACGGCGCCCGGGTGCTGCTCGAAGACCTCAACTCGACGAATGGCACCGAGGTGACGCCTGCCAACGGCAGCGCCTTTCTGCTCGAGCCGGGCGAGCCCGCCCTGCTCGAGGACGGCATGGTCGTCAGCATCGGCGATCACGTCGCCTTCAAGGTCGTGACGGTGCAGTGACCGACGACGACGACGACCGCACGGTGATTCGCCGCGTCTCGGCGGTCGACGACGAGGCGACGACGATCAGCCGTGCCCCGGCCGTCGATGACGAGGCCACGACGATCTCGCGCGGCCCGGCCGTCGACGACGAGGCGACCACCATCTCTCGCGAGCCCTTCGTGGATGACGAAGCCACCACCATCAGCCGCGGCTACGTCGACGACGAGGCAACGACCATTTCGCACGGAGCGGCTCAGGATCTCGACGACCGCACCGTCATCCGTGGGCAGCAGCCCGATCTCGACGACCGCACCGTGATCCGCGGCCAGCCGACCGACCTCGATGACCGCACCGCGGTCTCACCCGGTCGCGTCGACCAGTTCGATGATGCCACCCAGATTCGCGGCACCGCCCGCCCCGGGGTGGACTACGACACGAAGGTGGCGGGGGATCGCACACCACGGGGCCCGCGCGCGAGCGCCCCGGCACCCGGCCGCCTCTCGGGAGGTCGTGTTGCTGTCGTGCCCGGTGAGAAGGTCGAGCGCTACCGGGTGCGCGACACCGCGCCCGCCATCGACAACGTGGTGCGCACCGTCATCGCTGCGCCCGTCTCGCAGCAGCGTCAGTCACGCAACACGGTCGCCATCGAGGCCGCGACCAGGCGCAGCACAACGAGCCGCGGCATCGGAGTGATCATCGCCATCGTCGCGGTCACCGTCGTCACCGTCGCGATCGTCGCCGGCGTGCTTATTGCACTGTTTGTGCTTTAGTCACACCAGTCACATCCGTACCCCCTATATCGGGGGCTGTGAACACAGGTCCGGCGAGTTAGGTTTTATACCTAGCCTTTATCAGTTCTCATGAGTGTCGCGCCTGGGGGGCCCGCGGCTCATTCATCGTGAGGAGAGTGCAATGGCATCCCTTACAGAGATACTGATTCTTCGTGGCGTTGTGCCCATCGAGAACCTCGACACCATCTCGGGGTCATGGGGTGAAGACGAGGAAGCGGTCAAGCAGCTCGTCGACCGCGGAATGGTCACACCCGTGCAGCTCGCCAGCGCGCGTGCCGCGCAGGCCGACCTGCCCTTCGTCGAACTCGTCGACTTTCCGGTCGAGCGCAGCGCCGTATCGATGGTGCCGTCGGCAATCTGCCGTCGCCATAACGTGCTTCCCATCGGGCTTGTCGGCGACATCCTCACGCTTGCCATGGCTGACCCGGGCAACGTGTTCGCCATCGACGACGTTCGCGCCATCGCGCGCATGCAGGTCAAGCCGGTCGTCGCCGAGGAATCCGACCTTCGCGCCGCCATCGACCGCTACCACCGCGCGGATGGCGAGCTCAACGACCTGACGACGGCTCTGGAAGAGGAGAGCAGCGCCTCGACCGAGGTCGCCATCGCCGGGGCGGAAGACGCCATCGACGACGCGCCGATCGTGCGCTTCGTCAACCTCCTGATCAGCCAGGGCATTCAAGACAAGGCCTCGGATATTCACATCGAGCCGGCCGAGTACGAGATGAAGGTGCGTTACCGCATCGACGGCGTGCTGCACGAGATGCAGTCCGCCCCGAAGACGATTCAGAACGGTGTCATCAGCCGGCTCAAGATCATGAGCGAGATCGACATCGCCGAGCGCCGCAAACCGCAGGACGGCCGCATGTCGGTCAGCCACGGCGGCCGCAAGATCGACCTGCGCGTTGCGACCCTCCCCACCGTGTGGGGCGAGAAGGTCGTCATGCGTATTCTCGACAACAACGCCTCGACGCTGGCGATCGAGAACCTCGCCCTGCTTCCGCGCAACTTCGAGGCGTTCAAGAGCTCGTATGTGAAGCCCTACGGCATGATCCTGGTCACCGGCCCGACCGGTTCGGGAAAGTCGACGACGCTCTACACGACGCTGCAGACCGTGGCGAAGCCCGAGATCAACGTCATCACCGTCGAAGACCCGGTCGAGTTCCGCATGCCGGGCATCAACCAGGTGCAGGTCAACCCGAAGGCGGGTCTGACCTTCGCGAGTGCCCTGCGGTCCATCCTCCGCTCCGACCCCGACGTCGTTCTCATCGGTGAGATTCGCGACCACGAGACCGCGCAGATCGCCATCGAGGCGTCGCTCACCGGTCACCTCGTGCTCTCGACCCTGCACACGAACGACGCACCGAGTGCCGTCACCCGACTTACCGAGATGGACATCGAGCCCTTCCTCGTAGGATCCGCGCTCGACTGCGTGGTCGCTCAGCGCCTCGCGCGCCGCCTCTGCGACCGCTGCAAGCAGGCGTACCAGCCGAACCCGCACGACCTGATGAACATGCGCGTCGGCTATGACGGCACGACCTCTGCACCGATGCTCTACCGTCCCGTCGGATGCTCCAACTGCTCGAACACCGGCTACCGCGGCCGAATCGCGCTGCACGAGGTCATGCTCGTGACCGAGGAGATCGAGCGCATGGCCGTCTCCCGTTCGTCGAGTGCCGACATCACCCGCGTCGCCATCGAGCAGGGCATGGCCACGCTGCGCATGGACGGCTGGGCGAAGGCCCAGCTCGGGCACACCTCCGTCGAAGAGATCCTGAGAGTTGTCGCATGAACAAGCCCGTGTATGACCTCGGCGGTGGCGACGACACGACCGCCGCTTCGGCCGCCGCCGGCCCCAAGGGCGGCCGCCGCGCCGCTGCCGCTGGATACACCGCCGACACCCCGGGGTACACACCCGCGCCGTCGCAGATGGAAGACGGCGGTGGTCTCGGCCTTGGGGGATTCCCGCCGCCGCTCGCCTCGCCCGCGTTCCCGCCGCCGAGCGCCGCTGCTGCGTTCCCGCCGCCGAGTGCCGCACCGTCCTTCCCGCCGCCGAGCGCGGCAGCAGCTTTTCCTCCGCCGAGCGCTGCTCCGTCCTTCCCGCCGCCCTCCGCGCCCGCTTTCCCGCCGCCCAGCGCTGCTCCGGCGCCCAATGTCGCTGCTCCGTCTGCCCCACTCTTGTCTGACCTCAGCCCCTCGGTCGGACTGGGGCAGGCGGGCAGCGATCCCGACCTCGTGGCCGCCCTCAACGGCGTCGTCACCTCCAAGGGCTCTGACCTGCACGTCAGCGTCAACGCCCCGCCCTCGATCCGCGTCGACGGCGGGTTGCGCGCGCTACCCGGTGTCGCGCCGTGGGATGCCGACAAGGTCAACTCCGCCCTGCTCAGCATCATGAGCGACGAGCAGCAGGCGATCTTCGCAAAAGAGCTCGAGCTCGACTTCGCCTACACGCTCTCTGAGACCTCGCGGTTCCGCGTCAACATCTACCAGCAGCGCAATGTCATGGGTGCGGCCTTCCGTCTCATCCCGACCGAGATCAAGCAACTCGGCGCCCTCGGTGTTCCCGAGAAGATCGCCCAGTTCGCGCAGCTGCCCCGCGGTCTCGTTCTCGTCACGGGCCCGACCGGATCCGGCAAGTCGACGACCCTCGCCGCGCTGATCGACCTCGTCAACTCGACGCGCTCCGACCACATCGTCACTGTGGAAGACCCGATCGAGTTTCTGCACGGCAACAAGAAGTCGCTGGTCAACCAGCGCGAGGTCGGCCACGACACCCACAGCTTCGGCAACGCGCTCAAGCACGTGCTTCGCCAGGACCCCGACGTGATCCTCATCGGTGAGCTTCGAGACCTCGAGACCATCCAGGTCGCGCTAACCGCGGCAGAGACCGGTCACCTTGTCTTCGCCACCCTGCACACGCAGGATGCCGCGCAGACCGTCGATCGCATCATCGACGTGTTCCCGCCCCACCAGCAGGGACAGGTGCGTGCGCAGCTCGCCGCCACCCTGCAGGGCGTCGTGTGTCAGACCCTTGTCAAGAAGGTCGGCGGTGGCGGTCGCGCTGTTGCCACCGAGGTGCTGCTTGCAACTCCGGCCGTCGCCAACCTCATTCGCGAGGGCAAGACCTACCAGATCCACTCGGTCATGCAGGCGGGTCGCGACCTCGGAATGCACACGATGGACCAGCACCTCGCTGACCTCGTCAACGCCGGCCAGATCAGTCACCAGGCCGCCTACGACAAGGCGCACGACATGGAAGACCTCAAGCAGCTCATCTCGCGCACCGACAGTGCACCGGCGACGCGCGGCGATTCCTTCTCTTCAATGGGGGCCTAATCCATGGCATCAACCACTTTCGCCTACACCGCGCGTGACTCGGGCGGAAAGATCGTCAAGGGTCGACTCGAGGCGAACAGCCAGACGGCGGTGCTCTCGAAGCTGCGCACGATGGGGATCTCGCCCATCACCATCGAGGAGGCGGGCAGCGCCACCGGCCTGCAGCGCGAGATCAAGATTCCCGGGCTCGGTTCGAAGGTCGGCCTCAAGGACCTAGCCGTCATGAACCGGCAGATGGCGACGATGATCGGCGCGGGCCTGTCGCTCATCCGCACCCTCGGCATCCTCGCCGACCAGACGGAGAACCCCGAGCTAGCGCGACTGCTCAATGTCGTCAAACAGGATGTCGAGCAGGGCACCTCGCTGTCGGAAGCCCTGATGAAGCACCCCATGGCGTTCCCGCCGTTGATGATCCACATGATTCGGGCCGGAGAGACCGGCGGATTTCTTGATGAGGCACTCGTCGGAACCGCCAACAACTTCGAGGCCGAGGCCAAGCTGCGTGACACCATCAAGTCCGCGCTGACCTACCCGGTGATCGTGCTCGTCATGGCCCTCATCGCGGTCGTCGGCATGCTCATCTTCATCGTGCCGATCTTCGACAAGATGTTCGCCGACTTCGACGCGGAGCTTCCCGCGCCCACGCAGTTCCTGGTGCTGCTCTCGAACAACATGATCTGGATCGCGCCACTGGTCATCGTCGCCATCGTGGTCACCTCGGTGTGGTGGGGCAGAAACAAGAACACGGATGCCGTGCGCGCCCGTTTCGACACCACCCTGATCAAGCTGCCCGTCTTCGGGCCGCTATTCAAGAAGATCGCCATTGCGCGCTTCAGTCGCACCTTCGCCACCATGCTGGGCGCCGGCGTGCCAATTCTGCAGTCCCTCGGCATCGTCGGCGAGACCTCGGGCAACTGGGCGGTCGAGCAAGCGCTCAAGAAGGTGCAGGAGTCTGTGCGCCAGGGAAAGTCCATCTCAGGACCGCTCGCTGCCGAGACGGTCTTTCCGAGCATGGTCGTGCAGATGATCGCCGTCGGCGAGGACTCGGGCTCGATGGAGACCATGCTCGAGAAGATCAGCGAGTTCTATGACGCCGAGGTTGAAGCCACCACCAAGGCCCTCACGTCGCTCATCGAGCCGCTCATGATCGCCTTCCTCGGTGTTGTCATCGGTGGCATGATCGTCGCGCTCTACCTTCCGATCTTCACCATCTACAACGAGATTCAGTAGCGCCCCAGTATTGGGGGCACCGTGGTGGGCCTAACCCCCTGTTTGAGGGATTTCGCCTAGAGGTTGGCTCAACCACCATTGGTCGTGGGGGTCATATCTTCGGGGGGCCACCTGTCCTAATCACTAATCGACAGGAATCAATCACATGAACAAGTTCTTCAACCGTGCGCTTGTCGCACGTAAGGGTGACGACAAGGGCTTCACGCTCATCGAGCTGCTCGTCGTCGTCATCATCATCGGCATCCTTGCCGCTATCGCCATCCCGGTCTTCATCGGCCAGCAGAACTCCGCCAAGGAGTCGGCAACGAAGTCGGACCTCGCCAACGCGAAGACCGCCATCATCGCCTACCAGGTCGACCACCAGGGTGTTGACACCCTCCCGACCCTCCCGGCCAACCAGGCTGCTCTCGCGACCAACGACCTCGCTGACTACGGCTTCACCTGGAGCGACGACACCGAGTCGATCACCGCGACCGGCACCTACAGCGCTGGCTTCACCATCACCGGCACCTCCAGCACCGACACCGTCTTCACTGTCACCGACAGCGCGGGCGTCAAGGAAGCTGCAGCAACCACGCCGTAAGTACTGACAAGGTTGTGGGGCGCTGCGAAAGCAGCGCCCCACAACCTGTTCTCCGCAACAGAATCTGGGGGATTGATATGAGAACACTGCGTTCACGTCTCCTCCGCACGTCCGAAGACGGCTTCGGCCTCGTCGAGATCGTCGTCTCTATGCTGCTTCTCGCGGTGATCGCGGCAGCATTCCTCCCGGTCCTAGCCACCACGATCGTGCAGAGCGCGAAGAACGTGACTCTGACCACCGCGACACAGATGGTCAACGACCAGCTTGAGCGAGGCCGCAACGTCGCGCCGACGTGCTCGGCGCTCACCAGCTTCAAGAACGAGACGATCCTCGATATCGTCGACTCGAGGTCCGTGCCGTTGAAGACGACGCGCACGCTGGGCACCTGCCCATCCACGTACCCGGGTACCGTGGCCCTCACCGCGACAGTGACCCGCACCGACACCAACAAGGTCGTCAGCGTCGCCAAGACTCTCATCTACCTCGAGAGCGCATCGTGACCCGCCGGCCGCGCGCGGAAGCCGACGAGGGCTTCACCCTGATGGAGCTCGTTGTCGCCTCGATGCTCGGCATCATCGTCCTGCTCATCGTCGGAAGCCTGCTCATCAACGGCTTGCGTGGGCAGAGCTCGGTGACCTCCCTCACCGCGGCGACGAACGCGTCGCAGCTGGCCGCGACGTCGATCCAGGGCGACGTGCGCAACGCAACCGCGGTGAAGACCACTGCCATCGGCAGCGACCAGTTCGTCATCGCGCGGGTGGCGCGCGGCACAAACACGACCGTGACCTACAAGTGCGTCTCCTGGTACTACTCCGCAGCGACCAAGGAGATCCGCAGCCACGAGTCCTCGACCGCGATCACCGCGCCGTCGTCGACCACTCTGAAGACCTGGAGGCTCGTCGCCTCGAAGGTGACGCCGAAGGGCACGACCGTCTTCTCGTCCGCCGATCTCAAATCGGTGTCCATCACCTTCTTCGTCGACTCCGGCACCGCCAAGGCCGTGCCGATCTCGACTTTCGCCGCGAGCCGCAATCCGACAGGAGACAGCGCACCATGTTTCTGAAGCTCAACAACGGAATCATTCGCCACGCGAAGCGGGATGACTCGGGCAGCGCCCTCGTCGCGGTCATCGGCGTGCTCCTGGTGACTATCGTCATCGCCGCAGTGGTCAGTGCATCCGCCGTGCACGCACTTGGGTACACGAGTGCGACACGCGCGGGAACGCAGTCTCAGGCGGCAGCGGATGCGGGGCTCGCGGCAGGCAAGGCCGTGCTCATGACGACAGGCGCCTGCACCACCTCGATGACCGAGCTCAGCTCGACCGACCCGCACTACCGAGTGACCATCTGGCGTGCGACGGCAACGGGCAGCTGGACGCTCGGCTGCCCGACATCCACCTCGACGCAGGCGCGATTGATTTCGACCGGCTACGCGACCACCAACGGTGCCGCCGGGCAGTCCGGTGGCGATCTCACCTACTCGGAGCTCATCCTCGCCAAGGAGGTCATCCAGTCCTCCGGTGCGGCCATCTATGTCGGCAATGGCGGGCAGATGAACTCCTTCACCGTGTCGTCGGGCAATGGCCAGACTGCTGACATTCGTGTGAAGTCCGGCAACTGGGAGTGCTCCTCGAGCGGAACCTTCAATGGCAACCTCATCGTCGAGACCGGCAAGGCCACGTTCTCGAATGACACCTGCAAAGTTACCGGCTATGTCTGGGCCGCAACGGGTGTGGAGTTCACCGGTGGCGGTAAGGTCGGCGGCGATGTGATCGCGTCGAACGGAAACGTCTACATGACCGGCTCGAACACCGAGATCGGAGGCAATGTCTACGCGAACGGCGACTTCAATCTCAACAGCGGTCTGGTGCGCGGCAGCGTGGAGGCTACCGGCGGCGCGAAGGTCGAAGGTGGCGGCTCGCGAGTGATGGGCAGCGTATGGGCGAAGAGCGTTACGAGCATTACCGGGCACATCAACGGCAATGTGATCTCGTCCAGCACGGCCACCACTGCGATCAGCCCCGGCAGCGCGAGCGACCTGCGCATCGGGGGATCGGCGACGCTGGGCGGCTCGATCAACAGCTGGGCAGACTCGGGCAGCTGCTCACAGCACTACAACGCCGCAGGCTACGCGTGTGCGCTCAGGGCACAGGGCGCTGTGACCGGCACGATCACCATGAACGTGACTGGACTTGCGACTCCGACCGCGAAGGCCGCGCCCACGGTTCCAGCGTGGACCGACGTAGCGTATGTCTGGTCCGACTGGCAGGCCGCGGGATATGCGCAGCAGTACCTTGACTGGCCCGTTGGACAGTGCTCGGTCACCAACGCAACAATGACCCAGACAACCAACGCGCTCTATGCGTTCTGG
>Ga0247736_10000622_pt1 | contig 11891 bp, 11 predicted proteins | sample UWRJL193509B2_FD_180935 | JGI IMG/M metagenome (GOLD analysis project Ga0247736, IMG submission 180935) | Plant litter microbial communities from Arlington Agricultural Research Station in Wisconsin, United States - UWRJ-L193-509B-2 | ecosystem: Environmental > Terrestrial > Plant litter >...
CCGGTCGGGGCTCAGTCGGTGGCCCGGAGTACGTACCTGATCACCACGTAGACGAGGGCGGCGACGACCGCGACGAGAGCGAGTTTGGCGACGAAGACGAGTACGCCGAGCAGCACGTTCACGAGCACCCACGCGATGACCAGGGCGACGATGACGCTGACAATGGTGATGAGCCGGCTTTTGTTCACGAAATCATTCTCCCAAAGCTGTGTTTATCGATACAGAAAAAATGCGCCGCTCCCGTATACGGGAGCGGCGCATCCATAGCCAATGTGGCGACCTGATGGTCACCCACTGCCAATCGAAACTAGCGGCGGAGGCCGAGGCGTTCGATCAACGCGCGGTAGCGGTTGATGTCGACGTCAGACAGGTAGCCGAGCAGTCGACGACGCTGGCCGACCAGCAGAAGCAGTCCACGACGCGAGTGGTGGTCGTGCTTGTGCTCCTTCAGGTGCTCCGTGAGGTCCTTGATACGAGCGGTCAGCATTGCGACCTGTACCTCGGGGCTGCCGGTGTCACCTGGGTGAGTGGCGTACTCGTCGATGATTGCTTTCTTGGCATCTGGTGCGAGTGGCATAGATACCCCTTTCCCTCGTTGCGCGGTGCTCCTGGGCGGAATGCCCGAGCTCTCTTTATCCGCGGCCGATCTACGGCAACCTTGAAAGTCTAGCATTCCGGATGCCCTGCGGGCTGCGGCGGGGTCGGCCGCCCCGCGCGACACGCCCGCCCGCATCCGCGGGTCTGTCAAAACCTGCGGGTTACAGCGCTTCCAACCCGCACAAATGCACAAACCCCGGGGATCGACGAAGCGCCCCGTCCCGGAAGGGAGACGGGGCGCGATGCCGGGGGTCGGATAGAGGGAGCGGGGTCGGGCGGGCGCGCTAGGCGGCGGGGCCCGCCACCAGGGTGACGGTCACGGTGTGCGCGTCGCCGGCGGCGTCCACGTACTTGACTGCGACGCTGTCGCCGGGCTCGTGGGCGGCGATGGCCGCGCTCAGTTCCGCTGCAGTCGCGACGGACTCGCCGTCGACGCTCTTGATGCGGTCGCCGGCGACCAGGCCGGCGTCGGCGGCGGGCATCCCGTCGATCACTCCCCCGACACTCACACCCGACGTGGTCGTCGTCTCGTCCGAGAGGGTGATGCCGAAGAAGGCCGGGGTACCGATCACGACGGTGTCACTAGCCTGGCCGGCTTCGATCTGGTCGACGATGGCGAGCGCGGTGTCGATCTCGATCGCGTACCCGGTGATGTTCGCGGTTCCGGATGACGCGGCGGTGGTGATGCCGATGACCTCACCGTCGGCGTCGAGAAGCGGGCCACCGGAGTCGCCCGACACGACATCCGCGTCGACCTCGATCAGGTCGCTCAGGCTCTCCGTAGCGCCGGTGTACTCGTTTCCGACCTCGATGCTCTCGTCGAGCGCCGTCACGGTGCCCGCGGCGGCGACCAGGTCACCCGTGCCCTCGGCATTGCCGATCGCGGTGACCGCGTCGGAGACCGCTACCGAGGACGAGTCGTCGAGGGTGGCGGGCGTGAGTCCGCTGGCGTCGTCGAGCTGGATGACGGCGACATCCGCTGTCGAATCGGTGCCGACCACCTCGGCCGAGTAGGTCTCGCCTGTCGACTCGACGGTGACCTCGATGCTCGTGGACCCCGCGATGACGTGGTTGTTGGTCAGGATCTCGCCCGTGGACGAGAGGATGATGCCGGTACCGGCTGCCTGGCTGTCGTCGCTGTAGTTGAGGGTGGAGACGATGGTCACGACACCGACCTGCTGGTCGGCCGACGCCGCCGTCGCGTCGGTGGAGGTATCGGTGGTGGTCGACTCCTCTCCGCGCGGAGTGTAGATGCCGGGCTGGGCGTACATTCCCGGATCGGTCGTGGTCGCCGTGCTCGCGGAGCCGGAGGCCGCGATCGAGGCCGAAGATGCCGAACCGAGCGAGAGCCCGACTGCGACGCCGGATGCCCCGATCCCGATCGCGATGGCGGCCACGCCGCAGACCAGGAACGCTGTTCGTGGGCGGCGGAAAGCGCGGCCCTTGTGCGGGGCCTCGGCCGTCATCGGCTGGGAGGGCGCGGCGTGGTGGGCGGGCTCGACAGCACTGGTGTCAGGTGTGGTGTTCGCGGTGTCGTTCATCGGATTCTCCTCGTCCAGCCCCCGGTGGGCTGTGATGACTACACAACCGCCGGGGCATATGCACAGGGCAAGGGGAACCCGGGAGCGTCATGACAGATTGCTAAGAGAACGCCCAGCAACCCGCGATCGAGGCTCGTCCGGAGGCCGCTCCCCTACGCTGGATGCATGAAAAGGCGCCACGAACCCATCTATCGCGCGGCGGTCGCCGTCGGGCTCGGCCTGTTCGGATTCTGGCGCCTGCGCAAGACCGTAACCGGCATCGACAACGTTCCGGATGCCGGCGGCGCCGTTCTCGCGATGACCCACTTCGGCTACCTCGAGTTCGCCCTCGTCGAGTGGGCGACGTGGAAGCATAACCGCCGCCGCATCCGGTTCCTCGCCAAGAAGGGTGCCTTCGACAAGCCCGTCGTCGGAGGCCTGCTGCGCGGCATGCGCCATATCTCTGTCGACATGAATGCCGGCGGGGACGCCTACACGCACGCTGTAACCGCGCTGCGCGCGGGGGAACTCGTCGGGGTGTTTCCCGAAGCCGGCGTGAGTTCGTCGTTCACCGTGCGCGAGCTGAAGACGGGTGCGGCCCGTTTGGCCGCCGAAGCCGGCGTGCCGGTGATCCCGGTCGCCGTCTGGGGAGGGCACCGCCTGCTCACCAAAAACCACAAGGTGGGCTTTCGCGAGAGGTTCGGGGTACCGGTCAGCTTCGCGTTCGGTGCACCGGTCTCGGTGACGCCGCAGGACGACGTGCGCGAAGTCACCGACAACCTGCGGACGACCCTGCAGTCGATGGTCGACGACCTGCAGCGGACCTACCCGGTGGCGGGCGAAGGCGAATGGTGGCAGCCGGTGCACCTCGGCGGCACCGCGCCTACCCCGGAGCAGGCGATCGCCGCCGACGAAGAACGCCAGCGTCGCCGGGACGCCGAGGCGAGGTAGGAGCATTCCCGGCCTGCGCCTCTCACCGGCAGGTTAGATTTGACTCATGAAGCGCACCTGGTTGGCCGTTACCCTCGCCGTCGGACTCGTCGCGGCGACAGCCGTGTCGGGAGCGGTCGCCCTCGGGGCGCCCCAGGCCCCGGACACCGGGAAGTCGACGAGCGCGGCATCCGCGAAGAAAGCCATCACGCTCCCGCCGACCACCGGCTACGCGGACTACCAGCTCGGCGGCGCCTACCCGGTCGCCTCGGACATCACCATCGTCGCGAGAGACAGCACAGACCGCCCCGCCCCCGGTCGCTACTCGATCTGTTACGTCAACGGATTCCAGACCCAGCCCGCCGACCGTTCGACCTGGCTGAAGTCGCGCAAGAGCCTAGTCCTTCACTACAAGGGCAAGCCGGTCATCGACAAGAACTGGCCCGACGAGCTGATCGTCGACACCTCGACCAAGACCAAGCGCACGAAGATCGCGAAGATCATCGGCAAGACGATCACCTCGTGCGCCAACCGCGGGTTCGACGCGATCGAGATCGATAACCTCGACAGTTTCACCCGGTCGAAGAAGCTGCTCAGCGTCGGCAACAACCGCGAGCTCGCCAAACTCTATGCATCGGCAGCGCACAAGGCCGGCCTCGCCATCGCCCAGAAGAATTCCGCCGAATACGCGAAACAGTTCAAGAAGCAGGTGAAATTCGACTTCGCCGTGGCCGAAGAGTGCTACCGCTGGAACGAGTGCAGCAGCTACACCAAGGCCTACGGGGCCCGGGTCATCGACATCGAGTACACGGACGATCTGCGCGGCACCTTCGCCAGGGCCTGCGATGATCTCGGCGACTCGGTGCGGCTCATGCTGCGCGACCGCGACCTGGTCACGCCGGACTCCCCCGACTACGTCTACGAACACTGCTGACCCGAACCACAAACACGCGTTTACCAACCCGAGTATGAACCCGAGAGTACGACCATGACCTGGATCATCGACGTGGCCCTTGTGCTCGTGCTCGTCGCGTACCTCGTCTTCGGCTACCGCTCCGGACTGGTCAAGAGCCTGGGCGGAATCATCGGAGTGATCGCCGGTGGCATCGCGGCGTTCTTCGCAGTCCCGCTGCTCGGCGGCATCATCCCGTCGGCAAGTTGGCGGGTTGCCGCGACCCTGGCCGTCGCCCTCGCGCTGATCTTCACCGGGCACGCCGCGGGCGCCTCGCTCGGCGAGTCGATCTCTCGCCGGTTCACCCGCGCGCCCATCAGAGTTCTCGACCGCCTGCTCGGCGCCGTGGTGACCACCGTGGCAACCGCGCTCGTGATCCTGCTGATCTCTACCAGTGCCACCTCGCTCGGTGCACCGTTCCTCACCCAGATCCTCTCGTCGTCGGCCGTCATCCGCACCATCGACACCCTGACTCCCGATCCGGTGCAGGCCCTGCTCGCGCGAGTGAGGTCGATGGCCGTGCGAGATGCCCTTCCCCGCGTCACCGAGGCTCTGGGCGGAATCACCACGGCGCCCGAGATCCCGGAAGTGTCGACGGGGTCGCGCGTTCTCGACGCAGCCGCGAAATCGGTCGTGCGCATCTCGGGCAACGCGTTCTCGTGCGGGCAGAGCCAGTCGGGAACCGGGTTCGTCGTCGCCCGCAACCGGGTGGTCACCAACGCCCACGTCGTGGCCGGGGTCACCGAGATCGTGGTCGAGGCACCCGGTGGGCAGGCCGTCGCCGGAACGGTGGTCTACTTCGACCCGACCGACGACCTCGCGGTGATCGCGACCAAGGGCTTCGACGTCGACGCGCTGAAACTCACCGGCAACCTCGGCCTTCGCGACGACGCGGTCTTCGACGGCTACCCGTTCGGCGGCCCGTTCACCACCGGACCGGCCCAGGTGATGGCCGTCGGCACCGAGCGGGTAGACGACATCTACGGCAAGACTGCCAACCCGCGCGACGTCTATACCCTCGCCGCCGACGTGCAGCAGGGCAACTCGGGCGGGCCGCTGCTGTCGACGGAGGGCAAGGTCACCGGTGTCATCTTCGCCAAGAGCGCGGACACCGCCAATGTCGGCTTCGCCATGACCAACAGCGAACTGAGGCCGGTCGTGAAGGATGCCGCTGGCCTGTCGCAAGCGGTCGACACCGGCAGTTGCATCGCTGGCTGACGACGCCGGTTACACCCCGGACGGCCGGGTCATCCACCACTCGGTGAACTCGCTCGCGCGGCCGTCGTCCGCGAACCTGATGATCCACAGGTTGCTGTAGTCGTCATCGTCGCGGTAGCGGGTGACGCCCTCGACGAACGCGAGGTCACCCGTCTCGGCCACGACGTGCCAGTCGAAGCTTGTGTCGCCGGGTTCGTCTGCGGCCTCCCGCCATCCGGAGACTATCGCGTCCTGTCCGACCCAGGGCTCGGCGTGCGGTTTGGTCCGGTAGGTCGCCTCGTCGGTGAAGAGGGCGCGGATGTCGCCTGGACTGTTCGATTCCCACGCCGTGCGATAGCCGGCGATCCAGTTGTCGATTCTCTCGCTCATGAGCCCCGTTCTACCCTGCACAACCGACAGAGTCACCCCCTTGCCCGCACCCGGCGCCAATTGGGGTCAGGGAGTGATGACGAGTTTTCCCCGAACGTGGCCGTTCTCGAGACGCTCGAAGGCGGAGGCGACGTCGGCGAGCGGGTAGGCGGCCGAGACGGTGAACTCGAGTTCGCCGGAGAGCACGAGCGCCGCGAGCGCCTCGAAGGTCGCAGGTGTGATCGGACCGCGCCCGACGTGCTGCACGGAGTACACACTGTCGTCGTCGGCTGTCGAGTTGATGCGGGCCGGATCGACACCGAGTTCGAACCCGGCCTCGATGGTCTCCGCTCCGTGGTAGTCAAGGACTACGGTGACCGGTCCCCCGGCTGCCTGCCTCACCCGCCCGGCGAGGCCCGGGCCATACCCGACCGGGATCACACCGAGGGCGCGGAGGTGCTCGTGGTTGGCCTCACTCGCCGTTCCGATGACTGTCGCGCCGGAGCGCAGGGCGAGTTGCGCGGCGACGTTGCCGACCCCGCCGGCGGCAGCACTCACGAGAACGGTATCTGAGGCGGTGAGGTTCTGGGATGCCACTGAGTCCCAGGCGGTCAGCCCGACCAGTGGAAGCGAGCCCGCGACCTCCCAGGCCAGCCCGGCCGGGCGCCGGGCGAGATTCGCGGGATTGGTGACGACGAGATCGGCCAGCCCGACACCCGCGACGATACCGAAGACCTCGTCGCCGACCGCGAACCCGGTCACACCGTCGCCGAGGGACTCGACCACCCCGGCGATCTCGCGTCCGAGACGACCGGGAAGACTGGTCGGCTTCGAGCCCATCAGCTGTCCGCGGCGCACCTTGTAGTCGGCCGGGTTGATGCCGGCCGCACGCATGGCGACCCGGACCTTGCCGGGACCGGGAGCTGGTGGATCGACCTCGACGATTTCGAGCACGCTGGGAGGACCGAAGGACGAGAACTGCACGATGCGCGACATGGCTCTAATCTACGGCCCCGCCACGCTGCGGCCAGGCAGGAACGCTACAGGCCGAACGAGTTGAGAGCGGTGAGCAGGATTCCGTAGGTGACGGCGATGAACGCTCCCGCGCCGACCAGGGTCGCGGCTGTCGCCCAGAACATCTGCACGCGCCAGGCACGGGTGACGCGGCGGCGCAGTGCTTCGAACCTGTCGCGGGTGCCGCGCGGATCATCCCCCGGGTGCTCGCTCGTGTGCCAGGTCGACTCGGCGCGGGCAGCGATCCCGATGAGCTCGACTTCTTCCGTGCTGAGCACGCGCTTGCGCCCGGTGAGCCAGCGCACGAGTGTCGACGCGTGCAACACGGCGACATCGCGGTGCGCCTCGCGCACGCTGAGGCTCTTCGGTTCGACGACGGCGAGGATGCCGCTGACCTCGACCGGGGTTCCGGCAGCAGTCGTGAGCAGGCGCTCGGCACGGCCCATCTCGTATTCCATGTTGCGGATGTACGGATACCGGATGTCGGCAACCATGAACGTGCGCTGCGATGCCCACACCGGCAGCCCGGGGTGGCTCGTCGTGTTGACTATGAACACTCCGCCGGGGCCGATGACCACGTGGTCGATGTCGGCTGTGCCCTCTCCGACCGGCACAGCGTGCAGCACGATCCAGTCCGGCCCGAGAGTGTCGAGGGCGTCACCGACCGAGATCTCACCGAGGGCGGCACGGTACCAGGACTGCGCGTCCCGGCCGAGTGGATTGACACCCCATACTCGCGCGAACCGCGACTGCTCCGGCTGGCCCGCCTGCACCCGAAGAAGTTCGGCGATGACGGCCTGCCCGGCGAGACGGTTGCCGGGGGTCGGGGCCACGTCGCGCGCGAGATTGCGCGCAGACACGTTCCCGTGCGCCTCCATGTGACTCCACCCCACGAACACGGCACCAGCTGCCAGAAATTCGACTAGCTCCAACTGTCTCCCGCGCGGGCAGAAAGCGATACCCCCAAAGGTGAGGGCGCGGCGGACGCCCATCCTCCCGGGAACGCGGGAGGAACGCGTCGTTTACAGCTCGTGAACAGTCGGCTTCTGGTGCCTAGCGGATGCCGCGCGGCACGTCGCCCGTCGTGACGAGCTGCAGGCGCTGGGTCGGCCTCGTCATCGCCACGTACAGCGCGGCGGCGCCCCGGGTGATCTCGTCGACGATGAGCTGGGGCTCGACGACCACGGCCGCGTCGAACTCGAGCCCCTTCGATTCCTGCGGGGTGAGTACGGCGACCGCGCGGCTGAGACCGGCGGCGCCCCGTCCCACGCCCGCCCCGAGGGCGTCGGCGAGAGCGGCGCTGAGCGAATCGGCGATGGTCGCACTCGCGATGACCGCGACAGTTCCGACCTCGTCGAGTTCGAGGTCGGCGCGTACGGCGTCAACGACCGCGGTGGTGAGGTCGGCGGTCTCGACGATCTCGACCGGCCAGTTGCCCTCGCGCACGGCTGTCGAACGGGTGATGTCCAGGCCGTGGGCGATAGCCATCGACTCGGCCGACCGCGCGATCTGGGCCGGGGTGCGGTAGTTCACACTGAGCTCTTCGAGTCGCCAGTAGTCCGCGCCGAACGGAGCCATGGCATCCGCCCAGCTGTGGGCACCGGCTGCCGCGCTCGCCTGCGCGATATCGCCGACGACGGTGAGCGACTTCTGCGGTCCGCGACGGATGAGCAGTCGCCACTGCATCGGCGACAGTTCCTGCGCCTCGTCGACCACGATGTGCCCGTAGGCCCAGGTGCGGTCGGCGGCTGCGAGCTCTGCGGTGGTGCCACGCTCGGCGACGGCGTCGAATCCCGACGCGAGGGTCTCGGCGTTGACCAGCCCCTCCACCTGCATGTTCGCGATCGCCTGCTCGGCATTCTCGATGTCACGCTTGCGCTGCTGCTTGCGCTCGCGCTTCTCGGCCTCGTTGCGGGAATCGACGGCCCCGAGAAGTTCGGCTGCCTCGTCGAGCAACGGAACGTCGCTCACGGTGAACGGCCGGTCGCGATCGCGGCGCAGCAGGGCGCGCTTCTCGTCCGACCAGCCCGGGGTGATCGATGCGAGCCACTGCGGGCGCGCGTAGAGGTCCTGGATGAGCTTCTCGGGGGTCAGCGGCATCCACGCCGTGTTCAGGGCGACCTTCACGTCGTACGACGTTCGGAGGTCCTCGCGCAGGTACCCGAGGTCGCTGTCGTCGACGGTGTTCCCGTGGTCGCGCAGCTGTTCCGCGAGCAGGCGGGCGAGGGCCGACAGCGCTGACTTGTTGAAGGTCACGCGGGCGACGTTGTGCTGCTTGCGCCCTTCCCAGGCGCGCTGCATGGCGTTGCGGATGAGCCAGGGCTCGACGGTGAGCTGCTCGCCGTTGACGTCGAGCACCTGCGGTCCGCTCGGCACGACCTGCCGCGACTTGACCGCGCGCTGGATAAGCGAACTCATCTCGAGCGACCCCTTGAGTATCGCGACCTCTGCCGTGTCGTCTACCGAGGTGTCGAGGCCCGGATAGAGCTGCCCGACGCTCGAGAGCACAACGCCGGTCTCGCCGAGCGAAGGCAGCACGGCCTCGATGTACTGCAGGAACGAGCGCGAGGGTCCGACGATGAGAACTCCGGATGACGCGAGCTTCTCGCGGAACGAGTACAGCAGGTAGGCGGCACGGTGCAGTGCGACGGCCGTCTTTCCGGTTCCCGGCCCGCCCTGCACGACGAGTACGCCGCGCAGCTCGCTGCGGATGATGCGGTCCTGCTCGGCCTGGATCGTCGCGACGATATCGCTCATGCGACCGGTGCGCTGCGAGGTCAGGGTCGCCAGCAGCGCCGCTTCGCCCTGCAGGGTCGAGGGGTCGCCCTCGAGCAGCTCCCGGTCGAAGATCTCATCGTCGATGCGCACGACCTCACGGCCCTTGCTCTGCAGGTGACGGCGAGCGCGGATTCCGAGCGGGGTCGCGGCCGTCGCCTGGTAGAACGCGCGGGCCTGAGGCACACGCCAGTCGAGCAGGATCGGGCGCTGTTCTTCGTCACGCAGGCCGATGCGGCCGATATAACGATGGGTCGGGGTGTCGGCGTCCCCGTCGGCGATGAGGTCGAGGCGACCGAATGCGAGGCGCTCATCGATCTCGGTGAGCTGGCTCACGCGGTCTTCGTAGATGCGCGCGAAAGCATCGCGCTCCGAGCGGTTCTGGTGGGTACCGCCCTGGTTCGCCGCACGGACTTTTGTGAGCTCGCTGCTGGCCTCGTCACGCAGCGCATCGAGGCGCGCGTAGAGCCCCGCAACATACTCTCGTTCGACTGCCAACTCTGTTGAATTCACCCAGTAACCCCTCGAAAAGCCGGTTCACAATTCTACAGTGCGCTCTTCGGACGCGCTGGCCGGCACCGGTTGCCGCCGCGCGAACGTAGGGAAAATTCGACCCGTGAATAGTTGCAGCGAAAACTGTTGCGGCGTGGCGCGCAGAGGAGCACAGTGTTAACCACAAACCAACTCGTCGCCCAGAAGAGCTGCCGGCATCGCCGCACCGCTGGGCGATGAGTCTTTAACCGCCGGGATCACACCGCCGAGTCCCGCCCATCAGCGGACCAGACAGATAGTCAACGATTGCCATTCTCTGTGCCACGATTGTCGCGTGCCTCGCAGAATCGACTACACCGCCCTGCTCTATTCGGTCCCCCGGGCCGAGATCGCGGCGTACCGCAGAGAGTTGCGACAGAACCAGACCTCGCGATGGAACCGGGCGATTGCCCCCGACGTCATGACTGTCGTCGTTGTCGTCTTCGCACTCGTCATGGGAGGCCTCGTTCTCACGTCGTTCGACGGCGTGCTGTTCCGAGTGAGTCCCGTCTTCACCACCATCCTCACCGTGTTCGGGATCGGGCTGGCTGCTCTCGCACTCCGCGGAACCTTCACCAGCAGGAACTGGGAGACGATGCTCCGCCTCTCACGTTTTGCGACCGCGAACTCCCTGCACTACACCCAGTCGGCTGGTGACCCCGAATACCCGGGTTCGATCTTCGGACTCGGAACAGCACGCCGGGTGTTCAACCGGCTCCGGGCGACCGAGGGGCGCGCCGTGGAGATTGCGAACTACCGGTACACGACCGGGAGCGGCAAAGACCGCCGGGTGCACAACTGGGGGTACCTCGCCATGCGTCTCGATCGCCGGCTCCCCCACATGCTGCTCGATGCTCGCGCGAACAACGGCATGTTCGGCCTGAGCAACCTGCCCACGTCGTTCTCGAAGAACCAGGTGCTCTCGCTCGAGGGTGACTTCAACAAGTACTTCACGCTGTACTGCCCGAAGGCCTACGAGCGCGATGCGCTCTACGTTTTCACACCTGACCTCATGGCGCTGCTCATCGACAACGCGGCGCCGTTCGACGTCGAGATCGTCGACGACTGGATGCTCGTCTACTCGGCGAAACCGTTTGCCTCTGCCGATCCCGCCGTCTACCAGCGCCTGTTCCAGATAGTCGACACGGTGGGGTCGAAAACCCTCAGCCAGTCGCATCGGTACGTCGACGAGCGCATCGGCGAGTTCGCACCCAACATCGTCGCACCACAGGGCCAGCGCCTGCATTCCGGGGTGTCGTTCGGCGCGGTTGTGGCTTTTGTCGTCAGCCTCGCCGTCTGGATCGGCCTGAAGTTCTTCGACCTGTCGGATCTGTTCGGCGGGTAGGTCTGGGTCGGGTAGGTCGGTACCGGGACGCGCTCAGCGCTGGCCGGTAGGAGCCGACAACCGGGCACGGGTCGCGACCAGGCTCGCGAGCAGCGCGGCTTCCTCGCCCTGGGCCCCGGCATTGGCCCGGCCGGTGATGAGTCGCTGGCGGGTGAAGGCGAGCCGGGTGGCATCTCGCGTGTACTTCTTCATGACCGGACCGAGGCCGCGGCTGTCGGCCCAGCGCTTGATGGTGCGCCGGCCGGCACGGGTGCCGAGGGCATCCACCTCTTCCGGCGCGAACCAGCCGACCTCGGCGTATTCGGCGATGCGGGCACGGGTGAGCGCGACCTCCCGCCGGCGCAGGTACAGCACGAGGGCGATGGCCCCGACGAAGAGCGGGAACTGCACGACGAAGTAGTACCCGAAGAAGTCATCGACGAAGAACAGGGCGCCGTTCCACAGGGCGTGCAGCAGGATCGCGGGCACGAGGCCCACCAGGAACGCGCCGATCGACCCGAGGGTCCCGGTGCGCCGGGCGGCGATGCCGAGTGCGATGCCGGTGCACGAGGTGAACATGACGTGGGCGAAGGGAGCCATCAGCCCGCGGAGCACGAAGATCTCGGCGACCCCGGTGCCCTGGCCGATCTGCTGCGCGAAATAGAGGATGTTCTCGGTGAAC
>Ga0247736_10000623_pt1 | contig 11872 bp, 10 predicted proteins | sample UWRJL193509B2_FD_180935 | JGI IMG/M metagenome (GOLD analysis project Ga0247736, IMG submission 180935) | Plant litter microbial communities from Arlington Agricultural Research Station in Wisconsin, United States - UWRJ-L193-509B-2 | ecosystem: Environmental > Terrestrial > Plant litter >...
AGCAAACACAACAATTGGCGCACCTTTAATTGCTGGTGCAACTGTGAGCGCAACTGTGCTTTCACATGGCCGTGCAGATAAAGTGATGATTTTCAAATTTCGTCGCCGTAAACATTATCGTAAAACGCAAGGCCATCGCCAAAGTTTTACAGAGATTCAAATTGGTGAAATTTTAGCAGCTGGTGCAGCGGCTCCAAAAGCAGCAAAAGTCAAAGCACCTAAAGCAGCAGAATAACTAAACTTTAGAATATAAATTGAATTCATTCAATTCACTGAAGAATTAAAGGATTAAATCATGGCACACAAAAAAGCAGGCGGTAGTTCACGTAACGGTCGCGATTCACACTCACAACGTTTAGGCGTTAAAGCATTTGGTGAAACAGTTGTTTCAGCAGGTAGCATCATCGTGCGTCAACGTGGTACTAAAATGCACGCTGGCGAAAACGTTGGTATGGGTAAAGATCACACGTTATTTGCAAAAATTGAAGGTAAAGTGACTTTTGCAATTAAAGGCGCGCTAAAACGCCACACTGTAAGCATTGTTGCAGTTTAAGTTTAAGTAATTTTATTAAAGCCTCATCGTTTGATGGGGCTTTTTTATTTTCAGATTAAATGATTTAGAATGAGCATTCTGTGCATCTGCGCAAAAGCTTTTAGAAATTCATTTTAAGCAGCGCAAGACGGACAGAATTAAAACCCAGAGCGTGCAATTAGTTGAGTGGGAATTTTGAGTGACGCGGAATATGGCATGCGCTTGAAAATTGAATTTAAAAAGGTTTTAAATGAAATTTATTGATGAAGCAACTATTAAAGTTTACGCAGGCGATGGCGGCAACGGTGTTGCTACGTTCAGACGCGAAAAGTATGAGCCAATGGGCGGCCCTAACGGCGGTGATGGTGGCAAAGGTGGTTCAATTTATGCTATTGCGGACCGCAATATTAATACGCTGGTCGATTATCGCTACACACGTACTTTTAGAGGACAACGTGGCGAAAATGGTCGTGGCGCGGAATGTTACGGCGCAAAAGGTGAAGATACTATTTTGCGCGTGCCTGTTGGTACGGTGATTTCTGATAAAGCCACTGAACGCATGATTGTGGATTTGGATACGCATGGTCGTAAAGTATTGTTGGCAAAAGGCGGCAATAACGGTTTAGGTAATGTGCATTTTAAATCGTCTATCAACCGCTCACCGCGTCAATGTACCAAAGGTGAGCCAGGTGAAGAGTTTGAGCTTTATATGGAGCTTAAAGTATTAGCTGATGTCGGTTTGCTCGGCATGCCGAATGCTGGTAAATCGACTTTTATTCGTTCTGTTTCCGCAGCAAAACCCAAAGTTGCTGATTATCCTTTTACCACTTTGCATCCTAATTTAGGTGTGGTTCGCGTGGATGCTGAGCGCAGTTTCGTGATTGCTGACGTGCCAGGTTTGATTGAAGGCGCAGCAGAAGGTGCAGGTTTAGGGCATCAGTTTTTACGCCATCTAGCGCGCACTTCGCTACTTTTGCATCTGGTAGATATTGCACCGTTTGATGAAGCGACTGATCCTGTTGCTGAAGCCAAAGCGATTGTGAACGAGCTTAAAAAATATGATGAAGAGCTCTATAACAAACCGCGTTGGTTGGTATTAAATAAAACCGATATGCTGCAAGACAGCAAAGATGTAGTCAAAAAATTCGTGAAAGATTACGGCTGGAAAGGCCCAGTATTCGCGATTTCTGCCATTAGTGGTGTTGGTTGTAAAGAATTGACTTACGCGATGATGGATCACTTGGACGAAGTCAAAAAAGCCGCGCTCGAATCAGAGGCGACAAAGGAAGTTGAAACAACAGAAATAGCGTCACCAGAACAAGTTAAAAATGAGCCAATCATTACTGAATAACACCAAGACTTTAATTGTAAAAGTCGGCTCTAGCCTTGTCACGAATAATGGCGAGGGTTTGGATAAAGCCGCAATTGCGGCTTGGGCTGCGCAAATCAGTGCGCTGGTTAAACAAGGCAAGCAGGTTGTGCTGGTTTCTAGTGGCGCAGTGGCGGAAGGCATGCAGCGGCTTGGTTGGAAAAAGCGTCCAGTCGAAGTGAATGAGCTACAAGCCGCAGCAGCAGTCGGTCAAATGGGTTTAGTGCAAATGTATGAAAGCTGTTTTACGCTACATGGCTTGCACACTGCACAAATTTTGCTGACACATGATGATTTATCAGACAGAAAACGTTACTTAAATGCGCGCAGTACCTTAAAAACACTGCTCGATTTAAACGTGATTCCGATTATCAACGAGAATGATACCGTCGTTACTGAAGAAATCCGTTTTGGCGATAATGACACCTTGGCTGCTTTGGTGGCAAATTTAATTGAAGCAGATACTTTGGTAATTTTGACGGATCAGCAAGGGCTTTACTCAGCTGATCCGCGTAAAGATAAAACGGCGAAATTTATCAATTTTGAGACTGCTGGAAACCTTGAGTTGGAAAAAATGGCAGGCGGTGCAGGCAGCAATGTTGGCACGGGCGGCATGTTAACCAAGATTTTAGCGGCAAAACGTGCTGCTAAAAGTGGCGCGCATACGATTATTGCGTCAGGTCGTGAACCAGATGTTTTGCTACGGTTGAGTCAAGGCGAGGCAATCGGCACGCACTTAAAAGCCACCCAAATTAAAACATTTGCAAAAAAACAATGGTTGGCCGACCATTTGCGTTTAGGTGGCAAATTAGTGTTAGATTCTGGCGCGGTAAAAGTGCTAAAAACCGATGGCAAAAGTTTACTGCCAATTGGTGTGATTGAAGTGCAAGGACGTTTTGAGCGTGGCGACGTGGTTTCTTGTGTGAATGAATCTGGCACTGAAGTGGCGCGTGGAATTGTGAATTATAATTCCAGCGATACGCGTCGCATTAAACGTACCGCAAGTAGCGAAATTGAACATATTTTGGGTTACGTAGAAGAGTCAGAGTTAATCCATAGAGATAACTTAATCATTATCTAACTCAAAAACTTTAGTGAGAATACAAGAATGAATAAACCAATAGTAGCCATTATTATGGGTTCGGACAGCGATTGGCCCGTGATGAAAAATGCCGCTCAAATGCTGGCAGATTTTGGTGTGCCTTATGAGGCCAAAGTGGTTTCTGCGCATCGTACGCCAGATTTAATGTTTGAATTTGCTGAAAATGCACATAAACAAGGCTTCCAAATTATTATCGCAGGCGCAGGTGGCGCGGCGCACTTGCCTGGCATGGTTGCTTCTAAAACCACATTGCCAGTCTTGGGCGTGCCAGTGCCAAGTAAACATTTACAGGGGCAAGATTCTCTACTTTCTATCGTACAGATGCCAAAAGGTATTCCAGTTGCCACGTTTGCGATTGGCGATGCTGGTGCAGCTAACGCGGGTTTGTTTGCCATCTCTATTCTGGCGAATCATGACGCGACGTTAGCGAAAAAATTGGCTGAGTTCAGAGTGAAACAAAGCGAAAAAGTGCATGCCATGGAGTTAAGCGAGAAGCCATGACAGCCAGTAATATCATCAATCCGCCAGCCATGCTAGGAATGTTGGGCGGCGGCCAATTAGGTCGTTTTTTCGTTATTGCTGCGCATGAGCTGGGTTATAAAGTCACTGTTCTTGATCCAGATGAAAATAGCCCTGCCGGCAAAATAGCCGATGTGCATTTATGTGCTGCCTATAATGAGGCGATTGCGCTTAAAACAATGGCAGAAACCTGCTCTGCTGTGACAACCGAATTTGAAAATGTGCCTGCAGCCACATTAGAAAAGCTAGCCGAATCCACCATTGTGCGACCTAGTGCGGCATGTGTGGCAATCGCCCAAAATCGTGTTTTGGAAAAAAACTTTATCAAACAAGCAGGCTTGCCAGTGGCGCCATTTGCCGTCATTCATGCGGCAAATGATTTGCCTGATGACAGCAGTGCGTTGTATCCAGCGATTTTGAAAGTAGCGCGTTTTGGTTACGATGGCAAAGGTCAAGCGCGTGTAAAAAATCAGGCAGAAGCGCAACAAGCTTTTAATGAATTTAAACAGGAAATTTGCGTATTAGAGCAAATGTTGCCGCTAGATTTAGAAGTCTCGGTAGTGTTAGCGCGTGACGCGCAAGGCAATATTGCAGCATTTCCTACCGTTGAAAATACGCACCTTAATGGTATTTTAGACATCAGTATTGCACCAGCTAGATGTTCCGAAGTGATTAAAGCCAATGCGCAAGAAATCGCTAAAAAATTAGCAAATCAATTAGATTATGTTGGCGTATTGGGCGTTGAATTTTTTGTAGTCGGCAACCAATTATTAGTGAATGAAATTGCGCCGCGGCCTCATAATTCTGGTCACTATACTGTCGATGCCTGCATAACCAATCAGTTTGAACAGCAAGTGCGCGTGATGACTGGTTTGGCATTGGGAAGTGCAAATTTGCATAGCAATGCGGTGATGGTGAATATTTTGGGTGATAGCTGGGCGGATGCAGCTGAGCCAGCTTGGGATAAAGCTTTAGCGCACAGTAATTTGAAGTTACATCTATATGGCAAAGAACAGCCACGTAAAGCAAGAAAAATGGGGCATTTCACAGTGATTGGGCAAGATAAGCAAGCAGTTTTAAATGCGGCATTGATAGCGCGCAGTGAATTAAATATCGGGTGAGTTGATAAGATTGATCTGGTTAATTGCTGGATGATAAGTTGATAATACTTAACACATAAAATGCATCAAAAATTGGTTACTTAATTAGCACAAAACATTCGTAAATAAAAAAGCCTCGCATGCGAGGCTTTTTTATTTAATCACCAATTTATTTGGTGACTTTTATTTGATCACTACAATCTAACTTATTCAGCAGCTTTAGTTTTTGCAGGTTTGGCTACAGCTTTTGGTTTTGCAGTTGCTGTTTTAGCTTTAGGTGCTGCTTTTGCTTTTGGAGCAGCTTTTTTTGCCAATGTTGCAGGTGCGTCACCCGATAATGCTTTAATCGCTGCAGTTAAGCGGCTTTTATGACGCGCTGCTTTGTTTTTATGAATGATTTTTTTATCCGCGATGCGATCAATCACACTCACGTTTTCTTGATAACTAACCATCGCAGCAGCTTTGTCGCCAGACTCTACGGCTTTAAGTACTTTTTTAATTGCAGTACGTAGCGTTGAGCGCAGTGCAGAGTTGTGCGCGTTTACTTTTACGGATTGACGCGCGCGTTTGCGAGCTTGTGCGGTATTTGCCATGTGTTGATTATCCTAATGCTTAACTGGGTGTTAATACGAAACCGTGCATAATAGTGTTTTTTAAGTTGTTTGGCAAGAACTAATCACAAAAAATAACTGGTCATTAGTGATTAAGTCATCTGCTCAGCGAATCAATAACTAATAGATAAATAAGCATAGCTGGATTGATTACGTGAAAGAATCAAACCATTGTTGCCATGTTAAAATATGCTTTATTTAAAAATGTCGCCAATTCTAATTTTTCAATGAATTTACTCAAAGCTCTAGCCAAAGTTGGCAGTATGACGTTTGCTTCGCGCATATTGGGTTTTGTGCGCGATACGCTTATTGCGCGGGTGTTTGGCGCAGGCATGTTGACCGATGCATTTATTGTTGCATTCAAGATTCCCAATCTACTGCGCCGTATATCTGCAGAAGGCGCGTTTAGTCAGGCTTTTGTGCCAATTCTGGCAGAATATAAAAGTCAGCGAACATTCGATGAAACACATCAATTAATCAATCGCGTGGCGACTTGGCTGGGCATCATTTTAGTCGGCGTCACTTTGCTCGGTATGTTAGCCGCGCCTTGGATTGTCGCGTTAATCGCGCCTGGTTTCCAAGCCGAGCCTGACAAGATGCAATTGACGATTGAGTTGTTGCGCATCACTTTTCCATACATTTTCTTTATCTCGCTGGTTTCAATGGCTGGCGGCGTACTTAATACTTATAACCGTTTCGGCATTCCTGCATTCACGCCCGTTTGGTTGAATGTTGCCATGATTGCCGCGGTATTGTTCTTTGCCGACCATTTTGCGGAGCCAATTAAAGTGCTGGCTTGGGCGGTATTTGTGGGCGGGTTTTTACAGCTGGTATTTCAAATTCCTTTTTTAAAGCAAATCGGTTTATTACCAAAATTCGATATCAAACGCGATGACCAAGGCAATATCGATCCAGGTGTAAAGCGCATTTTAAAGTTGATGGGGCCAGCAGTTTTGGGTGTTTCAGTTGCACAAATCTCGCTGATTATTAACACTATTTTTGCCTCATTTCTGGCGACTGGCAGCGTTAGCTGGCTATATTACGCAGACCGTTTAATGGAGTTTCCGACAGGCGTGTTGGGCGTTGCGTTAGGTACAATATTATTACCCAGTTTATCTAAAGCCTATGCGGGAAGTGATGATAGTGAATACTCACAATTATTGGATTGGGGTTTGCGTTTAACCTTTATTTTAGCCGCGCCCGCCGCAGTCGCGCTGGCAGTATTGGCAACGCCTTTGGTGGCGACCTTGTTTCATTATGGAAAATTTACCGCGATTGATGTCGCGATGACGCAACAAGCATTAATTGCTTATAGCATTGGTTTGCTAGGTTTGATTCTAGTGAAGATTTTGGCGCCTGGTTTTTATGCGCGACAAAATATCAAAACGCCTGTAAAAATCGCCATATTCACTTTGGTCACAACGCAGCTGATGAATCTAATCTTTATCTTTGGATTGCATTTAAATCACGCTGCGCTGGCGTTGGCAATTGGTTTAGGCGCTTGCATCAACGCTGGGCTACTTTTTTATCACTTACGTAAATCGCAGGTTTATAAACCGCAGGCAGGCTGGTTGATTTTCTTGCTTAAACTATTTTCTGCTCTAGGCGTAATGGCAGTTGTGCTGTTTTTTGCGATGGGCGATGCCAGCGATTGGCTACATTTTGGATTGATGAAACGCTTGCTTTATATTAGTGGTTTGATTGCGCTAGGCGGGATCAGTTATTTTGCCACCTTATTTTTGCTCGGCTTTAGACCGCGAGATTATATGCGCAGGGTCAAACATTAATGCTAGTAAAAAAGTTGATAAGGATAAAGCATTGATGCAAGTATTCAGGCACATTCCTGCAACGCTACAGCGTCCGCTGGCATTGGCTATTGGCAATTTTGATGGCATGCATCTGGGTCATCGCGCTTTGTTAGCGCGCTTAATTGACGTGGCAAAAGCCAAAAATCTAACCCCAGCCGTGATGACTTTTGAACCGCATCCGCGTGAGTTTTTTACACCATTGAATGCACCAAGCCGCTTATGTAACTTACGTGAGAAGCTGGAGTTTTTTATTGCTGCTGGCGTTGAGAAAACGTTTATATGCGCATTTAATCAACGCTTTTCAGCCATTAGTGCGCAAACTTTTATGGATGAAATATTGCGCAAAAAAATGCACGTGAATACCATTTTAGTGGGTGAGGATTTTAGGTTCGGCGCTAAACGTATTGGCACGATTGCTGATTTCAAGGCCAATGGATTTGATTTGATCGATTTCGCCCCCATTAATTTTGCTAATGAGCGCATCTCTAGTACGCGTGTGCGTGATGCATTGTCTTACGGCAATTTAGCGCTTGCTTCGGAATTGTTGGGTCGTCATTACAGCATCAGCGGTAAAGTGGTTCACGGCGCTAAACGCGGCAGAGAACTTGGTTTTCCTACAGCGAATATTCACATCAAGCATGAGCGGCCCGCCTTAACCGGTGTTTATGCCGTAAAATTAGACGGTTTGAATGCCGTTGCCAATTTAGGTGTTCGCCCCACTATTGCTGGCGTGCCAAAACTATCATTAGAAGTGCATATCCTTGATTTTAATCAGGATTTATACGGCAGGCATGTGCATGTGGAGTTTCTGCACAAAATACGCGATGAAATGAAATTTAGCGGATTGGATGCGTTAAAAGCGCAAATTGCTATGGATATTACAGTGGCAAGAGCGTTTTTCAGTACCGTTATTCCTACGCAGGCTAATGACGAAATAAGAAAATAACTAGAAATTTAAGATTTTTTGAGATTTAAGATGACTGCAGATACTAAAAATTTAGAAGCCAAAGATTTAAAATACAAAATCAACCAGCCTGAAACGCCATTCCCAATGCGTGGTGATTTAGCCAAACGCGAACCCGCTTGGTTAAAACAATGGCAAGATAAAAAGCTGTACGAGCGTATTCGCGCATCACGCAAAGGCGCAAAAAAATTCATTCTGCATGATGGCCCGCCGTACGCAAACGGTGATATTCATATCGGCCATGCAGTTAATAAGATATTAAAAGACATCATTATCAAAGCCAAAACCTTAAGCGGTTTTGATGCGCCTTATGTACCAGGCTGGGATTGTCACGGTTTGCCGATTGAATTGGTGGTTGAGAAAACACACGGCAAAAATATCGACCCTGCTAAATTCCGTGAGCTTTGTCGTGCCTATGCGGCCGAACAAGTGGAACGCCAAAAGAAAGACTTTATCCGTTTAGGTGTGTTGGGCGATTGGGATAATCCTTATCTGACCATGGATTTTAAAACTGAAGCCGACATCATGCGCGCTTTGGGTGAAATCAATCAAAATGGCTATCTTTATCAAGGTAGTAAACCAGTACATTGGTGCGTAGATTGTGGCTCTGCATTGGCTGAGGCTGAAGTGGAATATGAAGATGTCAACTCGCCCGCGATTGATGTGGGTTTTAAAGTTGTCGATAATTTAGCGTTAAGTAAAGCATTTGGCTTAACTGAAACAATTTCAGGCGATGCATTTGCTGTGATTTGGACAACTACGCCTTGGACATTGCCTGCGAACCAAGCGGTTAGTGTGCATCCTGAATTTGATTATGATTTGATTAAAACCAGCAAAGGCTTGCTCATACTTGCTCATGATTTATCGCAAAGTACACTTGTAAGATATGGCGAGGAAAACATTCAAATCTTAGCGGCATGTAAGGGTCTTGCACTAAATGCATTAGCATTACAGCATCCGTTCGATAACCGCCAAGTGCCCGTTATTCTAGGTGACCACGTTACAACAGACGCAGGTACGGGCTTAGTTCACACTGCCGCCGCACACGGTAATGATGACTGGTTGGTGATGAAAGCTAATTTTCCGAATGAAAAACCACGTATCTTAATGGGCGGTGACGGCAAATTCTTTAATAGTGATTTAGTCGAATTTGAGGCAATTAGAGGGTTAACTCGTCAAGAAGCCAACAAAGTGATTCTGGCCAAAATGCAGGAAACGGGTAATTTATTAGCCAGCGCAAGGTTGAATCACAGCTTCCCACATTGCTGGCGCCACAAAACACCGTTAATGCAATTAGCCACACATCAATGGTTTATCGGTATGAATTCGCAAGATGCTGCTGGAACAAGCTTGCGTGAGCATGCTAATAAAGCCGTTGATGCAACCGAGTTTTTCCCAAGCTGGGGCCGCGCACGCTTAGAGGCGATGATTAAAAACCGCCCGGATTGGTGCGTTTCACGCCAGCGTAACTGGGGTGTGCCTATGCCATTTTTTGTGCATAAGGAAACCGGTCAACCACATCCGCAAACACCAGTTTTGTTGGAACAAGCTTGTTTGCTAGTTGAAAAGACAGGCGTTGAAGCTTGGTTTAGTTTAGATAGCGATGCTTTTTTAAACCAATATGCGCCTGAAAATATGGCGGATTATAAAAAGGTCACTTACACCTTAGATGTCTGGTTTGATTCGGGCGCAACGCATAAAGCCGTGCTGCGTTCACCTAAGCATCCGACACTTTCAAATGAGGCGAATAAGCGCGCTGCAGCAGGTAATCCAGTTGCTGATTTATATTTAGAAGGTTCTGATCAGCATCGCGGCTGGTTCCAATCTAGTTTACTCACTGGTTGTGCAATTGATGGTCGCGCGCCTTATAACGCCTTGTTAACACACGGTTTTGTAGTGGATGGCGCTGGACATAAAATGAGTAAATCTAAAGGCAACGTAGTAGCACCGCAAAAGGTGATGGATACTTACGGCGCTGATATTTTGCGTTTATGGACTGCTTCAACCGACTATTCTGGCGAACTGACTATCTCGGATGAGATTTTGAAACGCGTCGCAGAAAGCTATCGCCGTATTCGCAATACCATGAAATTCTTATTGGCGAACGTTGCAGATTTTGATGTTGAAAATCAATCTATTTCTATGGATGAGTTGCCAGAAATTGACCAGTATGCACTTGGTCAGCTTAGAGAGTTGTTCATCAATTGTCGTGATGCTTATAATCAATATGAATTTCAACGTATTTCACAAATGTTGCTGAATTATTGCTCAGAAGATTTAGGCGGCTTTTATCTAGATGTCTTAAAAGATCGTTTATATACGACAGCAAAAAATTCTAAATCTAGAAGGGCGGCACAGACAGTTCTTTGGCAAATTGTAAATACATTGGCAGGGTTAGTCGCACCAATAATTACATTCACTGCAGAAGAGGTCTGGCAAACACTTTATCCAGAAACTGATGACTATGTTTTATTGCATTGCTGGTTAGATAGTAGTTCTGTTGACTCAGTAGTTCCAGAGCTTTTACCAAATTATGATTATCTAAAATGCAAATGGGAAATCATAAGGCGTGTTCGTTCCGAAACAATGCGTGAAATAGAGGTTTTGCGTTCAGCAGGTAAAGTTGGCTCATCTCTACAAGTAGAACTTGATATTTATGCTTCATTAGAAACTTATGACCTATTAGAAAGCTTAAGCGATGATTTGCGTTTTGTAATGATTACATCTCGTGCCACTTTACACAAAGATAGTGAAATTGATACTGCGATGCCACAATATAAAATTGTAGTGTCATCAAGTACATATAAAAAATGCGACCGTTGCTGGCATTACCGCGCAGATGTAGGTTCGCATGCTGAGCATCCGAGTATTTGCGGGCGTTGTGTGAGCAATCTATTTGGTGCGGGCGAAGTGCGTAAATATGCTTAACTTACTCATTTCCGTCATTCCCGCGCAGGCGGGAATCCATCTTGAACTTGCTCTTAAAATAAATCTAAAAATGGATTCCCGCCTGTGCGGGAATGACGGTGTTAAATAATGAAAGCACTTTACAAATGGTTAAGTATTAGCGCGATTGTGGTTGCGCTGGATTTATACACCAAATACTTAGTACAAAATGCATTTGAATATGCTGAACATTTAATGGTGACCAGTTTCTTTGATGTAGTGCGCTATCACAATGAAGGCGCGGCGTTCAGTTTTTTGGCTGATGCTGGCGGCTGGCAAAAATGGTTCTTTAGCAGCATTTCAATGGTGGCGATTTTAGTCATTACCTATTTGCTTAAAAAGCATCAACATGAAAAACTTTTTTGCACAGGTTTGGCCCTAGTGTTAGGCGGCGCAATCGGTAACTTATATGACAGGTTAACGCTGGGTTATGTGGTGGATTTTTTGCATTTTCATTATCAAGCTTATGCTTGGCCAGCCTTTAATGTAGCCGATAGCGCGATTTGTGTTGGCGTTGCTTTATTGCTGTTGGATAGTTTTACAAAGCCAAAAGCCAGCTAGCAATTTGAGCTAGCGGTGAATGGCGTGTGGGGAGATTGCAATGCCGGATTGGAAGAAGCTGATTGCAGGAAAAATTGCTATTGCGCAAAAATCAAAGGCGCAAGGTAGCCGTCCAGGAAAAATCAACAATAATATCCGCGTGCCAGCTGGTCAAACAGAGGTTAAAAACTTCCCTATTTTAGATTTAGGCATTCTGCCCGACATCAATCAACAAAACTGGTCGCTGCGTATTTACGGCTTGGTTGAAAATGAGTTAAATCTAGATTGGGATGCATTTCAAGCATTGCCACAAGTAACGGATATTTCGGATTTTCACTGCGTTACGCGCTGGACTCGGCTAGATATGGATTGGGTGGGCGT
>Ga0247736_10000624_pt1 | contig 11871 bp, 9 predicted proteins | sample UWRJL193509B2_FD_180935 | JGI IMG/M metagenome (GOLD analysis project Ga0247736, IMG submission 180935) | Plant litter microbial communities from Arlington Agricultural Research Station in Wisconsin, United States - UWRJ-L193-509B-2 | ecosystem: Environmental > Terrestrial > Plant litter >...
GCAGGCCAAGTCGCTGCAGCAGAACGGATGCCGCCTCGCTGAAGACCGCGGCCGAGAGAGCCGGAAGCGCCGGATCGTTCGGGTACAGCCAGACGTCGGTCTCTTCGCCATCGTCAGAGCGCAACCTCAGCACGCCCTCACCCGCGCTGTGGCGGGGGTTGTCCTGTACGTAGATGGTCTCGGTGTGGCTCGCGCCGTCGGCTGACTCGAGCGTCACGCGGTGGCCGGTGACGAGGCCGTCGCCCGATGCTTCGGAGTGAATGAGATTGGATGCCGTGAGGCGCATCCCGAGAGAGTCAGCGACGGTCTCGAGAATTTCGTCGCGCAGCGCCGGCATCAGTCGTCGTCGTCCGAGGAGTCGTCGGTGTCGTCGTCCACGTCGTCGGAGGGGTCATCAGAAAGTTCGTCGTCGTCCGCGTCCTCCGGCTGGTTCGGGGCGACCGGGGTGACGGTTGAGTCGTTGGTGGGGGTCTTGCTCGGTGAAGGCTTCGGGGTCGGCGTTGTCGTGGACAGCTCGCCCACGAGCGGTTCGAGCGGCTGTTCCGTGCCGGCCTGGTCGGACGGCACGAGTGCGAGCACGGTGGCGGTTGCTCCGAACCCGACGATCGCGGCGACGACCAACGCACCGGCGCCGAGCAAAAGCGTTCGAATCATGGGTCAATCCTGCCGGGTTTTTCGATTGTTCGCGGCGATCGCCCGAAAGTGGGGGCGCGACAAAGGGACTTGTTCTAATGAAAATAGAACAATACGATAGTTCCATGTTGATCCGAGTTGACCCGTCGTCGGCTATCCCGCTGTTCGAGCAGCTGGCTGCCGCGGTGCGAAGCGAAGTACTGCGCCAGTCGGTTGTCGCGGGGGAGCGCCTGCCGTCCGCCCGCGATCTCGCCGAGTCCCTCGACCTCAACGTGCACACCGTTCTGCGCGGCTACCAGTTGCTGCGCGACGAGGGCCTCATCGACCTCCGTCGCGGACGCGGCGCCGTTGTCACCGATCACGCCCGCAACTATGCGGCGCTCGCCGCGGTGCTTCCGCAGCTCGTCGCCGAAGCCAAACGCCTCAATCTCTCGCCCACCGCGCTCGCCGCACTCGTCAGGGAGGCCTACTGATGCCCGCCTACACCGTCCGTCAGCGTTTCGTCATTGCCGTGCTCGGCGCCGTGCTCCCGATTGCCATCGCCGCGGTCGGCATCGCTCTTGTGCTCTCGTGGGTGCCAGAGCTGCCGGGTAGCGTTCCCGTGCACTGGGCGCTCGACGGTACCCCGGACCGCTACGGCACCCTCACCGAGAGCGTCCTCACGGTCGCCATCCCGGTGCTCGCGATCAGCCTGATCTTCACCGCCGTCGCCGCGTTCGTTCGGGCGGCACCGATCCGCACCTACATTCCGCGTCTCCTCGTCGCGACGAGTGTTTTCGTCTCGACGCTCGTCACCGCGACCGTCACGCTGTCGATGAGCCAGCTGCGAACTGCGGATGCCGCGGCATCCGTCTCGATCGTCGCTCCGATGCTGACCGGCCTGATCGCCGGACTCGCGCTCGGCGCGCTCGCCTGGGTGCTGACGCCGCGCCCCGCGACCGCGCCCGCCGACAAGCGAGAGGCCGAGCCGCTCGCCCTCGCTCCCGACGAGCGTGCGGTCTGGATCCGGTCGGCCGGGCCGTCGTCGGTCGCGTTCATCGTCATCGCGGCCGCCATCGTGCTCGTGCTCGCCGCAGCGCTGCTCGTGGTGCTCTCCGCCCGACCCGAATTCTGGCCGGTCGTGGTGTTCCCGGCGATCATCATTGTGCTCGCGGGTCTGAACCTGTACTGGCGCGTGCGAATCGACAGCGAAGCGGTGCTGCTGACCACCCTGTTCGGCCTGGTGAGAGTGCGCATCCCGATTGCCCACCTGACCGGCGCAACCGCGAGAACGCTTGCCGGCCTCGGCGAGTTCGGCGGCTGGGGCATCCGGATTCCGGGCCGGAAGCGGGTCGGGATCATCCTTCGCAGCGGTATTGCTCTCGAGCTCACCCACACCGACGGACGTGTCACCACCATCACCGTCGACGACGCCGAAACGGCCGCAGCCCTCGTCAACGCGCTGCTCAAGCGGGCCGGCTCCAAGGTGAGCTAAACTAGGCGAGAACAGCACCGATCCGGCTATCACCGGGGAGCTTTCGGAAGAACGGTTCGCGTCTCGGCGAGAACCAAGTAGAACCGAACGGGTGGGCCCGTCACAGCCGCACAGAGTGGCTCGCCGCAGGGCGTGCAAGCGGGGTGGTACCGCGGCTTTCGGGTCGTCCTCGTGCAGTGACCACAGCACAGGAGCCTCATGTCGTACCCCCGTAACGCCCACAGCAGCGGCGCCGAATCAGCCGGCGTTCCCGCGTCGCCGAGTTTTCCCGCCGTCGAAGACCGCGTGCTCGCGTTCTGGAAAGACGACAAGACGTTCCAGGCGTCCGTCGACCAGCGCGAAGGGTGCACCGAGTGGGTCTTCTACGACGGCCCGCCGTTCGCCAACGGCCTTCCGCACTACGGTCACCTGCTGACCGGTTACGCGAAGGACCTCTTCCCGCGCTTCCAGACGATGCGCGGCAAGCAGGTGCACCGTCGCTTCGGCTGGGACACGCACGGACTCCCCGCCGAGCTCGAGGCGATGCGCCAGCTCGGCATCACCGAAAAGCACGAGATCGAAGACATGGGCATCGCGGCCTTCAACGCGAAGGCGCGCGAGTCGGTTCTCGAGTACACCGCCGAGTGGGAGGCCTACGTCACCCGCCAGGCACGCTGGGTCGACTTCGAGAACGACTACAAGACGCTCGACATCACGTTCATGGAGAGCGTGCTCTGGGCGTTCAAGCAGTTGCACACCAAGAACCTCGCCTACGAGGGCTTCCGAGTTCTGCCGTACTGCTGGCACGACGAGACCCCGCTCTCCAACCACGAGCTGCGCATGGACGACGACGTCTACAAGATGCGCCAGGACCAGACCGTCACGGTCACCTTCCCACTCGACGGTGCGAAGGCCGAGTCGCTCGGTCTCACCGGCGTGCGCGCCCTCGCCTGGACGACCACCCCGTGGACACTTCCGACCAACCTTGCCCTCGCGGTCGGGCCGTCGATCGAGTACGCGGTTCTGGCATCCGGACCCCTCGGTGCCGGCGATGCTGCGGAAGAGGGCGTCGCCGACTACCTGCTCGCGACCGACACGATCGGCGCGTACTTCAAAGACCTCGGATACGAGAGTGCGGATGCCGCAAAGGCAGCCGTCTCGCGCACGATTCTCGGCGCGGAGCTCGAGGGCGTGAAGTATGACCGCCTCTGGGACTTCTACGCCGACACCGAGGAATACGGCACCGAGAACGCGTGGCAGATCCTCGTTGCCGACTACGTCGCCACGGGCGAGGGCACCGGAATCGTTCACCAGGCTCCCGCCTACGGTGAAGACGACCAGCTGGTCTGTGCCGCGGCGGGCATCCCGGTCATCATCTCCGTCGACGATGGCGGAAAGTTCCTCTCGAACATCGAGGGTGTCGCCGGCCTGCAGGTCTTCGAAGCGAACAAGCCGCTCACGCAGCAGCTGCGAGCCGAGGGGCGCCTGCTGCGCGTCGCGAGCTACGAGCACAGCTACCCGCATTGCTGGCGCTGCCGCAACCCGCTGATCTACAAGGCTGTGTCGAGCTGGTTCGTGCGCGTTCCCGAGTTCCGCGACCGCATGAGCGAGCTCAACCAGGAGATCAACTGGGTTCCCGACAACGTCAAGGACGGCCAGTTCGGCAAGTGGGTCGGCAACGCCCGCGACTGGTCGATCTCGCGTAACCGCTTCTGGGGCAGCCCGATCCCGGTCTGGAAGAGCGACGACCCCAACTACCCGCGCGTCGACGTCTACGGTTCGCTCGACGAACTCGAGGCGGACTTCGGCGTTCGCCCGACCGACCTGCACCGCCCGTTCATCGACGAGCTCACACGCCCGAACCCCGACGACCCGACCGGGCAATCGACCATGCGTCGCATCGAGGACGTCTTCGATGTGTGGTTCGACTCCGGATCGATGCCGTTCGCGCAGGTGCACTACCCGTTCGAGAACCAAGAATTTTTCGAGAGCCACAACCCGGCCGACTTCATCGTCGAGTACATCGGGCAGACGCGTGGCTGGTTCTACGTCATGCACGTGCTCTCGACCGCGCTGTTCGACCGCCCGGCGTTCAAGAACGTCATCAGCCACGGCATCGTGCTCGGCTCCGACGGGCAGAAGATGTCGAAGAGCCTGCGCAATTACCCCGACGTTCGCGAGGTCTTCGACCGCGACGGTGCGGATGCCATGCGCTGGTTCCTGATGTCGTCTTCCGTCATCCGCGGTGGCAACCTGATCGTCACGGAGGAGGGCATCCGCCAGGGCGTTCGCGAGTTCCTTCTTCCACTGTGGAGCACGTACTACTTCTTCACGCTGTATGCGAATGCGTCCGGCCCCGACGGATACACCGCCCAGTGGCGCACCGACTCGACCAACGTGCTCGACCGCTACCTGCTGGCGAAAACGCGTCAGCTGATCGTCGACGTCACGGCCGACCTCGAAGCGCTTGACAGCCCTGTCGCCGCGGCGAAGCTGCGCGACTTCGGTGACGTGCTCACCAACTGGTACGTGCGTCGCAGCCGCGACCGTTTCTGGGCCGGAACCGACACCGACGCATTCGACACCCTCTACACGGTGCTCGAAACGCTGACCCGCGTCGCCGCCCCGCTCGTGCCGCTCGTCGGCGAGGAAATCTGGCAGGGCCTGACCGGTGGACGAAGCGTGCACCTCGAAGACTGGCCCGACGCCGAGCTCTTCCCCGAAGACGACGCTCTCGTCACGGCAATGGACCGGGTCCGCTCGATCGCGTCCGCCGGCCTCTCGCTGCGTAAGGCCCGTCGCCTTCGCGTGCGTCTGCCGCTCGCTACCCTCACCGTCGTCAGCGCCGACCCCTCGTCACTTGCCGGCTTCAGCGACATCCTGCGCGACGAACTGAACATCAAGGCCGTCGTGCTGCGCCAGCTCGAGGCCGACAGCCTCGACGCCTTCGGCATCACCAAGAAACTCACCGTCAACGCCCGTGCTCTTGGCCCGCGCCTCGGCAAGCAGGTGCAGGTCGTCATCAAGGCCGCGAAGGCCGGCGACTGGTCGGTGACCGGCGAGACGGTTGTCGTCGGAGGCATCGAGCTGTTCGAGGGAGAGTTCGAGCTCGAACTGCAGTCGGACTCGGATGCAACGGCTATCGAGTTCCTCAGCGATGGCGGCTTCGTCATCCTCGACACCGAGACGAGCCCGGCTCTTGAAGCCGAGGGTCTCGCCCGCGACCTCATCCGTGCCATCCAGGACACCCGCAAGGCTGCCGGACTCGACGTGAGCGACCGCATCCGACTGTCGATCATCGGCAGCTCGGCCGAGGACATCGCGGCGGTGAAGACGTTTGCCGACACCATCACGGCAGACACTCTCGCGACCCGCTTCGACGCTGTTCGCAACGACCAGCCAGAGGTTCTCGCCACCACCGAGTCACCCGCAGGATCACAGCGAGCAACTCTTGCCGCTGGACAGTACGCCAATGCTGGTGTCATCGTGATTGATGTATGGAAGGCGGCTTCGGTCGATGTCTGATTCAGGAAACAACACGCCGACAGGCGGCAACGGTGACGACGATGACGATTTCGACTTCACCGAGGCCGATCTCGCCGAGACCGAGCACCCCCTCGCCGACCTGAGCCCGTTCGCGGTCGCTGGGTCGCCCGAGGAGGGCTACGAGGGCGACAACCTCACCGAAGACTCCGACTGGGAGCTCGAAGACTCCGAGTACCAGGTCGGCGCAGACCGCGTCTACGACGAACTGCTCGCGCGCATCGGCGAGGGTGCACCGCAGCCGCGCCTCGAGCCGACCCGTCGCGTCGTCGAAATGCTCGGCGACCCGCATCGCGCGTACCCGATCATCCACATCACCGGAACCAACGGCAAGACGTCGACGAGCCGCATCGCCGAGAGCATTCTGCGCGCCTACGGTCTGCGCACGGGCCTGCTCACGAGCCCCCACCTGCAGCGCGTGAACGAGCGGATCGTGATTGACGGCCAGCCCATCAGCAACCGGTCGCTCGTCGCGAACTGGGATGACATCCAGCCATTCATCGCTCTCGTCGACACCGAACTCGAGGCGGCTGGCGAGCCGGGTCTCACCTTCTTCGAGGCGCTCACGGTGCTCGCGTTCGCGAGCTTCGCCGACGCGCCCGTCGATGTCGCGGTCATCGAGGTCGGCATGGGCGGCGAGTGGGACTCGACCAACGTCGCCGACGGCCAGGTCGCCGTGTTCACGCCGATCGCCCTCGACCACACGCAGCGCCTCGGCTCGACCACGGCTGAGATCGCCCGCACCAAGTCCGGCATCATCAAGCCGGTCGCGCGCGTCGTCACCGCGATCCAGCCGACGGATGCCATTGCCGAGCTCGAGCGCGCGAGTGAACTCACCGAGTCCACGATTGCGCTCGAGGGCGATGCGTTCGCCCTCGAGTCGACCGTTGTCGCGGTCGGCGGCCAGGTCGTCACCGTTCGCGGACTGGCGGGAACCTACTCCGACCTGTTCCTTCCGCTCTTCGGGGATCACCAGGCCCACAACGCAGCGCTCGCGATCGCGGCCGTCGAGTCGTTCCTCGGTGACGGCACCCAGCTGCTCACCGGTGACCTGCTCGCCGAGGGGCTCGCGACCGTCACCTCTCCCGGTCGCCTGCAGATCGTCGGAACGGAGCCGACCGTTCTGGTCGACGCCGCCCACAACCCGCACGGTGCCGCGGCACTCGCTTCGGCGATCCAGAGCTACTTCACCTTCGACGAGGTCACCGTCGTGATCGGCGTGCTCGCCGACAAGGACGCCCGCGGGATCGTCGAGGCGCTCGCTCCGATCGCCACGCGCTTCGCGGTCACGCAGTCTGGTTCGAACCGTGCTGTTGACCACGAAGAGCTTGCGAGCATCGTTGTCGACGTGGTCGGACCAGACCGGTCGATCGAGTTCGACTCCGTGCTCGACGCGCTGGACGATGCTCGCGCCTGGGCAGCGGATGCCCCGAAGCGCGCCGTTCTTGTCGCCGGTTCGATCACGCTCGTCGGTGAGGTCATCGACCTCGCGAGTGACGAGGGATGGAAGAAGTGAGCGAAGGCGCAACTCCGGCCCGCTCACCGCGGACGCGCGTTCGTCGCGCGCGTTCGGTGACCGAGTCGTTGCTGTCGATCGTTCTGGCTCTCGAGGCCATCCTGATCTTCTTCGTCACCCTCGTCGTCTACGCGCTCGACCAACTCGATCCGGTCACGACCTTTGTGGGGGGAGCGGCCTTCATCGTTCTGCTCGCCCTGACCGGTGGAGTGCTGCGTTACCGGGCCGGTGTCTGGTTCGGCTGGGTGCTGCAGGTCGCCGTGCTCGCGACCGGGTTCTTTGTGCCGGTGATGTTCGTCATCGGAGGGGTTTTTGTTGCCCTGTGGACCTTCTGCTTCATCCGCGGCCGCCAGATCGACCGCGACAAGGCAAGCTTTTTTGCCGCACAGTCTTCCGATTCGTCAACCGAAACCCCCAAGGAGAACAACGCATGAGCGTCGAAGAAACCCTCGTACTGGTCAAGCCCGATGGTGTTGCCCGTAACCTCACCGGCGAGATCCTGCGCCGCATCGAGGCGAAGGGCTACCAGCTCGTCGACCTCAAGCTGGTCGAGCCCGACCGCGCGCTGCTCGCCGCGCACTACGCGGAGCACGAAGGAAAGCCGTTCTACGAGCCCCTCGTCGAGTTCATGGAGAGCGGCCCCGTCGTCGCGATCCGTGTTGCCGGTAACCGCGTGATCGAGGGCTTCCGCTCGCTCGCCGGTACGACCGACCCGACCACCGCGGCACCCGGCACCATTCGTGGCGACCTCGGTCGCGACTGGGGTCTCAAGGTTCAGCAGAACCTCGTGCACGGCAGCGACTCGCCCGAGTCCGCCGCCCGCGAGCTCGCCCTCTGGTTCTAGCCCCCTGCACAGCGCAAACGGCCCCACCTCCCGCGAAGGAGGTGGGGCCGTTTTTCGCGGTGACGTTAGTCGGCGGGTGCCGGAGTCGGGGTCGACGAGGACTCGTCGGTCGTGTCATCCGTCGTCGGAAGCTGCGCGGCGATCGACTGGACGAAGCTCGAGAACTCCGCCGCGTCGTCGATCTGGCCCGTGTAGTACGTGCCGTTGACGATGACCATCGGGGTGCCCTGGAACACCGGCTGGTCGGAGTTCGGAATCGTTCCGCCCTGTACGCGGTCGGTGGCGGCCTTGACCCAGTCCGTGAAGGTCTGGTCGGTGACGCACTTCGTGACGTCGTCGTTGTCGACGCCCGCGGCCTTCATCGTCGCGAGCAACTCCTCATCGGTCTTGCCGTTCGCACCCTCTTCTGGCTGGTCGGCGAAGAACGCGTTGTTGACGTCGAAGTAGCTGTCGGGCTGGTAGTTGGCGACGCACGCTGCTGCGTTGGCCGCGCGCGTGGAGTACTTGTTGCCGGTCGACTGCGCATCCAGACCCGCGATCGGGTGGATCTCGAGAGTGGCGATTCCCGATCCAACCCACTGCTCGATCTGCTCAGCGTTCGTCTCTTCGAACTGCTTGCAGAAGGGGCACTGGTAGTCGACGTAGATGGCGATGTTGACCGTGTTCGGGTAGTCGGCCGGGTCGGTGATGGCCGGTTCGGCATCCGCTTCGACGTTCGCGGTGCGAACGGCGGTGATCGCCGTTCCGTCACCCTCGAGCAGGATGCCGTCGCTTGCCATGTTCTCGGGTCCGGGACCAGCCGGCTGGTTGACCGATACGAAGATCGCGACAACGAGCGAGGCGATCGCGAGTATCGCGACTATGACGCTGCCCTGCACGATCCATTTGTTGCGACGTGCGCGCTTCTGTTCCTTCTCGCGCATCACTCGGGCCTGCTCACGCGCGTGTTCGCGCCTGGCTGCCTTGGATTCGTTGCCCGCGTTCGACATGGGGTCCTTTCACCTCACAATGTTGGCCCGCTGGGGGTCAACAATTGCGAGAGTAGCGGATGCCGCAAGCAGCCAGCCGAGTGCTAGCTGGACGTTCGGTGAGGCTTCGTGGTGCGAGGTCTGGCGCTGCCCGCGAGCGTGCCTAAAAGAGCGTGGAGAGCACGTCGAGCCGAACCTGCGCGATGATCGCGACGATCAGGTAGCTGACGATAGTGATGACCGGAACCCACCCGTAGGCAGCGGTGAAAACGCGGCGAAGCGCCGGGGGAGTCGGGATGACCCCCGTCGAGAGATTGCGAAGAGTGACCGCCCAGAACACCGGGATCGTGACCGACCAGGTGACCATGCACCACGGGCACAGCGTGATGAGCACAAAAATGCTCTGCGAAATTAGCCAGATGACGAACGCGAGCGCGCCGACAATGCCGATGTTGAAGAGGATCCAGAACCAGCGCGAAAACTTCGCTCCGGCGAGAAGTGCCGCACCGACGACGATGACGGCGACCCACCCGGTGATGCCGAGGATCGGGTTCGGAAAGCCGAAGAGCGACCCCTGCCACGACTCGAGATTGGCCTTGCACTGAACGAGAAGGCTGAAATCGCACCCGAGCTGCTCATTGGGATTGGTGAGAAGACTGAACTTTTCGACGGTCAGCTGAAAGGCTGCCCACCACCCGATGACACCGGCCAGGATGAGAAAAATACCGAGGCCGATGGGGCGCCGCGAAGGCTGGGTGTCAATCACCCTCGGATTATTGCACGCGTCAAATCACGACCAACTGGCAATGCATGCGATAATTTGAGGTAGTCAACCGAGCCGCGCTCGTGTTGGCGCCAAAGAAGGCTTACCGGGCACTGAACCGGGCTACGAATTCCGCAGCGAATGCGGGTGGTATCGGATAGCAAGTTCCGAAGCATCGAGTGACAGCAACGGTGCAATACAGCTGGAGCAGACCGTGATCGCACAGGAGTGCAGGTTCACAACATGCCGGTTGTAGACATGAAGAATTGGCAGCGAAGTAGCGACAAGCGAAACGCGCACGAGAGAGTACCCGGTGGGCCGCGCGGCTGCCCAGCAGGGCTAGGAGTACACCAGAAATGGTGAATGACAACAAGACAAATGAAACGCCGGAACCCAAAAGACGCTCACGCCTCTTCGGTCGCAAGACCGAAAAGGCAGTAGCTGCGCCGCCCGCACCGCCGGTCGTCGAGCCCGCTCCGGTCGTCGAGCCAGCGCCGGTCGCTGAGACGGCCCCGGTCGCTGAGACGGCCCCGGCCGCTGAGACCACCCCGGTCGCTGAGCCTGTCGAAGCGCCGAACACCGAGGCCGCGACATCCGCTGCTCCCGTTCGCGCTCGTCGTGCACCCGCAGCCAAGAAGGCGAGCGACCACGTCAACGCGGCGCCGTCGATCGTCGACACCGAAGCGATCGACCAGACCGAGTCGACCACGATCGCCGCGGCCGACGAGGCAACGGATGCCGCCCCGGCTCGCAAGGCTCCGGCGCGTCGCAACTCCCGTGCGAAGGCCCCCGCAGCACCGACCGACGAGGAAGCGCCTGCCGCTCCGCTCGTCGACACCGCTGCCCGCGCCACCACGTCGCTGATCTTCCAGGCTCCCGCGATCGCGCCACTGCCGGCTCGTGCGCCGAGCCGCTCTGCGCAGGGCGACCGCACTGCTGACCGCGATGAGGACCGCGCGGAAGAGTCCACCGGAACGGTTCGCCGTCGCTCGCGTCGTCGTCCGGGCGAAGAGCTGCGTGATGGTGACGACGCCCCGAACACGGTTGTGCGTGTTCGCCAGCCGCGTCCGGAACCAGTACTCAGCAACGAGCCGACCCGCGTCAAGGGTTCGACACGCCTCGAGGCGAAGAAGCAGCGTCGCCGCGATGGTCGTGATGCCGGTCGCCGTCGTCCGGTCATCACCGAATCAGAATTCCTTGCCCGTCGCGAGAGCGTCGACCGCGTCATGGTTGTGCGTTCGAAGTACGGTCGCATCCAAATCGCCGTTCTCGAAGACGGCGTTCTCGTCGAGCACTACGTGGCCAAGAGCCAGGACATGTCGCTCATCGGCAACGTGTACCTCGGTCGTGTGCAGAACGTTCTGCCCAGCATGGAGGCGGCATTCGTCGACATCGGGCGCGGACGCAACGCCGTTCTCTACTCCGGTGAAGTCGACTGGGATGCCGCGGCCGCCGACAGCGGAAACGGCCACCAGGCCCGCCGCATCGAGCTCGCGCTGAAGCCCGGCGACAAGGTTCTCGTGCAGGTCACGAAAGACCCGGTCGGCCACAAGGGTGCCCGCCTCACCAGCCAGGTCAGCCTTCCCGGCCGCTACCTCGTCTACGTGCCCAACGGTTCGATGAACGGAATCAGCCGCAAGCTGCCCGACACCGAGCGTGCACGTCTGAAGAAGATCCTCAAAGAGGTTCTGCCCGAGAACGTCGGCGTTATCGTGCGCACGGCTGCCGAGGGTGCAACCGAAGAGCAGCTCACGCTCGACGTGCAGCGCCTCACCAACCAGTGGGCTGAGCTCAGCCGCCTGCAGGAGACCGCGCAGGCTCCCGCGCTTCTGCACAGCGAGCCCGACCTGCTGATAAAGATCATCCGCGATGTCTTCAACGAGGACTTCCACAAGCTTGTCATCGATGGTCAGGATGCCCAGGAAGTCATCGAGAGTTACCTGCGTGGAGTTGCTCCCGACCTTCTCGACCGCGTTCAGGCTTTCGAGGGAACCACCGACCCGTTCGATGAGTTCCGTGTGTCGGAGCAGATCGAGAAGGCGCTCGACCGCAAGGTCTGGCTGCCCTCCGGTGGATCGCTCGTCATCGACCGCACCGAGGCGATGACCGTCGTCGACGTCAACACCGGCAAGTTCGTTGGTTCGGGTGGAA
>Ga0247736_10000625_pt1 | contig 11866 bp, 15 predicted proteins | sample UWRJL193509B2_FD_180935 | JGI IMG/M metagenome (GOLD analysis project Ga0247736, IMG submission 180935) | Plant litter microbial communities from Arlington Agricultural Research Station in Wisconsin, United States - UWRJ-L193-509B-2 | ecosystem: Environmental > Terrestrial > Plant litter >...
TCTCGAGTCCTTCGAGGAGCTCGCCGGCATGACCCCGGTCGAGGCGAAGCAGGCCCTCGCGATCTACCGCGGCTTCTACCTCGAGCACGGGGTCGGCAACGTGTCGATCTACCCGGGGCTCGCCGACCTGCTGCAGCGCATCCACGAGTCGCCGATGGCGCTGTCGCTGGCGACGTCGAAGCCCGAGTCGCTCGCCCGCATCGCGCTGACGTCGCTGGGCGTCATCCAGTATCTCGATGTTCTCACCGGTGCATCGGAGGACGAGGTGCGCAGCGCCAAGGCGGACGTCGTGGAAGAGGCGCTCATCCGCCTCCGCGCCTTCGGTGCCGACGTATCGCGTCCCATCATGATCGGTGACCGCAGCTACGACGTCGAGGGCGCTGCAGCGCACGGCGTTCCGACGATCTTCGTGGAGTGGGGCTACGGCTCCCCCGCTGAGCGCGTGGGCACGGTCGGCGTCGCGAAGACGGCTGACGAACTCGCCGAGCAGCTCGGCCTCTAGGGGCAGCGCATATAGGTGGGTCGGCCTTCGGCGCGGTCCATCACGTGCTCGCTCATCGCGATGCCGCACAGCGGGCAGGGCTTGAGGGCGGCGTCGGGCAGGGGCTCCTGGTCGTAGGGGCCAAGCGGCGGCGGGCCAATGTGCGGGTACAGCGCAAAGTTCAGTCGGTCCCACCACGGCACTCGCGTCTTGCTCATGTAGTTAGTGTACTAACTATTAGGGCAAGCGCTAGTGTGTTGCCATGGATCCCCTCGCCCTCGACCGCCAGGTCTGCTTCGCCCTGGCCGCCGCCTCCCGCTCGGTGATCGGGCTCTACCGGCCGGTGCTCGCGCCCATGGGCCTCACCCACCCGCAGTACCTCGTCATGCTCTCGCTCTGGGAACGCAGCCCGCGCACCCTCACCGACGTCGCCGACGCGCTCTATCTCGAGCCCGCCACGCTGTCGCCGCTGCTCAAGCGGCTCGAGCAGGCCGGCTACCTCACCCGCCGCAGAAGCACGGATGACGAACGCGCCCTCTCGATAGAACTCACCCCCGCGGGTGAGGAACTGCGATCGCGGGCCCTCGCCGTGCCCGGCACGATCGTCGAGCGTCTCGGCGTTCCCATGGAGCAGTTGGAGCGGGTGCGCGACGAGCTCACCGCCCTGCTCGCAGCGTCAGCGCGCTAGCGTCTCGACAGCGCGACCGTAGAGTGCGGGCAGCGCCCTCGCCAGCGGCACGACCGCGGCGTGCAGCGGAGTGGTCGCGACGAACGCGAGGCCGCTCGTCAGCACCCGAAAGTCGCGGGTGATGCGAACCCAGTCGCGCTCGTAGTCTGCGCCCGACGTGATCGCGGCGATCGCGGCCCGCGCCTGGTCGAAGCCGAGCCGAAGGCCCTCACCGGTGATCGCATCCACGTAGCCAGAGGCGTCGCCGACCAGCATGATGCGACCGGTGGAGCGCGCTGTGGTCTGCTGTCGCAGTGGACCGGCGCCGCGCAGCTCGCTCGCGGTCTCGGCGCTGCTCACCCGCGCGGCGAGCGCGGGTGAGCAGGCAAGGGCGTCATCGAACGACGTGCCCTGCTTTGCGAGCAGCGCCACCCCGACCATGCCATCGGCGGTGGGGGTGACATAGAGCTCGCCGAGACGGTTCCAGTGCACCTCGATGTGGTCGCTCCACGGGTCGATGCGGTAGTGCCGCCGAAGGCCGAATCGCCGGCGGGCAGCGGGGGCGGGGCGGCTGAGGCCGGCCAGCCTCGCGACGGTGGAGTGCAGGCCGTCGCAGGCCAGCATCCAGTCCGCTCGGATTCCGGCCGCCTCAACGAAGTCCGCCGTGTTGGTGAGGCTGTCGACCTTCTCGTACACGAAGTGGGTGCCGAGCTCGACGGCCCGGTTGTGCAACGCGGCGTGCAGGGTGGTGCGGCGCACGCCCAGTCCGCTCCCGGTCACGAAGGCGTGGTTTGCCTCGCGCTTGCCGTCCTGGTAGCTCACGCCGCGCAGGGCGAAGCCGCGCGGCTCCACCCCGAGGCGGGCGAGCAGCGGCACGGCCCCCGGCATGAGTCCCTCGCCGCAGGCCTTGTCGATGGCACCGTCGCGGGGCTCGATGACGGTGACGCTGAGCCCGGCAAGGCGCGCCTCGATGGCCGCAGCCAGTCCGACCGGGCCACCACCGACCACGATGACGTCAGGCATCGAGCCGCCGCAGCGCACCGTTCTCAATCGGGATGCGAAAGCGCAGCAGCAGAATCGCGTTGAGCACGGTGAAGGCGATCGCGGTGATCCACGCCGTGTGCACGAGCGGCAGCGCGATTCCCTCCACCGCGACGATGACGTAGTTGGGGTGGCGGAACCAGCGGTACAGGCCTCGGGTGATGACGCGACCCGCACCGGGCACGACGATGACACGGGTGTTCCACTGCTCGCCGAGTGAGGCGATCACCCAGTAGCGGCCGACCTGGCAGAGCACGACGATCGCCAGCATCGGCCAGCCCAGCAGCGGGAAGAACGGACGGTCGAGAAGAAGCACCTCGGCAAGGCAGGCGAGAAGCAGGCCGGTGTGCAGCGCGACCATGAACGGGAAGTGCGCGAAGCCGTACTCGACGCCGCCCTTCGCAAAGGCGGCGGACGCGTTGCGGCGCGAGATGACCAGCTCGACGATGCGCTCCGCGCCGGTGGCGAGAATCAGCGCGAGATACCAGATCATTCGACAGCCTCCAGCAGCACCAGCTCGGTCGTCACGCCCGGTCCGACGGCGAAGAGCAGGGCGTTCTGCTCCCCCGCCTCGAGCGTATCGGCGAGCACGTGCAGCACCGACGCCGACGACAGGTTTCCTTTCGCGGCGAGCGACGCCCAGCTGCGCGCGAACCGCTCCCGCGGAAGGTCGAGCGCACTCGCGAAGGCCTCGAGGATTCTCGGGCCACCCGGGTGCGCGACCATGGCGAGGCCGTCGGTTGATCGGCCCTGCAGCAGCGCGGCAACCTCGGCGGGAAACGCGCGCTCGATGACCCCCGCCACCTCGGCGGTCAGCACGATCTCAAAACCGGTGGTGGTGAGATCGAAGCCCAGCACCGCGGCCGTGCCGGGTATGAGCGCGGAGCGCGTTGCCGTGATCCGCGGTCCTGCTGCTTTGGGGTGGTCGTCGCCGAGCAGCACCACGGCCGCGGCACCGTCGCCGAACAGCCCGCTCGCGACGAAGTTGGCGATGGACTCGTCGTCGCACTGCAGGGTCAGCGAGCAGAACTCGACCGCGAGCAGCACCGCGACGCCGGTCGGCCGCGGCTCGAGAAAATCGTTGACGCGCGCGAGCCCGGTCGCACCGGCCACGCAGCCGAGACCGAAGCTGGGCCACCGTTTCAGGTCGGACCTCATGCCCAACCGCTCAGCGATAACCGCATCAACGGATGGCGCACTCACCCCGGTCACCGAGGTGAACAGCAGCAGGTCGACGTCTTCGATCGCGACGTCGGCCTTCTGCAGCGCCTCCCGCACGGCGCGCTCCCCCAGCTCGACCGCCGCCGCGAACCACGCGGCGTTCGTCTCGGTCAGCGAGCCGAGGTGCTGGTACTGCTCGAGCGGCAGCGCGCTGTACCGACGCTCGACCGTGCTCGACGCGTACATGCGCTCAACGAGTGGCCGCCGCTTGGGGTCGGGTGCGAGCAGGGGTGCGATCGCTGCCGTGATCTCTGCCTGGGAGTAGGAGTGCTCTGGCAGCACCGGCGCGATCGCGGCAATGCGGGTCATGGGGCGAACGTAACACGCCTTTGCAGAACGCCACCGGGGTTGCGCACGGTCGCCGCGGCGATATGCATCGAGGTATCGAGCATGGTGCCCCAGTCCTTCTCACCTCGCGCGAGAGACGCGATTACCGATGCGAAGGTTGCGTCTCCGGCGCCGAGGGTGTCGACGATCGGCTCGGGCATCGACACGATCGGGCGGCTCACCACCGCAGCCCCGTCGTGCACGCTCGCACCACGGGAGCCCGCCGTCGCAAGCACCGTCGTGTGCGGCGCAAATCGGGCGACCACGTGCTCGAGCGGAGCGTCGTAGAGCAGTCGGGCGTCATCCTCACCGAGCTTGATAAGCCGCACGGGAAAACGCTCAAGGTTCTGTGCGAAGAGCGCTGCGTCGTGCAGAAAGCCCGCGCGGGGATTGGGATCAAGCAGAACGGTCGCGCCACCCACCGCTTCGATCAGCTCATCGACCTGGTCCTGGTTGTCGAAGGGAAAACCGCTGATCGCGACCAGGTCGGCGGCCGCGATGGCGGCCCTCATCTCGGGGGTGAAGGTGATGTGCCTTGCTCGGGCGGCATCCGAGAAGCTGTACCGGGGTTCGCCGTCAGAACGGTCGGAGATTGCGCGACCCGTGCCGAGCGACGACGGCGACGCGAACTCGTCGACGCCGTACGAGCGAAGGTGCGCAGACAGAGAGCGCCCATCGACATCGTCGGAGTACATCGCCACGAGCTGCGCGGGAACTCCGAGAATCGAGAGCCCGACGGCAACGTTCAGCGCGCTACCCCCCGGGGCGTCGACCGATCCGCTCTCGTCACGCAGCTCGTCCACGAGCGCATCACCGATCACGACGACGGTCACGATACCCTCGGCGCGATCTCGCCAGAGCCGCGGATGACGAGCGTGCCCGGCACGACGTACGCCTCCGACTCGGACTGATCGCCATCCAATCGCGCGAACACCCGCTCGGCGGCGAGCGAGCCGATGGCATACGGATCCTGGGCAATGACGGTGATGCCCGGCTCGATCATGTCGCCGAGCGGAATGTCATCGAAGCCGACGATCGCAATCTCGCGCTGCAGTCCGAGTTCACGAAGAGCGCGAAGCGTGCCGATGGTCACGAGGTTCTGACTGGTGAAGAAGGCGGTCGGCGGGGTGTCAGAGCGCAGCGCGGCGAGTGCCGCCTCATAGGCGCTCGCCTCATCGTGCAGGTTCTCGATCACAAGACCGGGCTCGGCGGCGCTGAGAAATCCGCGACGGCGCTCGGCGGCCGTCCACAGCTCGGCGCGGTCACCGAGGTAGGCGATCGAGCGATGCCCGTACGACTGCAGGTGCCTCGTCGCGACAGCCGCGGCCTCGGCGTTGTTGGTGACGACGGAGTCCGCGTCGATCCCGGCCGGCTGACGGTCAACGAAGACGAGCACCGTGCCGCGCCTCTGCTCGGGCACGAGATAGCTCTGGTTCTTGCGTACCGTCGTGAGCACGAGGCCGTCGACCCGTCGACGCAGCATCTCACCGACGATGGTGGCCTCGCGGGAGGCGTCGTCGTCGAGGCTGGATGCGAAGACGGCGGTGCCGCGCGACGCAGCGACATCTTCAACGCCACGGTTGACCGCACCGCTGAAAGGGTTGGCGACCGAGCCGACGACAAGGCCGAGGGTGCGCGTCTTGCGATCGCTGCGCCGCAGGTTGCCAGCGTGGATGTCGGGGCGGTAGTCGAGGCGCTCGGCAGCTGAGCGCACGCGGGCAATCGTCTCTGCGGAGACGTTCGGCTCGTCGTTGATCACACGGGAAACCGTCTTGAGGCCGACCCCGGCCAGCGCGGCCACATCGCGCATGGTTGAGCGGGCAGTGATCTTCGACTGCCCGGCCTGTCCCTCCGACAACGTTGTCACAAGTTCTATTCCAATCTGCGTTTCGGCTTGACTATATCTGCATCCATCGTCTAGACCTAACTATGACACCGTTGTCAACACGGTGCCTGTTCATCACAATCAAGGAGATTCAATGCTGAATCGCACCACAGGAAACAAGACTCTTCGCGTGATCGCACTCGGCGCAGTGGTAGCCACCGCTGCTCTTGGCCTCGCTGGTTGCTCCGGCAACGCAGACGCAGGCAAGAACGACGACTCCGTCGGCGTCGCCCTCATCGTCAAGACCAACTCCAACCCCTTCTTCGTCGCCATGCAGGACGGCGCCGAGTCGGCAGCCGATGAGGCGGGCGTCAAGCTGACCCTCGCCGCTGGCAAGGAAGACGGCGACGAGGACACCCAGATCAAGGCAATCGAGGATGCGATCGCCCGCGGTGACCAGGGCATCCTCATCACGCCCAACGGCCCCGGTGTGCTCGACGCCATCGACAAGGCCCGCCAGGCCGGCCTTTACGTGATCGCCCTCGACACCCCGCCCGACCCGGCCGATGCCGTCGACATCACCTTCGCCACTGACAACCGTCTCGCTGGCCAGCTCATTGGCGAATGGACCGCAGCTCAGCTGGACGGCGAGAAGGCGACCATCGCCCTGCTCGACCTCTTCGACGACAAGATCGTCTCGGTCGACTACAACCGCGACCAGGGCTTCCTCGAGGGAATGGGAATCGACGTCGCCGACAAGAACGCCAACGGCGACGAGGATGCCACGGGCACCTACTCCGGCGGCGACTACGAGATCGTCGGCAATGAGGCGACGAATGGCGCAGAGGACGGCGGCCTCGCCGCCATGGAAACCCTCCTCTCGAAGAACCCCGACATCAACGTCGTCTACACGATCAACGAGCCGGCCGCCTACGGCGCCTACCAGGCACTGCAGGCCGCGGGCAAGGAGAAGGATGTGCTGATCGTCTCGATCGATGGTGGCTGTGCCGGCGTCAAGAACGTCAAGGACGGCATCATCGGCGCGACCAGCCAGCAGTACCCGGTCAACATGGCCGAGCTCGGCGTCAAGGCGATCGTCGACCTGGCGAAGAACGGCACAAAGCCGTCTGTCACCGATGGCCTCGACTTCTTCAACACCGGAGTCGCCCTCGTGACCGACAAGCCGGTTGATGGCGTCGAGTCGATCGACACCACCGCGGCCTCAGATATCTGCTGGGGCTAGTCAGCCATAGGCGAGGGTGGCGCCGTCGTCATGGCGGTGCCACCCTCGCTACTACCTCTTACCAACAACGAAGTTCAGGAGATCCGCATGAGTCAGCCGACCAGCGAACCGCAGACTGGCCAGCTCGATCTGGCCGGCGAGTTCCTCGATCGACGCACGCCGCTCAGTCGCGTGCGTGACATCCTTCACCGATACCCGGCCATTAGCCCGGCCATCGTTCTCATCATCGCCATCGCCGTCTTCGGCAGCATCAACGAGCGCTTTCTCTACCCGGGCAACCTCTCACTCGTGCTGCAGCAGGTCGCCGTCGTCGGTACGCTCGCGCTGGCCCAGACCCTCGTCATTCTCACCGCGGGAATCGACCTCTCGGTGGGCGCCGGCATGATTCTCGCCTCCATGGTCATCGCGCAGACCGCGGCCAACAACGGCGTGCCCGGCGTTGTCGCGCTGCTCATCGGTCTCTTCTCAGGCCTGCTGGTCGGCGCGATCAACGGAATACTCGTGACCCGGTTGCGCCTCCCCCCGTTCATCGTGACGCTCGGAACCTTGAACATCTTCGTCGCGCTCACCCTCCTCTACTCTCGCGGCGCGACAGTTCGCGGGGCGGAGCTGCCCGACATCCTCACCTTCACCGGCGCACCGATCGCCATCGGCGACGTGCGCATCACGGTCGGTGTCGTCATGATGCTGCTGCTCTACGTGCTGCTGGCGTTCATCCTCGGCAAGACCGCCTGGGGTCGTCACGTCTACGCCGTCGGTGATGACAAGGAGGCCGCGCGGCTCGCTGGCATCAGCGTCAACCGCGTTCTGATGAGCGTGTACCTCGCAGCTGGCGCGATCCTGGCCGTCGGTGCCTGGATTCAGATCGGACGCACCAACGCCGCCAGCCCCAACGCCGGAGTCGACCTCAACCTCGACTCGATCACTGCGGTGGTCATTGGTGGCACGAGCCTCTTCGGCGGTCGCGGTGTCGTCTGGGGCACGCTTCTCGGCGCGATCATCGTCGGGGTCTTCCGCAGTGGCCTGTCGCTCGCCGGGCTCGACGTTCTCTACCAAACCCTCGCGGTCGGCGTGCTCATCATCGTCGCCGTCTCTGTCGACCAGTGGATCCGAAAGGTACGCTCATGACCCTCACCGAACCCACCGCGACCCCCATCGAGAAGCGCGAGCCGATTCTCGAGGCCCGCAACCTCGTCAAGATCTACGGACGCGTCGTCGGACTCGACGGCGTCAGCCTGCAGCTGTACCCCGGCGAGGTGCTGGCAATCATCGGCGACAACGGCGCCGGCAAGTCGACGCTCGTCAAGTGCCTCACCGGCGCCGAGATTCCCGACGGCGGCGAGATCTTCATGGAGGGCAAGCAGGTCAGCTTCAAACGACCACAGGATGCCCGGGCTCACGGCATCGAGACCGTGTACCAGAACCTCGCGGTCAGCCCAGCCCTCGACGTCGCGAGCAACCTCTACCTCGGCCGCGAGGAGCGCCGCGGCGGAGTGCTCGGCTCGGTCTTTCGCATGCTCGACACCAAGGGCATGCGTGCTCGATCGAGGGAGGCGCTGCAGAACCTCGGCATCTCCACCCTGCAAGACGTGACGGTGCCGGTCGAGAATCTGTCGGGCGGGCAGCGCCAGGCCGTCGCCGTGGCCCGCGCCGCCGCCTTCGGCTCGAAAGTCGTCGTGCTCGATGAGCCCACCGCAGCGCTCGGCGTTCGCGAGTCGAACCAGGTGCTGCAGCTCGTTCGCGACCTGCGCGACCGCGGGCTGCCGGTCATCCTCATCAGCCACAACATGCCGCACGTGTTCGACGTTGCCGATCGCATCCACATTCAGCGCCTTGGCAAGCGCGCGGCGACGATCACGCCGCAGTCGCACTCCATGACCGACGCGGTCGCCATCATGACAGGAGCGGCAAAGGCGTGACCCGAGCTCTCTACGCGGAGTTCACCGCGGTGCCGGGGGCGGAGTCGGCGGTCTCGGCGCTCGTCGCGGAGCTCACTCCGAAGGTGCTCGCCGAGCCGGGGTGCATCACCTTTGCGCCCCACACGCTGGACTCGAATCCCCGGCACTGGTTCATCTACGAGGCCTACGCCGACGAGGCTGCCTTCCAGGCGCACATCGGCGCGCCGTACGGCGCAGTCTTCAACGCAGCACTCGCTCCGCTCATCGAGGAGGACGGCTCCCGGCTGACGTGGCTCATGCCGCGGTAGTCGCGATCCGCCGCGTCGCTCACTCGACCACCTTTGCTGCCCCAAACTGCTCTTCCCTCTGCGCCGAGCAACCATATGGGGCAGTAAAGTGCACGACGACCCAGCTGTGGACGAAATGCACCTCTCGCGACATGTACCAGTCAGACCACGATTGACTGCAGCAGCGGATGACCGACCTCGACGACCTGGTGCGACTCATTCACTGGGAGGGATTCACCGTGGCCGACGCCGGAGCGATCCTCGGGGTCGGCGCCTCCGCTGCTCGCGGTCAGCGTGGACTGAGTCGCAGGATCGGAAACTGCCGACCCTCGGCTCGCTCCACGTACTGCTCAAACGCCGCGGACCGCGACGTGAATGCTTGCCATGCGGCCTCCCGCTCGGCGCCCTCGAGCTCGGTCGCCTCAACGTCGACCATGCCGCCCGGCGTCTCGATCGAGAAAGCCGGCTGCGCGACGATGTTGAAGTACCACGCGGGGCTCTTCGGGCTGCCCGCGGCGGATGCGATCACCAGCCAGCTCTCTCCCTCACGAACGGCCATGACCGGGTGCACCCGCGGCTCGCCCGACTTGGCCCCGACGGTGTGCAGCAGCACGAGGCTGTCGCCGAAGTTCGAGACCACGCCGTTGTTGGCGCGAAACTCCGCGATCACGGTGTCGTTGTAGCTCACGGGTGCAGTCCTTCGTCGGGCTCGGTGGTGGTCCAGGAGTGGAAGCGCACGGTCAGCCCCGCGCGGGTGGGTGCGCAGATCATCGGTCCGGCGAGCGCGGCCGGCACCGCGAAGGGCACGACGCGAACGAGGCGCCACGGCTCGTCGTCGCGGCGGGCGCGCAGGGTGATGGCGTCATCCGCCCAGCTTGCCCGGATGGTGACGCGCTGGTTCAGCCATTCCCGAACCGGAGCCACCGACCAGTCTGAGCTGCCGCGGGTGACGACCGCGCCCACCTGGGGCTCACCGTCGGCGAACTCGACGCCCGCCTTGATCCAGTTCTCGTCGTCGGCGCGGATGAACAACCCGGCCTGATCGAACTGAGCAGAGAACGCAGCGGTGAACTCGACCTCGATGGCGGAGCCCTGCGCGAAAGGGGCGAGCAGCGCGTGCTCCGAGTCGTGCACGAACCCGTAGAAGGTGTGGCGCCACGCGTCACTGCCCTCGGCTGCCGTGACCAGCAGCTCGTTTCCAGAAAGACGAGAGTCGACCGGTGGATTGCTCCACGATCCGGTCGACCACGTCATATTTGTCATATGTGCGCGAGGGGGGACTTGAACCCCCACGTCCTTACGAACACACGGACCTGAACCGTGCGCGTCTACCAATTCCGCCACTCGCGCGTGCTAATCGGCATCGAAATGCCAACAAGCGAGAATAGCACTCATACTTGCGGCGTATATACCGTCAGGGCGCGGCTGGCGCACACGACCACCGGCTAACATCGTTTTCACCACCGCCGAGCAATCGAGGAGACCCGTGGGCCTGCTGGACAACTTCGAGAAAGGTCTCGAGCGCGCCGTCAACGGCGCCTTCGCCAAGACCTTCAAGAGTGGTCTGCAGCCGGTCGAGATCACGAGCGCCCTGCGGCGCGAGCTCGACACGAAGGCCGCGGTCGTCTCGCGCGACCGCATCCTCGTTCCCAACCGCTTCACCGTGACGCTATCGCCCAGCGACTACGAGCGGATGACCGGGCTGGGTGACGCCCTCACCGACGAGCTCGTCGGCCTCGTGCAATCGCACGCGGCGGCGCAGCGCTACAGCTTCGCCGGTGGCATCTCGATCACCCTGCAGAAGTCCGACACCCTCGGCGAGGGCACCCTCGAGATCTCGTCGGTCAACGTCAAGGGCACCGTTGCCTGGACCCCGGTGCTCGACGTCAACGGCAAGCGCTACCCGATCACCCGCTCGCGCACCGTCATCGGCCGCGGAGCGGACGCCGACATCACCGTCGACGACACCTCGATCTCGCGCAAGCACGTCGAGGTGCTGTGGGACGGCACCCGTGCCCAGGTCAACGACCTCGGCTCGACCAACGGCGCGCAGCTCAACGGACAGCAGGTCGCGAAGGCACCGCTGCCGGCCGACTCGGTGATCACCATCGGCCGCACCCAGATCGTGTTCCGCGTTCTCGCGCAGTCCGCCGACGTCGACCAGTTCGCCGACCTGCGCGTGGATGGCGGCGCAGAGTAAATGGACCTCACCCTCTTCATTCTTCGGCTGCTCTTTCTGGGCGTGCTGTGGGTCTTCGTGTTCATCGTCGTGTTCGCGCTGCGCAGCGACCTCTTCGGGCAGCGGGTTCGCCGGCTTCCTGAGGCCGCCGCATCCGCCCCCTTTCCCACTCCGGCCCCGCGGCCCGCGCCCGCTCCGGTCACGCAGGAGTCTGCGGTCGCCAGTCGCCTCGTCATCACCGGCGGCGCGAAGGAGGGTCTGCAGATCGACCTGCCAGAGGAGTTTCTCTCCATCGGCCGCTCGAGCGACTCCGGCCTGGTCATACGTGACGACTACACCTCGACCAACCACGCCCGCCTGCTGCGCTCCGAGAGAGGCTGGATAGTCGAAGACCTAGACTCGACTAACGGCACGCTGCTCGACGGAAGCCGAGTGACGACGCCAACCCAGGTGCCCCTCAACACCCCGATCACAATCGGCACGACCACATTTGAACTTCGGCGGTAGGTGAATGGCCACTAGGGCAAAGAGCGCGGCCGTCTCGCACGTCGGCAAGATCCGCAGCAACAATCAGGACAGCGGATACGCGGGCGCGCACCTCTTCATCGTCGCGGACGGCATGGGCGGCCACGCCGGCGGCGACGTGGCGAGCGCTCTGGCCATCAAGCACGTCACCAGCGTCGACCGCCCTTTCAGC
>Ga0247736_10000626_pt1 | contig 11863 bp, 7 predicted proteins | sample UWRJL193509B2_FD_180935 | JGI IMG/M metagenome (GOLD analysis project Ga0247736, IMG submission 180935) | Plant litter microbial communities from Arlington Agricultural Research Station in Wisconsin, United States - UWRJ-L193-509B-2 | ecosystem: Environmental > Terrestrial > Plant litter >...
CTGTTAATCTCTGCTCCAAGTTTTTGTGGCTCTGTCCATCCTACATAATCCGTATGGCATATGTAAAGATCGCCGCTAACCATATCTGTAGCCGTTCTGTAAATGATCATCTGGTTACCGTCAAAACTTAACGCCACACAGGCATCATGTGTGTTTGTATTAATAGGGGCACCTATGTTTTTTGGTTCAGACCATTTACCGTTTTCTGTTTTTTGGGTAACATATACATCCTCATAATATTTTCCGTCGCCGTCTTTTAAATTACCAACACTGCCTTCCCTGCGCGAAGTAAAATATAAAATACTTTCATCAGGTGTAATTAAAGGTACATAATCATCATAGGCAGAATTAATTTGTTCTCCAAGGTTTTTAATAACAGAACGATGAGGCTGGCTGGTAAACTCTTTAGCATTATTAACGCAGGAAATATAGTAATCTACCTCTTCATTACTAATGGATCTGATCTTTACAGGCATTTCCCTGTATTTGGTTAAATGTACTGTTGCTTCATCAAAGTTGGATTTCTGGTGATAGAGCACACCAAGGTAAAATTCAAGCTCGGGTGAGTTACTGCTTTTTATTTTTGCAAGATGTAGTAAGCTGGAATCCGGTGCAAGATTTAATTTGATGCGGCTTATGGCCGTATTTAAATTCGCCGTTTCATGGTTAGGATCAATAGCCAGTACCTTTCTGTATATTTTAATGGCATTTACATAGTCTTCTGTTTCAAAATAAATAGTAGCATTCTTCAGATCTTTTGCATAGGCATTAGAGTTTACCTTGGTCTGCCCGGCAAGATGTACCGAAAAGAAAAATAGCAATATGGTTATTGATAGTTTCAAAATCTAGTTATCTAAGTAAAAGTAAATCACCTGTTTTATTTATTTTCTTATTATCAATAGTGGTTGCAATGATCTTCCAGATATATACGTCCTGCGTACATAATTTGCCTTTGTAATAACCATCCCAGCCAATATTAATATCTTTTGACACAAACAGTAATTCGCCCCACCGTGAAAAAATATTAAGTTCATATTGGTCTACACCGCTTATTACAGGATGGAATACATCGTTACTAATATCTTTGGAGTTAAATGCTCCGCCATTTCCGCCATTAGGATTAGGAGAGAAAGCATTGGGAATTTCCACACCGCTTTCCAGTACAGCAATTATTTTAGAAGGCAGTTCAAACGTATCTTTACAACCCCTGTTGCTGGTGGCCACTAGCGTAATTTGATAAGATCCAGGCTGTTGATAAATATGAGAGGGATTCACTTCATTGGTTGCGGTATTGTCTCCAAACGACCATTGAAATAAAATAGCACCGGATGATAAATTACTGCACACTACAGGATCAATAGGCACAAACACGGTATTTGGATTGGCCTGGAAAAGAGCAATAGGTTTAGGAAATACTTTGATGGTTTTGGTAGAGGTATCCTTACAGCCATACTGATCGGAAGCAATCAGTTTTATCGTAAACACTTTATCGACGTTGGAATTATTATAAAACACATTGGTTGGATTGGCAAGCCCCGAAAAGGTAGCATCGCCAAAATCCCATAGGTAAGTAGTTGCCCCTGCAATAGCAGGAAAGTTCACGCTCAAAGCCGTACAGCCCGAATCAGGTTGGGCCACAATAGTAAATTCAGGTTTAGGATGCACCACAATAGGAACAATTAACGTGTCCTTGCAACTGGCGCCGGAAATGGCAATCAGTTGAACCGTGTTGGTAATATTCGATGTGGTATTGTTAATGTATTGATGTGTTTCATTGACATTGGAAGACGTATTACTTCCAAAATTCCAGGTAAAAGAAACTGCTCCGGCAGATGTGTTGGTAAACGTTAATGTTTTGGGAGAGCAGGCAGGCGTATCTACCGCAAAATTTGCTTTGGGTTTTGGAAATAGCGTCACAGTATTGCTTACAGAATCGCGGCAGCCATTGGCGGAAATAGCTACAAGCGTATTATTAAAAATCTGGTTGGTAGTAGTACTGCTGCTTGTGTAAGTATGGCTTGTATTCATATTCGTATCGGTATTCCCGTCACCAAATCTCCATAAATAACTTGCGGCAGATGTACTTGTATTGGTAAACGTTACGGGTAGGGGCGAGCATCCTGATACAGGAGCAAGCATAAAACCGGCTACAGGTTTTCCAAACACTACCGGGTAGCCATAGGTGGTATCTTTACAACTAAAGGCATTGGAAGCAATTAGCTGTACAGTAAACGTTTGATTTGAAGTTGTTGTATTGGTAAACGTATGTGTAGGGTTCGGTGAAAAGTTCAATGGGCTGCCATCGCCAAAATCCCATTGATAATTAACGGCACCCAACACGGGTGGAAAACTGATATTTACCGGTGAGCATCCGGAGTTCGGAACCATCACAAAGTTAAAGATAGGACGGGGGTAAACCGTTACATTCATGGAAATACTGTCTTTGCAGCCATTGCCGCTTGTTACTACTAACTGGGGCGTATAGGTTTGAATCAGTAAAGAGGCATTTGTGTAGGTATGCGATAAGGTTGCGGAGGCACTTGTACTGGAAGTATTATCCCCAAAGTTCCATAAATAACTCACGCCTCCAATGGAGGTATTGGTAAAAGTAGCGGAAATAGGTGAACAGCCTGTTTGCGCGTTCAATGTAAATGAAGCGGTTGGTTTAGGAAATACATTAACGGTTGCTGTTTTTGTATCCGTACAACCTGATCCTGTCTGGGCCAGCAACGTAACGGTATAAATGCGGTTAGTGGTAAGCGTATTCGTAAAACCCTGACTTACGTTGGTAGCGGTTGACGTACTGCTGTTGCCAAAGTTCCAGCTATAAGAAGTAGCATTTAAAGAAGTGTTTGTAAAGTTAACCGTTAGAGTAGGACATCCGGCCAACGGTGTTAAGGTAAAATTAGCTGTTGGCTTTGTATTAATGGTAATAGTTTGCTGCACTGTATCAGCGCAATTAGCCGTGTTAGCAATAAGCTGTACGGTATATGTATTTTGAACGCTGTAAGTATGACTTGGATTTTGTGTGGTAGCAGTAGCTGTTGCGGAAGCATCTCCAAAGTTCCAGTTCCATGAAGTAACAGGATCACCGGGCGCATGTGTCGACGTATCTGAAAAGGTAGCCACAGAGCCCACACAGGCAGGCGCAGTAGTGAAAGACGCTATAGGCGTTTGGTAAACGGTTACAGGGGCTGTATAGGAATTAACACAGGTGTTACCGGCGGTTACTGTAAGCGATGCAACAAAGTTACCCACACTTATATAATTTTGTGCTGGTGGCGTGGAAGAAACGGATGTATTCCCATTCCCAAAGTTCCAGTTCCAGCTGATAACCGGGCCGGTGGTATTATCTGTAAATACAGCGCCTATAATACTGTTACAGCCTTTATTAGGACTGACTGAAAAATTTGCGGCTGGTTGTGGGAGTATGGTAACTACCACTTTGTCCGTATCGGAACAGGAAGCGCCGCCTCCTGTAATTAAAGCAACAACAGCCACTGTATAAGTTCCGGCATTAGTGTAGGTAAAGGATTGTGGGCCAAAAGGCTTTGTAACGAACCCCCCTCCTGTACCAAAATTCCATTTATAGGCGTAACCCGCGGAGCTGGTATTTGTAAAAGTAACTGGTGCTCCGGCACATACAGGCAATACCGGCGCCAGGGCTCCAGCTGTAGGAGGATTTACAATACTAACGGTGATCGACTTTACATCAACACCACATAAATTACTATCCTGCAACTGAACCGTGTAATTACCCACACCCGGATAAGTTAATGTAATGGGAGCAGTAGGTGGCCATGGTCTCCAGTTAATAATAGAATCATGCCCAAGACCCCAGTAATCCCCAAGATTCCATTTTTCCTGCCTCTGGAACGTATTTCCCTGGGGCACACAGTTTCTGTTGGTAGAATTGGTAAACGTAAAAGAATTGTCGGGAAAACATTTGATAAATGCCGAAGGCGTAATGTTGGCCTGGTCAATATCATAGATCTGGATTGGGTTAAAATTGGCAATGGTTGGAATAGGGGTACAGTAGTTTTTGGCCGTAAGGGTTACGGCTGTCTGGCAGCTAACGGTTCCCGGGTTGTAGGTATGAGAAATAGTTTGTCCGGCATTTGTATAACTAAATGTTTGTGCAGCAGTGCCATCTCCAAAGTTCCAGGTAAACCAGGTAGTTTCAGAAACATCGGTACTTGAATTGGTAAAAATGAGGGCTTTGGGAGCACAGGCTGTGGTAATACCACCAATAGGTATTTGTATGGAAGCGTTAACCGGTTTTTCCATCACGGCCACGCCGGTGAGCGTGCAGTTAAGGGCAGGAATCAGAAGTTTGATTACAAAAGTATCAGGTGTTGCCGAATTATAGGTGTGATTGATAAATGTATTCGCGGTATATGCCGGGCCGGTGGTATTAGGGCTGCCATCTCCCCATATAATAGTATAAGGCCCCCAGCCGGTGCTGGAAGAAATGTTCATATTGTAACTTCCGGTACCTGTACAATTGATAAAATACGGAGCACTGGATAAGTTTCCAAGGTAATCGTAGATCTGCGGACATTGTGCGTTGCAAAGCTTTGATAATAAAACAAATAAAAGTATGTAGCGTAGTTTTCTTATCATTCAGTTCCAATAAAAAAAAACAGGTTCTATAAGCCGGGTTCTGTATTCTGCAAGCAGAACTTTCATCATTTATCTATGCAGCCTACCCTCTCTGATATAGCTCACGCTATTGTAGCGAGCAACCACAAAATCAGAGTTTACATGGCCTTACAACATTTGAGGTTTATCCTTCTGCCCCGTTACCGCTGCAGAATGTGAGCTCTTACCTCACATTTTCACTATCACCCCAATTGCTTGGGGCTACCTCGTTTTCTGTGACACTATCTGTTACGCTTTTATTCCTAAAATCGTACCCATTCTTTCAAATGGCAAATTGCTCTGTGTTGCCCGGACTTTCCTCCCTTTAAACTAAAGAGCGATGAAACAAACCTGTTTTTTTGTTAAAATTAAGCAAATTCAATCTATTAAAAATGATTTTGTTAAATTATTTGTCAGATAACTTTAACCGTCTCAATGAGTTTTACTGGAATTCGGGAGATTAGTTACAAAAATCACTCAATGAACCTCAAATACTGAAAAAATAATGCCTTATTAAATAAAATGCCAATAGTGCTATGGCCTGTATGATAAGCCCTAAGCCAAAGCCTTTCCAAAATAGGACGGGTGAGCTATAAAATTTAAAAAACAGGGTAATCCCTGATAAACCAAATGAAAATCCCATTATTAAAAAGACATATTGGAAAGTTGAATAGCGTTGCAGGGGAATTACAACAGCCAGCAATTCGATCGCACCTGATAATATAAAAACAATTGCCATACCTTTAAAAAAGGAATAACGGATGATCTTTAAAAAAATTAAGGCAAGTAAAAGGGATATTACCCCAACAAAAATAAAAATGGCATTTACTATTGACTGTTCCGCTATGCCTGGTATTACTTCAAACGCCACTGCCAGGTCATTAAATAATGGGAACATCAATGATAACGGTTGTGCCCCTGCCTAAGGTAGAATCAAAATGAACCGTTCCGTTTAATAGTTCAACCCTGGTTTTTATTCCTTTTAAGCCAATACCTTCAAAATCATCAATCCTGGAGGTATCAAAGCCTGTTCCGTTATCTTCAATTAAAATGCTCACTTCTGTTTCGTGTCTTATGAGCTGCATGCTTATTTGTGATGCATTGGCATGTTTAATAATATTATTTACCACTTCCTGAATAACCCTATAGAGTACAGTTTCCACCTGGTTATCCAAACGGCTGTCGAGTCCAACCATTTCGAGGTCAACTTTTAAAGTAGGAGCATTGCCCAGCTTGGTGATAAATTCTTTAACGGCACTGGCCAGTCCTAATTTAATCAGGGTGTTTGGCATCATGTTATGCGATACAGACCTTACTTCTTTAACGGAGTCATCCAAAAGGGTCAGGGCGTTTTGCATAGCGTTTTCCTGCTCTGGCGTCTGATCCTGTAACTTGGATTCAAGATTGCTTAAATTCAATTTAGCAGCGCTTAATAATTGACCTACACCATCGTGCAGATCCTGAGCGATCCGTCGTCTTTCTTTTTCTTCCGCTTCCAGGATAGCTTTTGTCCTGATCTCTTTTTGCTCGGCTAATTCCGCATCCAGCCTGGCTTTCTGTTCCACCTGCTTTTTACGGAAAAATAAAACACCTACAATCAGCACTAAAACAGATAAAGCAACCACAGCACCAATGATGATATTTTTGATAAATACCTCCTGCTCCCTGGCTTCAATTTCGGCTTTGTTTTTAGTGAGTAACAAGTCCTTTTTCTCAACATCATATTTTGTTTGCATATCAGCAATTTGCTGTGTAAACGTAGTATTTAAAATGCTGTCTTTTAAGCGTTCACTTTTCTTAAAATAATCAAAGGCTTTTTCAAAATTGCCCATCGCTTCATAGTTGGCTGCTAAGCTGTTGCAAGCTTCCGCCATAGCTTCTTTATTGCCAATGGCAGTGGCATCACCCAGGGCTTTCGTATGATAGTTAATGGATAACGGATAATTTTTTTGCATGAAATACAGGTTCCCGATATTAACATAGCTGGTTGAGATCCCTTTTTTATCATCAAATTCTTTCCTAAGTTCTAAGGCTTTGGTATAATAGCTCAGGGCTTGTTTGTAATCTTTAAGGTCAAAATAAACATTGCCGATATTGTCATAAGAAGATGACAGGCTGCGTTTATTCCCTGATTTTTGTTTTAGCTCCAGGGCTTTTACATGATTTTGAAGAGACAGGGCATATTGTTTTAAAAAATAATAGGCATTTCCCATATTATTATACGTGTAGATCATGTTTGCCTCATCACCAATTTTTATCTGGATCTCCAATGCTTTTTTATAATACAGCAGGGCTTCTTCAGGCTTGGAAAGCCCGTTATTGTAAACATTTCCAACCCAGATGTAAGAGCCAGAGAGCTCTTTGCTGTATTTCCCTTTTTCACGGAATTTGGCAGCTTCTAAAAAATAAGACAGGGCCTTGGTAAAATTAGATTGGTCAAATTCACTAAAGCCATAAGCCATGTTGCAATAAGCAATGCCCCCTAAATCATTGATCTTTTTATAATGAGCGAGAGAGCGGGTAATGTAAACCTTACTACTATCGTAATTTCCTTTTTCTACTTCATGTACACCTTTATTATACAACGATTGCGCGTAGCCTTTGGTATAAGTGGTTTTTGATGAAAATGCAACGGCTCTGTCAAGGTAAGTTTCCGCAATGGAATCGTTGGTGTAACGGTATTCGGCAAATAAACCGTTGAGTGCTTTAACTTTATTACTATCTGCGGCTGATGAATTAAAAATGGTTAATAAGGAATCAATTTTGGGTTGATCCTGGGAAAAAGATGCCAGCCTTAGCAACAAACATAAACACGTTATAAAATAGTTCTTTTTCACGGGCACATTAAGATACGCAAAAATAGTAAAAAGCGGCTAATCTCTCCTAAAATAGCATGAGAGAGTTACCAATCATAATTGTATCTTTGTAAAATTAGGAATTAGATAACATGAAGACAAAAACGCTCAAAAAAAATAAGGTAAATGTTGTAACACTGGGTTGCAGTAAAAATATTGTGGATAGTGAAGTGTTAATGGGACAATTACGTGCTAATAATTTTTCAGTTGAGCATGAAAGTGAAGAAGATAATCATAACATCGTGATCATTAATACCTGCGGTTTTGTGGAAAATGCCAAACAGGAAAGCATCGATACCATTTTAAGGTATGTGGATGCCAAGAAAGAAGGAAGCATTGAAAAGCTTTACGTGACAGGCTGTTTAAGCGAACGCTATAAGGCAGATCTTGAAAAGGAAATTCCGGATGTGGATGCGTATTTCGGAACCCGTGAATTACCTAAAATTTTAAAAACACTTAAAGCGGATTATAAGAAGGAACTGGTAGGCGAAAGATTGTTAACCACACCCAACCATTATGCTTATTTCAAAATCAGTGAAGGTTGTGACAGGCCCTGTAGTTTTTGCGCCATTCCTTTAATGCGGGGCAGTCATATTTCAGAGCCGATTGAACAACTGGTGAGCCGCGCAAAATTACTGGCAAGTAAAGGTACACGTGAATTGTTATTGATAGCACAGGATTTAACGTATTACGGACTGGATATTTATAAAAAACGGGAACTTGCTAACCTGGTTGATCAATTGAGTGATGTAGAAGGGATAGATTGGATTCGTTTACATTATGCATTTCCAAGCGGTTTCCCAATGGATGTGCTGGATGTGATGAATAAAAAAAGTAACGTCTGCAAGTACCTGGACATGCCTTTACAGCATATTACCGACAACATGCTGAAGAGCATGCGTCGTGGAATTACCAAACAAAAGACTATTGACACCGTAAACCAGATTCGTGATAAAGTTCCGGGCATAGCGATCCGTACTACTTTAATTGCAGGATATCCGGGCGAAACACAACAGGATCATGAAGAAATGTTGCAGTGGGTAAGTGATTCAAAATTTGAGCGTCTTGGTATCTTTACCTATTCTCATGAAGAAAATACACATGCCCATTTATTGAAGGATGATGTAAAAGAAAAAGTAAAAAGAGAACGTGCTGATGCAGTGATGAAAGTTCAGCAGGAGATTTCCTATAATTTAAATCAGGAAAAGATAGGTAATACGTATAAAGTATTATTTGACAGGAAAGAGAATGATTATTTTATTGGCCGTACAGAATTTGACAGCCCCGATGTAGATAATGAAGTCCTTGTGAAATCAACGGATGATAACTATGTGAGGATCGGTGATTTTTCGAATGTGAAAATTAATGACGCGAGCGATTTTGATTTATACGGAGAGTTGGTATAACGTGTCCAGCGGATTTCACAGGGTAAGAATAATCTATAACAAATAGTTTTGTAGTTTTTTTCTTTTTCCTGTTAAATAATACACTAGAGGTTAATTAAATGCAATCTTTTTTTAAGAAGCCATATCCCTATAATTCCTTAACCACAAAAGACCTGTACTCAAATCTTCTGATAGGTCTGTTTGTTGCTTTTTTCCTTTTGACATTTCAGCCTTTTGGTATTTCCGAGTGGCAAACTAATCAGCGGTTTTTAAAATTATTGGGTTTTGGATTTATTTCTTTTATCTGTCCTACAGTATTTAAATTAATTCTCGTGCTCTGTATAAGCCATTCAAAGCCCGAAGAAACATGGACGGTTTGGAAAGAAATCGTAACCCTTATTTTTACTCTGCTTTTTATAGCCATGGGAAACCTGGTATATGGCAATTTTATTGGAATAGGAGCCTATGATTTCACGGCTTTATTATATGCTATGATTGCCACTTTTTTGTTGGGAATCTTTCCTGTTTTTGCCAATGTTGCTATTAAGTATAACCGATACCTTGCTCTCAACCAGAAAGAAGCCCGGCAAATGGAACATCAAGTAAAGATATACCAACAAAACCTGAAAGCAGAATCTCTTAGAACAAATGATCAGATAGAGGAAACGAGACCTGAGCCTGAACAGACATTGAGCCAATTCAAAGCACCAAAAGAGGAAGAAAAGCAACTTAACTCAACATTTCCGGAAGAAGCACTCATTTTGATCTCCGAAAATGAAAAAGATAAAGTACAGTTAAATCCAGATGATTTAATGTATATAGAATCTGCAGATAATTATTCCAATATTGTTTTTTTTAAAAACGGAAGTGTTTCAAAACAACTCCTCAGGGCAAGTCTCAAGCGACTCGAATCTCAAATTGAAGCTCCTTTTATCATACGTTGCCACAGGAGTTACATTATCAATTTAAAACACGTAAATACTATTAAGGGAAATGCACAAGGCTATAAAATAGATTTTAAATCGGTTCCCGATTATACCATTCCTGTCTCCAGGAATTACGGAAAAATACTTCTGGATGGTCTCAACTCATTAAGATAGCTTGTTATCCATCCCTTATTGTTGGCGTTACCCTTGCTATTGGGCCTTTAAGCTTGCTGTTTGTCCCAAAACTGTGTCAATGAGCCCTTTAATTTGATAAGCGCCTTAGAGCCTGGTAATTTTGCATTCATAAATTCACAATTATGAAAACAATCATTAACACCATGCTCTTTATTCATGTACTTTTTGCAACAGGCGCCTTAGTTTTGGGTGCATTGGCTATCCTCTTTAAATCCAATACGCCAAGGCACAAACCCATTGGGAGAATGTATTTTTATTGCATGACAGTCGTTTTTATCACCGCTACTTTTATTTCAGTAGTTAAGCAGCTTCAGTTTCTATTGATGATTGGCATTTTTACATATTACGCTACACTTATTGCCTACCGCTCTCTTAAACTTAAGAACTTGCATAAAGGACAAAAGCCGCATCTGATAGATTGGTTAATAGAGGGAATTGCCGGCCTGACCTTTTTAAGTATGATTGCTTTCGCCCTTATTTGTTATGCGCAATCAGGAGGTAGCCAGGCCATTATTCCATTAGTGTTTGGAACGATAGGAGCATGGGGAGTATACAGGAATGTTTCCAGATTTATAAAAGGACAAACAGAAACATTGTATTGGCTAAAAAAACACATTGGAAATATGTGTGGAAGTTACATTGGAGCCATTACAGCATTTATAGTAAACCAGAGTAGTCATATTCCTTTAAACCCTGTAATTTTGTGGCTTGGACCAACAGTTATTATTACTCCCATCATAATATTCGAGCTTCGAAAAATAAAATCGGAACCCTTGTAAGTTTTTATGTCAAGGGTTTAATGATGCGCTTATCCACACAGTATTTTAAAAGCCCTATAACTCCTTTTGTATCTGTTTTCCGGAAAATATTTTTGCGATGGGTTTCTACCGTGCGTTCACTGATAAATAAAGCTTCAGCTATTTTAGCATTGGTGTATTCTTTGGCAATCAGTTCAATCACTTCAATTTCTCTTTGCGATAAAGAGATTTCTTTGGCTTCAGGTGGAGTGGCGGGGCGCATCATTTCTGAACTGATCTCATCACTGAAAAAAGTTCCCCCATTTGCTACTTTATCAATGGCTTTTAATAATTCCTGCTTGCCGGTGTTTTTTAAAATATACCCACTAACACCTGCCTTCAGCATGTCGCTAATGGTTTCGCGTTCGCCAAACATAGATAAGGCAATAATTTTAATGTCAGGCTGTTGCTTCTTTATTTCCCGGGTGAGCTCAATGCCATCCATTTCCGGCATATTGATATCCGTTAACACAATGTCGGGCCTGTATTCACCAATTTCTTTAAGGGCCTGTTTCGGTAAAATGTTTTCGCCCACAATGGAAATATGTTTCTCATCGCTTAACAAGGCTTTTAATCCATCAATGAGCATTTGATGGTCGTCTACGATATATATCTTTAAATAGGCCATTTTAATACAAACATCCCAACTAATTTATGGTTTACTAAAATACTCATTTATTGCATTATAATAGCAGGCGGCCGCTTCGTAAATGCGTTTAGATGTTTTTTGCCCGTAAATCTCATAATCCGTTTTATTCAATTGAAGGCATTCGTTCAGGTTATCCTGGTAAAGACATTCTCCATATACCAAAGGAGAATTGATGGTGCGGCATAGGGCCAGGTTCCTGCAAAATACCCCATTAGAATTGGCTTTGAGGCAGTTATCCCTTAAATAATCCGCATCATTTTTTTGCGCAACTGCAATTCCCATTTGTGTACTGAATTGATTCACCGTAAGGGAAGCCAGCTTTTCCGACTCATTTAGCTGATCGGTTAACAGGAGCCGTAAAAAATGAACCTTATTAATTGGTTTCGAAAAATTATCGCCAGTCATGCCACCGCCA
>Ga0247736_10000627_pt1 | contig 11860 bp, 9 predicted proteins | sample UWRJL193509B2_FD_180935 | JGI IMG/M metagenome (GOLD analysis project Ga0247736, IMG submission 180935) | Plant litter microbial communities from Arlington Agricultural Research Station in Wisconsin, United States - UWRJ-L193-509B-2 | ecosystem: Environmental > Terrestrial > Plant litter >...
GCTCGCCGGCTGGGAGTCTGGGCTTCCTACGCGCAGAGCGAAATACCATGCAAATGTCGCGCGTTAGAAACACCAGCGTGTTTATATGAGTAGACGAAATATTTCGAATCGAGATTGAGCGCGACCAGGCCCGAAGGAGCTACACATGTCTCAGATCACTGAAACCACCGAGCTTGAGTCCCCGTACGAACTCTCAGCCCTCGACCGCTGCGACAGCTGTGGCGCCCAGGCTTACGTTCGTGTCACCATGGCGAGCGGCGAGCTCTACTTCTGCGCCCACCACGGCGCGAAATTCAAGGAGAAGCTGTCGGCCACCGCGCTGAACTGGCACGACGAGTCGGCCAAGCTGCTCGAAGACCAGCGCGCCTAACCCCTAAAGCCTTCACGAAAGCCGCCGGTCACCCGGCGGCTTTCGTCGTTAACCCGCGCCCCGTCATCCGGGATCTGTGTCATCCGGGACCTGTGTGATCCGGGATCCGTGCCATCTGGGATCTGTGCATATTTGCGGGTTACAGCGACTCCAACCCGCAAAAATAGACAGACCCCACGGGGTGCCCGGGTGGGTCTGTCGATCCTTGTGGGTTACAGCGCCCACAACCCGCAAAAAAGCACAAACCCGAGGTGGCTAGCGGGTGGGGTGCTCGAACGGATGCCACCGGCGGGCGTCGCGGAAGTCGGCCAGCCTGGCGTCGTACGCCGTGACCGCGAGGGACTCGTGCGCGAGGTGCGGTTCGGTGTCGGGGTCGAGGCGTGCGAGCAGCCCGCGGGTGAAGTGCGGGTTTGTCACGAGCAACGGACCGAGCAGCGACGTACCGATGAAGTTGTTCACCCGCACGCCCTCGGTCGCCGTCGTGGTGTTGCGGCCGATGCCGCGGTCAGCGGTCAAAAAACCCGGGAGCGCGTCACCGCCGGTGACCATAGAAAACTGCGATTTGTAGCCGACGACGGGGTGATCCGGCCCCGCCTCGGCAGTAGCGCCGATGACCTTGCCGTTGTACCGGCCGAACATGCTCACAGTCGACTCGAGGTCGAAGATGCCGACCCCGGCAACGTCGTAGTGCATCTCGGCGTTGCTGATCCGGGCCCCGAGCACCTCGAGCGCGTTGTGCGTGAACAGGAACGACGAGCCGGCCTCGATGAGCGCCTCGATGCGCTCACGCTGCGGGCGCAGTCGCTCGATCGCCTTCAGTTGACCGCTCTCGGTCAACGGGCCGAGGTAGACCAGGTCGACCGGCCCGGTCGCGAATGCGGGAACATCGGTGAGTCCGGTGCGCACGATCCGGGCATCCGGGCGGCACTGGGCGAGGTAGTCGATGTTGGCGTTGTCGCCGTGCAGGTTCGCGATCTCGGGGAACAGCACCTCGATCGTCAGGGTGCCGCTCACGAGGTCACCCGTGCCCGCTCGGCGAGGCGCGCGCGCAGGCGTTCCTGCACCACTGTGCCGGTGCTGACGGCGTTGTGGACGCTGTGTAGGTTGAAGACGTCATCGGCGCCATCCAGGTCGATCCGGTCGGCAGCAGCCGTCTCGGACTCGATGGTCACGATGCGCCCGGGATCCACCCCGGCGATCGCGAGCCGCAGGGCATGGTCGTGCCGGCGCACTCCCCCGACGACGATCTGCGCGATGGACTCGTCGGCGAGGTACTCGTAGTCTGCGTCATAGATCCACGCGGTGTTCTCGACGTCGGTCACGCGTTCGCTGACCTCGTCGACAGTGAGCACGACGGCCTTCCGCCCGAGGAACGACGCCACGTGCTCGAACGACCGCGAGCATGCCACCCCGACGAGCCCCTTGGTCAGGAGCCGCACGAGCTTCACTCCCCCGATCTGCTCGACAGCAGAACGAGTGGTCGGCGGCTGGATGTGGTCGAGAACGTCGATGATGCGGTCCCGCGGCACCTCGAGCTGGTCGAGTGTCGCGGCAACCGCGATCTCGTTGTAGATATTGACCACGTTCGGATTGATCAGGTGGGCTTCGCGGGTCTCACCGTCGAGTTCGAGGGTGACCCGGCCGGCCGCGGCATCGACGTGATGCGCACGGTAGGCGGCCTCGGGCGAGTGGAAGCCGCAGGAGGGGCAGTGCACGCGCCCGATGTGGTTGTAGCGCCAGTAATCCCAGTCGAGAGTGTGGTCGCAGACCGGGCAGATACCGACGTCGACGGCGGCGCCGCTGGGGTGCGACGCATCCGACGGGAGCCTGTCGACGGCGAAGAATGTGCGCGGGTTCGACTCGGCCCCGATGGATGCGGCGATCAGGTCGTCGGCGTTGAGCACGAGCTTCGTGTCGGCGGGCAGGGCCGACGAGAGAATCCAGGCGATGTACTCGGGGTGGGCATTGCGCTTGATCGAGTCACGGGTGAGGTTCATGCACACCAGCAGGTCCGGCCGGAGTCCCGGCAGGATCAGCCGCGCCGATCGCTCGTCCATCTCGACCACGGCGACATCGGCCCGGGGTTTGCCGGTCCACGACACGGCGTCGAGCAGCAGAGAGGTGACGCCGGCTGCGATGTTCGACCCGTTGCGATTGCTCGCGACTGTCAGTCCCTGCGCTTCGAGCGCGTCGGTCAGCAGGTTCGAAACCGTCGTCTTGCCGTTGGTTCCGGTGACTGCGATCACGCGCGCCGGATGCCGGAGCGCGCCGATGATCCCCGGGTACAGTCGCCGGGCGATCAGGCCCGGCGTGTGGGTACCCGCTCGCCCGAGTGCACGAATCGTGAACCCGGCGAGCTTGGCGACCCAGACGGTAAGCAGTACGCGCACTCGGCGCAGCACGCTCGCGGCCTACTCGAGGTAGTCGCGCAGTGACTGCGACCGCGAGGGGTGACGGAGCTTCGCCATGGTCTTCGACTCGATCTGGCGGATGCGCTCGCGCGTCACACCGAACGTGTCACCGATCTGGTCGAGAGTCTTCGGCATTCCATCGCCCAGCCCGAAGCGCATCCGGATCACTCCGGCCTCGCGCTCGGAGAGCGAGTCGAGGAGCGATTCGAGCTGCTTCTGCAGCATGGTGAAACCGACGGCATCCGCGGGAACGACGGCCTCGGTGTCTTCGATGAGGTCACCGAACTCGCTGTCTCCGTCTTCACCGAGCGGCGTGTGGAGCGAGATCGGCTCGCGACCGTACTTCTGTACCTCGACGACCTTTTCGGGGGTCATGTCGAGCTCACGGCTTAGTTCTTCTGGGGTGGGTTCGCGACCGAGGTCCTGCAGCATCTGGCGCTGCACGCGGGCGAGCTTGTTGATGACCTCGACCATGTGCACCGGGATGCGGATGGTGCGCGCCTGGTCGGCCATTGCGCGCGTGATCGCCTGGCGAATCCACCAGGTGGCGTAAGTCGAGAACTTGAAGCCCTTGGTGTAGTCGAACTTCTCGACCGCACGGATCAGACCGAGGTTGCCCTCCTGGATCAGGTCGAGGAACTGCATTCCGCGGCCGGTGTAGCGCTTGGCGAGCGAGACGACGAGGCGCAGGTTGGCACCGAGGAGGTGACTCTTGGCGCGTGCGCCGTCTTTGGCCACCCAGAGCAGTTCACGGCCGGCCTGCGACTTCTTCTCGGCCTCGCTCATCTGCGAGAGCTTGTCTTCCGCGAAGAGCCCGGCCTCGATACGCATCGCGAGCTCGACTTCCTCAGCAGCGTTGAGGAGTGCGACCTTACCGATCTGCTTCAGGTAGTCCTTGACCGGGTCGGCGGTTGCACCGGTGATGGCCGACGAGTAGACGGGAACGTCGTCCTCGTCGTCGACGACAGTCAGCACGAGGGCGCCGCTCGGCAGCACTTCGTCTTTCTTCTTGCTGTCGTCGGACTCGTCGATGTCAGCGACGTCGGCTACTTCAGCGACATCGTCTTTTGCGTCGTCGGTGTCGACGACGACTACAACGTCGTCGACTTCTTCTTCGTCGATCTCTTCGTCGTCGTCAGCGGCCTTCGTGGCGCGCTTGGCGGGCGCCTTCTTAGCCGGTGCCTTCGCCTTCGCTGCGGCGGTAGCCGGCTTCTTGGCGGCGCGCTTCGCGGGGGCCTTGGGTGCTTCCGGGTCTACGCTGACCTCTTCGACATCCGTGGGCTCGGCGAGAGCTGCAGTCTTAGTTCGGGTTGCCATTAGAACTCCTTCCAGGGGTTTTCGGGCAGTACTAAGACCCATGTCAAGTCCGTTCCTGTCGCAGGCAGCACCCCAAGGGCGTTGTCTGTAATGAGAACTCGGGGACTAGACCGGGTCTTGCCTCAATTATTGCACGATTTTCGAGCGAAGAACGCCACGTCCCCAGTAGTATGCGTCGCTCTCGTCAACGACCCTGCTGCGGGCGACGCCTGCGCCACGCTCGTACTAGTGAAACCCATAAGGGGGCCACGCGTATTCCCTCTTCTTCGTGCATTCGCCGCCGGGTTCTGCGCCGGGCGTGCACGAGGAACCCGACCCCGGTTCCGACGACCAGGAACTGCACGAGGAATGCGACCCGGAACGCGTCGAGTGAGTACAGCTGCTCGGGCACTCCCGAACCGCCGCTCGCGTGATCAAGGGCGTCGAGCACGAGTCCCATGAAGAACATCATCACGAAACTCGCGAGGAACCCGCCGACGTTCACCACTCCGTTGGCCGAGCCGAGGCTCCTCGCCGGGTTGAAGGTGCGCGCGAAGTCGAACCCGATCATCGAACCCGGGCCACCGACGGCTATCACTACCACCAGCAGCACGATGAGCCAGACCGGGGGCTGTCCGGGCCAGAGCAGTACGGCGGCCCACGCGACTCCCATCGCCGCGACGATCCCGAGCACGATGTTGCTGCGGCGATAGGGGTATCGCACGGTCAGGATGCCGAGAAGCGGACCACTCACCATCGCCGTGGCGACGATGAGCGTGAGAAGGAGGGAGGCATTGGTCGGCCCGTAGCCGAGCGCAACAGACAGGAAGGGAAAACCCCACAGCAGGGTGAACACCGTGCCGCTGGACTGGGTGGTGAAATGCGACCAGAACCCGAGCTGGGTTCCCGGGCGGGCCAGCGACTCTCTCAGCCGGTGCAACGACTCCCGCCACCCGGCCGGGGCCACCGGGACCGTACCGGTGGGGCCATTGGAGAGAAACACCAGCACAAGAACGAGAGCGAGCAGCGAGAACGATGCCGCGGCGACGAACGCGGTGTTCCAGCCCAGGTTGTGCAGGACCCAGGACAACGGGATCGCCGAGAGCACCTGGCCGAGCTGGCCGATGGTCCCCATCGTCTGCGACAGCACCGGAACAATCCTCCCGCTGAACCACGACACGAGCAGCCGGGAGACCGAGATGAACGTGAGAGCGTCGCCAGCCCCGACCAGCATCCGGCCGATGATGGCGACCGTGATGTTCGGGGCGAACGCGAACACCAGCTGGCCGGCTGTCATCAAGACGGCGCCGCTGGCTATCAGCACACGCGGGCCGAATCGGTCGAGAAGTACACCTGTCGGGATCTGCAGCGCCGCGTAGACGATCAGCTGCACGACAGCGAGTGTCGAGAGCAGCGCCGCCTGTACCTCGAATCGCTCGGTGGCGTCGATCCCGGCCACGCCGAGCGATGTTCGCTGGGTTACCGCAGCGAGATAGGCGAATACGCCGACGCTGACTACGAGCCAGGCCCGACGGGAATTCACCCGTCTAACTTACGCCTGTTGCGCAAAACGCGAACGCGGGCGCTACCCGCTAACGCTTGGAGTCGTCGTCGTTGCGCCGGATGGCGAGGAAGTTCTCGAGTTCTGCCGCGATGTCGTCGGCGCTGGGCAGCTCCCCGTCGATGTCGGTGAGGGGCGAGCGCAACGGGTTGTCGAGCATGTAGCTGTCGTGGCGCTCTTCGAGGGTGCCGACGAGCTTGGCGAGCTCGTGGTTGTTCTCGACCTGGCTGTCGATCTTCGAGATGAAGTCGCGGCCGTCTTCGCGCAGCTGGTCGGTCGGGAAAATGAGGCCCGTTGCCGCGCTCACGCTCTCGAGGGCAGAGACTGCCGCAGCCGGGTACTCGGTGTCGGCGAGGTAGTGCGGAATCAGGAGCACGAACCCGGTGATGGGGTGCCCGATCTCCTGCAGCCGGTACTCGACGAGGTGCAGGGCGTTCGCCGGCACCTGGGTATGCGGCTTCCAGATCGACATCGCGTCGATCAGCTCGGTGCGGTTGCCGCTGACAGTCACCCCGATCGGGCGGGTGTGCGGTACCGGCATCGGGATCGCGTGCACCCAGGTCGTCGTCTTGACCTGGTACCTGTCCACGAGCTGCAGCACTGCTGCGGTGAAGCGCTCCCACTGGAAGTCCGGCTCGTAACCAGTCAGCAACAGGAATTGCTGGCCCAGCTCGTCGGTGGCCAGGTAGAGGTTGAGCTTCGCCGGCTCGTAGTTGCTGAGGTGATCCTGGTCGAAGTAGATAGTGGGGCGGCGCGCTCGATAGTCGAGCAGGGCGTCGCTGTCGAACTGGGCGACGATACGGGTATCGAGGGTGTCGAGCAGGTACTCACTGAGCTGCGTCACAGCCGAGCCCGCGTCAGCGAAGCCGGTGAGGCCGGCGACAAGGTGGAGCCCCGTCGGTACATCGGTAACGTCGGAAGAGAGGTCGTAGAGTCCAGCCGGGTCGCGCATCCTTCAACTCTAATCGCGTGCCTCACGGCGCAGCCGAAGAAACGACCCCTTGGCTAATGCCGACAGCGAACAGGAATCGGGAATACTCACGGCACCGGAAGAAACCGTGCAGACAGGCTGGGTACGCTTGCACCATGACTACACCAGTACTGACCGTTTCTGCCGATCCGATTCTCTCCCTCTCTGCAGACGTCCTGGTGGTGGGAGTGCGTAAGACCGAGAACGGCCCGGTACTCGAGACGACAGAGCCGTCGATCCTCGCCCTAGCCGATTCGCTGGCCGCGATCGGCATCACCGGTGCCCAGGATGAAGTGCGCCGCCTGCCGCTCGCCGGCGCGGCCGCACGCAGCCTCGCCCTCGTCGGTCTCGGCAGCGGAGCGCTCGACGGCACCATCGGCGCGATCGACCTGCGCTACGCCGCCGGAAGCGCCACCCGCCAGCTGGCCGGGGTCGAGACCATCGCGATCAGCCTTCCCGGCACCACCGAGGCCGAACTCACGGCAATCCTTGAGGGAGCGGCCATCGGCGCCTATTCCTACGTCGCCTACCGTCACGACTCACTCGCCGCGGCGAAGCTTCCCGCGTCGTCGATCATCGTCGCGAGCTCGCTCCCTGGTGACGAAGCCATCGTTCGTGCAGCTGCGACCGCTACAGCCCTGTCGACGGTACGCGACCTCGTCAACGCCCCGCCGTCCGACCTCTACCCGGAGTCGTTCGCCGCAGCCGCCGTCGAACTCGCCACGGACCTCCCGGTCGAGGTCACGGTTCTCGCTCACGACGAGCTGGTCGCCGGGGGCTTCGGCGGAATCCTCGGCGTCGGCGCCGGTTCCTCGCGGGGCCCACGCCTGGTGAAGGTCAGCTACTCCCCCGCCGGCGCCGGCAAGCACCTCGCGCTGGTCGGCAAGGGCATCACCTTCGACTCGGGCGGGCTCTCGCTCAAGCCGGCCACCTCGATGGTGGGAATGAAATACGACATGACGGGCGCCGCCACCGCGCTGGCCACCGTGCTCGCGGCATCCGCCCTGGGTCTTCCAGTGCGACTCACCGCCTGGCTCTGCATCGCCGAGAACATGCCCTCGGGAACGGCAGGCCGCCCGAACGACGTGCTCCGCATCCGCGGTGGCAAGACTGTCGAGAACCTGAACACAGATGCCGAAGGCCGCCTCGTTCTCGCCGACGGCCTCGTCGCGGCGAGCGAAGAGCACCCCGACGCGATCATCGACATCGCCACCCTGACCGGCGCGGCGCGAGTGGCACTCGGCGACCGGATCGTCGGCACCATGGGGGACGGCGACCTCGTCGCACAGGTCATCAACGCCGGCAAGACCGTCGGTGAGTCCTATTGGCACATGCCGCTTCCCGCAGACCTGCGCCCACTGCTGAACTCGTCGATCGCCGACATCGCGAACGTAAAGCCCGGCAACACCGCGGCCGGCATGCTCGTCGCCGGCGTCTTCCTCAAGGAATTCATCGGCACGAATGGCGAGGGCGAGAACGCGCGCACCATCCCGTGGGCGCACCTCGACATCGCCGGGCCAGCAAACCACGAGGGTGGGGGCTACGGTTATACCGGCAAGGGTCCGACCGGAGTCACGGTGCGGACGCTGCTTGCCGTGGCCGAGGAGTTTTCGGCTGCGTAGTAAAGTCGTTGTGGCGAGTTCCACTTGCCGCTTGCGGTCGCGTGCACATCTGGCACGCGAACCGTTCACAAATCCTGATACATCAAGGGAGTTGCTGGGTGTCGGAACACAATTTTGACCTTGTCATCCTCGGCGGCGGAAGCGGTGGCTACGCTGCCGCCCTGCGTGCGAGCCAGTTGGGCATGACCGTCGGACTGATCGAGAAGAACAAACTCGGCGGAACCTGCCTTCACGTAGGCTGCATCCCGACCAAGGCTCTCCTGCATTCGGCCGAGGTTGCCGACGTCACCCGCGAGTCTGCCAAGTACGGCGTCACCTCGACCTTCGGTGGCATCGACATCGGCGCGGTCACCGCGTACCGCCAGGGCATCGTCGCCAGCAAGTACAAGGGACTGCAGGGCCTGATCAAGGCTCGCGGCATCACCGTCATCGAGGGTGAGGGCAGGCTCGTCGCCCCGAACACCGTGCAGGTGGGCGAAGACACCGTCGTCGGCAAGAACGTCATCCTCGCGACCGGTTCCTACTCCCGTTCGCTGCCCGGCCTCGAGCTCGGCGGTCGCGTCATTACTTCGGAGCAGGCCCTCGAGCTCGACTTCGTGCCGAAGAAGGTCGCCGTGCTCGGCGGCGGCGTCATCGGCGTCGAATTCTCGAGCGTCTGGAAGTCGTGGGGTGCCGAGGTGCACATCATCGAGGCTCTCCCCCACCTCGTGCCGAACGAAGACGAAGCCATCAGCAAGCAGTTCGAGCGCGCGTACCGCAAGCGCGGCATCGAGTTCACGCTCGGAGTGCGCTTCCAGAGTGTCGTGCAGAACGACGAGGGTGTCGTCGTCACGCTCGAGAACGGTGCGACCATCGAGGCCGAACTGCTTCTCGTCGCCGTCGGCCGCGGACCGTCGACCGCCGGTCTCGGTTACGAAGAAGTCGGCGTGACCATGGATCGCGGATTTGTCATCACCAACGAGCGCCTCGCGACCAACATCCCGAACCTCTACGCGGTCGGCGACATCGTTCCCGGCCTGCAGCTCGCGCACCGCGGCTTCCAGCAGGGAATCTTCGTCGCCGAAGAGATCGCCGGCCTGAACCCGATCATCGTCGAAGACGCCAACATCCCCAAGGTCACCTACAGCGACCCCGAGGTCGCCTCGGTCGGCCTGTCCCAGGCCAAGGCCGTCGAGAAGTACGGCGAAGACAAGGTCACCGCCTACGACTACAACCTCGCCGGAAACGGCAAGAGCCACATCATCGGAACGTCCGGCTCGGTGAAGGTCGTGCGTGTCAACGACGGTCCCGTCATCGGCGTCCACATGATCGGTGCCCGCGTCGGCGAGCTCATCGGCGAAGCCCAGCTCGCGGTGAACTGGGAAGCCTATCCCGAAGACATTGCCCCGCTCGTGCACGCGCACCCCACGCAGAACGAAGCTCTCGGAGAAGCATTCCTGGCCCTGGCCGGCAAGCCTCTCCACGCAATGTAACCGTTTCACCTGAGCCGATATCCCCGGCGCAGAACTAAGCTGTTGAATCACAAGAGCATTACAAAGGAGCATCACTGATGAGCGAATCCGTCAACCTCCCAGCACTCGGTGAGAGTGTCACCGAGGGCACGGTTACCCGCTGGTTGAAGAACGTGGGAGACCGCGTCGAAGTAGACGAGCCACTGCTCGAAGTGTCGACCGACAAGGTCGACACCGAGATCCCCTCGCCCATCGCCGGCGTAATCGAGGCCATCCTGGTGGCCGAGGACGAGACCGTCGAGGTCGGAACCCCGCTCGTGACCATCGGATCCGGCGAGACCGCTGCTCCCGAGGCGCCGGCCCCCGAGGCACAGGCTGCTCCCGAGGCAGAAGCCGCACCCGCGCCCGCCGAGGTTGCCCCGGCAGCTCCGGCTGAAGCAGCTCCGGTTGCCGAAGCTCCGGCCGCCGCACCCGAGGCTCCCGCCGCACCGGTCGCCGAGGCACCCGCAGCTCCCGCTGAGGCATCGGAAGCCGCCGTCGCCGCTTCGCCCACGCTCGACGCACCGTCGACCGAGGCTCCGGTACCGGCCGCCGAGGCTACTCCGGCCCCGACAGAAGCGCCTGCCGCTCCTGTTGCCGAGGCTCCTGCCGCCGAAGCACCCGTTGCTGCCCCGGCCGCACCCGCTCCCGCTGCCGAGGCACCTGCTGCTCCCGCCGCCCCCGCTGCCGAGGCACCTGCTGCACCCGCCGCTCCTGTCGCCGAGGCACCCGCCGAGGACGCAGCATCCGACTCCAACGCCGGCTACGTCACCCCGATCGTGCGCAAGCTCGCGCACGAAAAGGGAATCGACCTGTCAACCCTCACCGGCACCGGTGTCGGCGGACGCATCCGCAAGCAGGATGTTCTCGACGCGGCGGAGCCGGCCGCCGCCGAGGCACCCGCTGCTGCAGCTCCCGCCGCTCCCGCTGCGCTCGAGACTTCGCCGCTGCGCGGAACCACGGTCCCGATGTCGCGCCTGCGCAAGGTCGTCGCCGAGCGCGCCGTCATCTCGATGCAGACGTCGGCACAGCTCACGTCGGTCGTCGAGGTCGACGTGACCCGTGTCGCAGCCTTCCGCGACTCGGTCAAGAACGACTTCCACCAGAAGGCGGGCGTCAAGCTCTCCTTCCTGCCGTTCTTTGCACTGGCCGCAGCCGAGGCTCTCCGCGCCTACCCGATCATCAATTCCACGGTCGACGGTGACACCATCGTCTACCCGGCGCAGGAGAACATCAGCATCGCCGTCGACACCGAGCGTGGCCTGCTGACGCCGGTCATCAAGGATGCCGGTTCGCTCGACCTCGCCGGTCTTGCCAAGGAGATCGCCGACCTCGCCGACCGCACCCGCAACAACAAGCTCAAGCCCGACGAGCTCGCTGGCGGAACGTTCACGCTGACCAACACCGGTTCGCGCGGCGCACTGTTCGACACTCCCATCGTGTTCCTGCCGCAGAGCGCCATCCTCGGCACCGGAATCGTGACGAAGAAGCCGGTCGTTGTCACCAACGACGGCGTCGACGCCATCGCCATCCGGTCGACTGTCTACCTGGCACTCTCGTACGACCACCGCATCGTGGACGGGGCGGATGCCGCTCGCTTCCTCGTCGCTGTCAAGAACCGCCTCGAGACCGGCGACTTCGCCGGCAACCTCGGCGTCTAGGTCTCTGCCGCACCACCGCAGGGAATCTCGAAGAAGAGAGTACGCGCAACTACTCCTCCAGGTAGTCACGAATACGCCAACCGGCTTCGGTCCTCATCACGAGGATCGGAGCCGGTTTGCTGTTGGCCCGAGTGCCGAAGAATGCCCGCATCAGTGCTGAGTCACCCAGACGCTGGACGAGCTGTACCCGCCAGGGTTGCTCAGTCACCCGGGGCGGCACCTCGCCACCGCCCTGCATAGTCTGCACGGCCAGGAGATCCGAAGACAGCGCCGCAGACCCCTGCTGGTCGATGCCGGCCAGGCACCTGGTCGACAATTGCCGGTAGCACCCCGCCCGGGCGTTGAGCAGCGCTCCGAGCGCGGCTACCGGATCGTCGCCGCGGATCAGCGGTGAACCCGGGTCGACCGCTTCTTCGGTGGGCGCAGGGAGCAGATTCGCGGGAGGTGCTGATTGTCCCGTCCCCGACGCCGATGGTCGT
>Ga0247736_10000630_pt1 | contig 11849 bp, 15 predicted proteins | sample UWRJL193509B2_FD_180935 | JGI IMG/M metagenome (GOLD analysis project Ga0247736, IMG submission 180935) | Plant litter microbial communities from Arlington Agricultural Research Station in Wisconsin, United States - UWRJ-L193-509B-2 | ecosystem: Environmental > Terrestrial > Plant litter >...
GAGGCTTTATACAGCGTTTTTGCGAGTTTTTTTGACCACAACCTTAATATCCACCCATTAACTCCTTACACGCTATTACAATGGTTATGTTTCTTATTTACAACGCTACATATAGTGTACGCTTTAATCCAACTACGGTATCCTCTGATCAACTATTTATACCTTAAATTCTAGGGGAGAACTTCTTCCAAACTAAAATCTCTTCAAAGATACGGTTCCAATGTGAGTGCACTTGGGCTACTAAGATTATTAAAAAAACTAGCCTTTCGACTAGTTCTTTTTTGTTGGGAAAGAATGTATAGTTTATACTTCGAGAAACTTCAACAACTCCTCATTAAACTCATCCGCATGGCTCACATTCACTCCGTGAGGTCCACCAGCAATCACGTGCAATTGGCTTTGCGGAATTGCTTCATGGGTTCGTTTACCAGAGCCTGCAAATGGCACAATGCCGTCCGAGTCACCATGAATGACTAAAGTTGGGACAGTCACGAGCGGTAAGTCGTCACGGAAATCAGTTAAGCCAAATGATTGCATTGCTTCCAAAGCAGCAGCTTTGCTTGCTTGGTGGCAAAGGGTCAGTGCTTCCAAGCGCTGTTCTTCACTAATCAGCACATTCCCGTCACCATTCGCCGAAAAGAATTTCGTCATGAAGCTATCATAAAAAGCATCTTGATCGGTGGTTAAATCGGCAGTCATTTGTGTTGCTTGTGCTATTTCTAATGGACCTTCTGGGTTATCCGGTGTTTTCATTAGTTTTGGTGGAATAGCCGAGGCGAATACCACACTATGCACCCTATCTTCGCCGTATTTAGCAACGTAGCGGGCCACTTCCCCACCACCCATTGAAAATCCAACTAATGTGACATCTCGTAAATCGAGGGCTTCTAATAAACCAGATAAATCATCGGTTAGGGTGTCATAATCATATCCAGTCAGCGGTTTGTCGCTTTCACCAAAACCGCGTCGGTCATAGGTAACCACACGATACCCAGCATCCCTTAAAGCGGGTACTTGCTCTTTCCACGAGGCACCAGAGAGTGGCCACCCGTGTATCAATACAACCGGACGGCCATCACCGCCAGTGTCTTCAACGTGGACGTTTAATTCTTTTAATCCTAGCAATCGGCTGTTAACAGTTACATCAGGCATAATGACTCCTTCGAAATATTATCAGTTAATCGTCATTCTAGTGTATAAAGCTAATAGGTATGAGTATGTAATAATTCTCACCGCATCACTTATAATAAAACTATGAACTTACACCGCACCTCTGCAAAACCGGATTGGGAAAATACCAAAGCTTCGAATCATAACGTATTTCAAAAAATAGCCGCAACCACAAGCGGCTGGGTTACGCCTGCAAATATCGTCACCGTGATTGGGTTTGGCATTGTTATATACGGGCTTGTTTGCATTATGAACCAACAATATTGGGCTGGGTTGATACTTCTCGCTATTGGTCGTTTGCTTGATATCGTCGACGGTATTGTCGCTGATAAAACCGGCACAAAGTCACCACTTGGTGAAACCTTTGATGCCGTTGCCGATAAAATTGGCACGCTCTTCACTATTATCGTTATTATCTTGGCGGACATCACAAACCTATGGATTATCTTAGCGCTCATCATTCCGCAAGTTGTTATCCCTATGTTGATTCTTTATAAAAAAGGTAAAGGGATTGGTATTCACCCTACCCGCCCAGGTAAATTGAGCATGGCATTAACTTGGGTCGGTATTGTTGGCTTACTTATCCTTAAAGCCGCCGGTGAACCTATATGGTTTGCTATTGGGGTGTATGCAATTATCGGCCTATCACTTGTTCTTGGCCTTTACGCCTTATGGCAATATTCTACTGGCCGCGACCAAGACTAAATTGGATCTTTTTTCAGGCCCATCAAATAGCCGAGGTAACTTGCGCCTAGGTGCGCGATGAACCAAACGACAAAAATCCAGAAGTATTGTGCAGGTGTAAGGATAACGAAAAAGAGTGTTACTAATACAGCACCGACAATGTAATCAAGTTGGTCAAATGGCACCCACGAACCACCAGATTTAATATTTCGTTGGCGCTTGAAGAAACTTTCGATGGCGTCGCCACCAAGTGCACCAATTGCAAACAATGGACCAAGAATAAATAGTGGCAATGCTGCATAATCAACGCCATTTGTGACGTATTCCGTCCATGCATAGTTTGCGGCTAAGAATTGCTGAAGCCACAAAACAAACGTAGCGATAATAATTCCAGCAATAATCCCCCGCCAGGTTTTATGTGGGCCAAGAAGCTCATGGCCGCGCCAAGTTCGGCCGCCATCAATCGGCGCATCGTACTTTTTTAAAGCCGGAATAGCAGCGGCGAAAATAGGAATCATATTGGCCGCAGCCGCAGGTAAAAGGAACCAAAATGCAAATAAAATGTCTTGAATCATAATTCTAGTATACTAGATGAATGAATTACACCACCGTCTCTATCATCTACAACCCAAATAGCACTGGTTCCAGTAAAACTATGGCCGAAGAATTCATGAAGGATATTCAAGAACATCTGCCAAAGCAAAAGGTAAAACTTATGCCAACTAAGTACGCTGGTCACGCTGAAAAGTTAGCTTATAAACTCGCTAAGCGATCTAAGAGCCCACTGATATTCTCATCGAGTGGTGACGGTGGCTACAACGAAGTTGTTAACGGTGCCATGAAAGCCCAAAACAAAGGCTACAACCCAACTACAGGTCTCCTGCCAGCCGGTAATGCGAACGATCACTATCACAACGTCCACACTGAAAGTATCATCGATTTAATGGTCGCAGGTAAAACCAAAAAACTCGACCTACTGCAAATTTCGTACACTGCCAAAAAGAAAGCGACCAAACGTTACGCCCACTCGTATATTGGTTTTGGAATTTCATCAATGGTCAGTAAAGAGTTAAATAAAACCAAACTCAACCGCTTTAACGAAACTTGGTTAGTTATTCGTACCTTGTTTACTATTAGCCCAGTGAAATTAAAAATTGATGGTCAAGTTGGTAAATACGACAGTATTATTCTTAGCAACGCCGATAAAATGTCGAAATACCTCAACGTTTCAAGCCCATCAAAAATGAATGATGGCCAGTTCGAAGTGACCATTTCAACACACGAAAACAAATTGAAATTAATTGGCTTGTTACTTCAAGCCTCACTCGTTAAGTTGAAAGAAGACCATAAAACCGATTCATTCTCGCTTGAAACAGTTGAACAAACCGTTGCCCAAACTGACGGCGAACTTATTACCATCGATGCCGATTCGAAGGTTACGGTCACTATCGAAAAGCAAATTTTAAAATGTTTAGTGTAGTAGCTTAGTTCATCTTTTATTAAAGAATGACTTCAAGCAGGTCATCAACCGATTCACTCAGGGTAAAATACTCCACTGCCCTCTTGCGCTCTTTATCGGTGGAATGGCCCAGCGCCACGGCCTGTTTAATACCTATCATCAAAGCTTTTGGATCGCGTGGCTCAACAAGTGTCAGTAACCCACTATTTGTCTCTGGCAACCCGCCAACATTACTCGCTACAACTCTACAACCAGCATGCTGCGCTTCAACCGATAACATCCCAAACGGTTCAGCAAAGACTGATGGCATAAGTAAAATATCACTATTCGCTAAAAGTTCTGCCATAGCTGATACTGATTTTAAAGCCGGTATTAATTTTGCATATGGATAGTTTTTTAACATACGGTTAATCTCTTGCCCAACTTCCATATGTAGTCCAGCAGTGACAATCGTGACTTCATATTCATCGCCACGGATTTCGCGTTGGTGCATCATCTCCAGAATTGTATATATACCTTTATCTGGGTGTAGACGTCCAGCATATAAAACACGAATTTTTCGAGTTGGTTCTGACCGTTGCATCGTTGCATAAATAGGATCAGCAAATGGCAGAACAATATTAATACGACTGTACGGTATGCCTAAAAACAAGGCCCATTGCTGGCCGCTATAGACACTGGTGGCGATAATTGTTTTCCCAACAATATACGATTGATACGCCTCTTTCTCATCTATGCGAGGCAGCGAACAATGAAAGATTATAGTCGATTTGTTCTTAGTAGGAACATTAATATTCTCGGCATTATTAATAAATACTACCGTACCTTCTAAGGTAGAAAGTTCATCAGCACTATTTAAAGCAACAAATGGAACGTCAGTAAAATCTTGGCGGCCATCATCGGTGCCATGTCCAAAAGTGACTACTTGCGCGTCAATACCTCGGCGCATCAGTTCCCTTACCTGGCCGGCCGTATATGTTTCCGAACCGCCGGTACCGGCAAGCATTGCGGCGCCGGGTGGCCATACAAATGAAATCATAAAAAACCTTTCTGTTAAGTAAGGCTGAAAAGAATCAAGAAAACAAACGTGTTAGATAAGAGTTCCTAAGAAAATCTAGCTATAGTAATTATATCCTAAAAAAGCTATTTTGTCTAATTCTCATCTGGTGTATTTATGCTTTTGCTATTACCACCAAAGAGGAAATTTAACCATTGTTGGAGGTTGGGTATTGCCTCGGGAGCAACCACTACTTGTTGTTTAGGCGCATCCGCTGCCTTAGCGGCTGCGCTATTATCCGGTAATATTAATAGCTTTTCACCTGGTTTTACGAGCCCCAATGTGTCGCGAACTGCCAGTTCTTTATATTCATCGGTTTGATAATATTTCTTTTGAAGCTCGAGGCTATCGCGCTGTAATTTAGTCAGTTGCAACTGTCGTTCTTTAATATCAACTTCTTTTTGGAGTGAGTAATTTCGCTGCATTACCTCAAGAGAACCCCACACCCAACTTGCCGCAATAAGAAAAGCTGCCGCGATGACAACGTTATTAAACGTCAGGTATTTGTGACGAATAGTATAGATGAGTTTACGTATGTTTATATCAGGCATAAGCACCTTGATACTATTATATCCCAACAGATTGAAATACATAGTATAATAGCTCGTGCGGGGCTGTAGCTCATCGGTCAGAGCAGGCGGCTCATAACCACTTGGTAGATAGTTCAACTCTATCCAGCCCCACCAAATCATAAGCACTATGCGAAAGCAGAGTGTTTTTTGTTTATATTTCTTATGCTTGTATAGTATCTCTCGTCTTGCCATAATTACGACATGCAAGAACGTGACTATCCTACATACACATCTCTAGCCAGCCGTCGAACGACTGCAACCTTTGATGCTGCCCCAAATCCAATCTATTCGGCAACCGATTTGGACAAGAGCCTAGCCGAAATAGACCAAGCACAAGCAGCCGATGTAAGGCAGGCTATACAAGACGGCGCGGCGCTTCATATGGACGTGCATCTATACAGAAAAATAGGATCTCAATTTCTAGGTATAGGTTTTGAACCCGCTAGCGCGTCATCAGTGATGGTATTTGAGTATCCAACAATTCCCGCGAGCCGACAATCTTAGTTCTGACTTCGTGTATAATGCCCCACCATTTGATTTAATACCATTTTTATGGTATTATTTTATTTATGAAAACACCGGAACGAACAGCCTCGTCTCCTCACTTTGCTCAACTTTCTACATATGAAGATTGGGCAGCTCAGAACTGGCTTCATGCGCCAGGTACCGATAATGCGCAGCTCCACGCTCGAGCAAAATTAGATGAAGAAGCTATTGAGTTAGCTGAAGCTCTTGAATTAGGCATACCAGAAGATATTGTTAGTGAAGCTGGCGACGTAGTCTGGACAGCTACGGCATCAGGATCAAATGGTGGCATTTCAATTTCGGAAGCCTTAAAGGTAAATTATCCAGCTATATTTAATAGTGATAGTATATCTACTTATTCTATCGATGAGCTTGCAGCAGGTATTTTTGAAGGTACTTCTGTCGAACAAACTCAAAAGTACATTAAACAATACAGCTCAACCATCGGTAAAAATGCTAAGCAATGGTTTCGTCTGCAACCTGCGCTACATTCAACACCCAAAAGTTTCAGTGATATATGGATAGCCACCAAACATACCCAAGCACTTTCAGCTTTAGCAGATATCATACTGCTCACAAGTTATGCGCTTCAAGAATTCACAGATTCCAACTTAGAAGATGCACTACACAATAACTATCATAAAATTGAACAACGCATAAAAACGGGTGAAGCGGTTACAAAACCACCTCGTATCTAATAGATAGTCCAGTTCTGACCTCGTTCATAATGCCCCACCAGCAATAATTCTCACTAGCCTCTTCGGAGGCTTTTATATTTAGATAGCAATCTTATATACATGGTGCGTATATTCATTTGCAAACGTATCACTGAATGAACCACCTGTGACAGTGAGGCTGCGTGATTCGCCTACAACTTCAACAGTTGTACCCGAGACGCCAAGCGGCACGGTGAATGACTTAGCACCTAAGCTGTGACCCATACCAATTCCTGCAAAGATATACGCAAAGCCGCCGTGTGTTTTCAGCATCGTATCGGTACCGTTATTAAAAGTATAGCGATAATAAGTAAAGTCATTCACGTCGACTGTTGTGTTGTAATACGACTGAGTATTAAGGATAGCTGCGAGCGATTTCACTTTAGCGTTAATTGCCTTAACTTTGGCGTGCACTTCTGGAATACCTACAATCGAATAGGTATCCCGACCATCATTATTGTGCTGGAAATAAGCAATCCCACGCGCTTCGTGAATAAGTGCCGACCATACCGCTCCTTCAATTTCTTCCGGCGCAATACTTCGTGCACCACCTTCATTCAGGTACGGTTTTGCTGTTTCAACAAATGTCCAAATTGGTCTTAAATCGGCAGGGTTTTGGAACCGTTTCATTTGATCTGCTTGCCAACCGTACGAGTACGCTCGAGGCACAGGTACGCCATTTGGCCAGTCTGGTGCATCGTGAAAACCATCGATAATGCCTTGCACCTCTGGGCTTGTATATGTGTATTTATCTGCACTCGAGGAGTCCATCAAAGAAACATGTTCGTTCATTACACCCGCGGCTTGAGACCAGTACGTTCTTAGAATTCCATTTCCGAAGTTTGCATGCAAGAATCGTCCATCGTTGTAGGATTTTGCAAGGTCAACCCATTCATGCTGCTCAGCAAGATATGTATATTGGTCACCAGGTTGTATTCTTACGCCCATACCCATGTCAAATTCGTCCGATATAAACCAAGAGACAGCCATATCGTTATTACCAATATCATTTGGTGTCCATTCATTAATGTTTGGCATAGCGTACAAACCCTGGCTTGTCACATTTGTTAAAGGATAAATTCCAGGACTATATTCTACGCCCATGTACAAGTTAATACCCGCATCCTTAAGTGACGCCACATGCACCGGGTCGGCTTTACCCATAAATACACTAATTGGAAAGTGGTTAGAACTCGTCCATCCAGTTGCATTAGCCTTATTAAATTGCGACCAGTAACTTGGGCCGCCTTCCCATGGAATGCGCGATAAATTAAAGTCCAGTTCACCCATTGTTACCGCAAAAGGTGAGGACCATGCTGAGTAACTACTTGTGCCATCTGGACCTTCCGCCCTAATACGCGAACGCCATATACCAGATGAGAGCGTTACATCCATAGGCGAACTTGCCTTTGTAGTTATAATTGGTGCAACAATAGCCACGACAACATCGTTGTATGATGTACCGGCAGCATTCGTAGCGCTATAACGTAGAGTGTAGCTACCAGCAACGGTTGGTGTCCATGACAGCGTTGCTGTATTCCCTATCGTTGTACCTACAGATGCTGGACCTGATTGAACTACCCATGCACGTGACGTAATGAGCCCCCCGCCGTTATCTTCTATTGCCGTTCGGCTGAATGTGCCGTTAAGGGCTATTGAAACGTCACTACCCGCATTCACAACAGGTGCCACTGCGCCAATCTGATATGCAACTACTAATCCCACAGGAGCAATGATTGCAGGGCCACCAGGTCCGCTCATAGTAGCTGTTGAGCTATATGCACCAGTGGCTGTCACAACCCTTTGTGCGAGCCCCATTGAAACTCGGTTAGGTATATCGTAGGGAGCTCCAGGATAAGATTGGAGTGAGCCAAGGCCTGTGAAAGAATTTGTCCAGGTATCAAATTGTGGCTCACCACCGTTAATAGCTGCTTGAACAACACCAATGAGCAACGTATTGTTCACGGTTGTTGTTACAGTACCAGTTGCCACTTGCTCAATAGCGTATGCAGTTGCGTTCAATACAGAAACACCAGTTAACTCAAGCATGTGGAGTACTGGACGGTTTGCGGTATTGAAGTTAACCGTTACCTGACTCAACCCACTATCTGTTACGGGATGTGAAAAAACATAGGTCTTCTGTGAATTTTCTGCCAATAAATCAAGAGTCCAACCAGCACTTGTTAAGCCCGATGTTATGATCGTGGCGTCACTTGCTAATGTGACAACTAAAATTACCTTATTTCCAGGTGCTGCCGATTGACCATTTGCAAAAGCAATGGTCGCTGCAGTGGTTGATGCTGGTGCAAGTGTTGCCTGTTTAACGAATACTTCTGCCCATGTTGCCATAGCCTATCCAACTTTCTCTGTTTCAATACGATATGTAGTAGCCCCTGATACAGGAGTAAATGTATGGGTCGCCTTGTCATTTGCTACGGTGATTGAAGTGAAACTAGGAATAGTTAATGTACCACCGCCACTAGTTACGATAGGCCAAACCTGTTGAGCACCGATGTACGCTTTAGTAACCGGTGTACTACCTAGATAAAGCGTAGTCGTTTCGCTAATAAGCGCCATAGCGGTTAAACCCCACTAACGACGTACAAAGTTGTAGCGCTAGGTGAGCTGATTGCATCATACTGCGCTTGTGTACCTACCCAAAGTCCAGTCACACCGTTTTGGCCTGTGACCTTAGCATCCAAGCTGGCCTGTAGGTTAGTTATGGTTGAGATTGCCTGAACGCCCGTGTGTGTACTTCGATCGCGAAGTTGTGCATCGGTTGAGTTAACGGTTCCAGTACCGGTTGCAGCAATTGTAATTGCAGGGTATGTACCAGAAAGTGTGACATTAGTACCAGCAACAGGCGCAAACTGCGCAGGAATAGTTGGTTTACCTGTTAGGTCGGCATAAGCACCGCTTGTTGCAACAGGTGCGAGGCTGGCTGTGTTTGCCTTCGTGGCCAAGCCTGGAACAGTTGGACTCGCAGATGTGCCACCTAGGTCACCCGCAAGTTGAATAATACCCTTAGAAGTTGTTGTTGCATCAGGAGCAATACCGGATACTGCTGAATCGAGAGCAGACTGTACATCAGTGTGGAGGTCGCTTTTTGGAATTCCACTTGCCGGTTTAGTATATTTATTTGCGATGAGACCAGTATTTTTTAATGTTCCATCACTATTGTGCGCCTGGTTAAGAAAGTCGTTAAGGATAGTACCCCATTGTCCACTATCTCCCCCCTGCTCAGGTAATCGTGCCATACAAATTTGCCCCTTTTAAAATTAGGAATATTTATATTGTATTACCACTTACGCTAATAATCAATTCGATCAATTAATCACGGAGGCTTAGGATTTGTTTTGAACAACCTGATTAACTTTTTTTGCTGTCTTCGCTGCTTTTTGAACTACTCTTTTACGATTACCTGCGTACGCTTTTCCTGGGCCGTATTTATCAAGTAAATCTTTTTTGATTTGGACTTCCTGGCGAATAACACTTTTGACATCGAAACCAGCGGCGATAAGCTCGTTGGTAGCATTAAGAACATTGAAATCTTCGTCGTTATAGTGAAGCATAGCAGCCGCTTTGCCGCCCATATGTTCACGAACTTCTTCAGGGTGACGATAGCGGGTATCAAATTTATTGTCAGGATACTGACTAACGATATTAGCGCCGCGAGTGCGGTTTAGTTGATTGTAAGTAGCCATAATATTGTTGAGAGCTAATGCTCGAGCGCCTAGCTCTACTGACACACCGTCTGACGGTTCTACAATTAGTGCTTCTGGAGTTGTAGAAACCGGTTCAGAACCGTCAATATGTTCAAATTTATCGAATGTATTATCGTCAAAAAGCGTTTCAGGCTGGGTTTCTTGCTTAGGCATTTTCGTTATCTTCCTTCAAGTGGCGTGGTTTAGGAGCATCAGCAGACCGTTCCGGCACACCAAAAGCAATCGGACCGTCAAGAGCATGGCGACCCATACTACGGCTGTTATTTCTTAAAAGCTGAGCAGCATTTTTTTCCTGGTTATCAACCCGAGCAACATCATAATTTGATAGCCAATCGTCTTTTTTAGGGGCAATGCCCGCGTGGGCATCAATAGCCGTCGCTATCGGGTCAACATATTCGTATTGAGGAAAATGATTCATTGATAATATAATAGCATAAGTAGTACGATAAGTCAATCGTTACCCTGTTTGTTAATGTCTAAACGAGCAGGTCGAAAACAAGCTGTTTGACATAACTAACGGCTCTATGAGGACGTTCAAGGCTGCGGGGTGAATAATTACTCAACCAAAAGAAATACCCCCGGGGAAGGGGGGTATTCCAGCACCTGTTTGTTTGACCTAAGTATAGGGTCAAACCGCTTACGGTGCAATAGTGTTTAAAGACTATTTTTTCTTTGAAACGGTCAAAAAGCCGTTACGTGGGTTTTCTTTAACGATTCGGTCTTCAGGCAAGTCTACTGGTTGACCCTTTGCATTCTTTTCAACTTTTGCGAAGAAAAAGATTGTTTGTGGTTTGCCACCACGAAGTGTAACTTCGGTGCTGTGCAAGTAGTAAGTAACGCCCTTTGAGTTTGTGTGACTGTAAGCCATGATAAGTATTTATACCTCCTATTAATGCTGTACGAGTGTTAGCGTACAGCCTCACCGGGGGCGCTGTCAATATCAAATAGTTTTATAATGCTTACGCAGAAGCAAACCGAGTACACCGAGGCTGATGAATCGGACTACTATTAGCCCTAAAATAATGACAAAGACAAGCACTGACCACCCTGCAAAGTCAGGGCTCCATAGGGGTGAGCTGAAGGCATGAATATATGTTTCTTGCCGAGGCTTACTTTGGTCAGTTCCAGGGTCGGCTGCAGCGGGGTATTTTGCCAGTTCACCAGTGGTACATTGCAAATAGGCACGAGAGTATGTTTGATAACGAGGCGCACATACCTCTTGAGCTTTTTTATAAATATTTCCGTTTGGATTACTATCCCCGTACTGGGCAGATTGCCACGTTTGAAGGTCACGAGAGTAACTAGATTCTAGGTATACTCCCCTCCCCAGATCGGTGTTCATATGAGTGCTGACATGTCGCTGTAAATCGTACAACCTTCGAATAAGAACTTCTTCATCACCCTGGGTGTCAGCACTCAGTACCCCGTCGCGGCGTTCAACCATTCCAATGTTATTTAAACGTAAAAAAGTTGCCGAAACAAAGCCAGCAATAATAAGCAGCACAATAAGCTGCCACGTTTTAATACGTTGCAAGTTTTTAATACTTTGCTTTACTCTGCCTTTATCAGCCACAATCTCGAGGTACCCACCTTATGTTCTTACCCTATATTGTACCATGAGCACTATTTTTTATAGAGCGGGAAATGCGCAGTAAGAACGAGGAGTACAACTACGCCAGCTACGAAGAAAAAGTTCGTCAATGCGAAAGTACTTCCGGCCACTATAACGAGTATCCCTAAGATAGCGGCGCCTAAAAAGGCACCAAAGTTAGCTAGCATATCTACCATTCCAATATAGGTAACGCGATGGCCGGATAAGTCGGCATTATCGAATACCGCCCTTGTATATGGCAATGTATAGCCCGTCGTCGCAACTTCGTTGGCTACGTTTGCACCTGCAACCATAATTGGTGAGGTAATAAATGGACGCATAAGGTGGGT
>Ga0247736_10000632_pt1 | contig 11834 bp, 14 predicted proteins | sample UWRJL193509B2_FD_180935 | JGI IMG/M metagenome (GOLD analysis project Ga0247736, IMG submission 180935) | Plant litter microbial communities from Arlington Agricultural Research Station in Wisconsin, United States - UWRJ-L193-509B-2 | ecosystem: Environmental > Terrestrial > Plant litter >...
GCCGTTGGCGATGGCTGTCGTGATGACATTGTGCCCGCGCTCGATCTCGTTCTCCGCCTCGGGCGAGAGAACAACGGTAATCGGGCCTTGGAACGGAGCACGCAGCTCTTCGAGGCGGGCGCCGGCAGGGCTGATGGTGAGAGTTGTCATTATGTGGAGATCCTTTGCGTTAGGAACCGGACTCGGTCCAGCGATTGATAAGTTTCGATTCGAGTCCGAATCGGTCGAGAAGTCTGCCGACGCCCTCGTTGACGATGTCGTCAATCGATTGCGGTCGGTTGTAGAAGGCGGGCGCGGGCAGGCACACGGTCGCGCCTGCGAGGGTCACGGCCTCCATGTTGCGAATGTGCACGAGGCTCAGTGGCGACTCACGCAGCAGTATGACGAGCGGTCGGCGCTCTTTGAGAGTGACGTCGGCGGCACGACTGAGCAGGCTCGTTGTGACCCCCGTCGCGATCTCGGCGAGAGTGCGCACCGAGCACGGCGCGATGATCATGCCCATCGTCTTGAACGAGCCAGAGGCGATGCTTGCCGCGACGTTGTGGATCGCGTGAACGACATCCGCCTTCTCGCGCACGTCACGCGGGGTGAGGTCTGACTCGTAGGCGAGCGTGAGCTCTGCGGCCTTCGACATCACAAAATGGCTCTCAATGCCGAGAACCCTGAGCTCATCGAGCAGCTTGATTCCGTAGATCGATCCGCTCGCGCCGGTCATACCGACGACCATGCGCTCGGTCATGCCGACCACACCTTAATGTTTATCGACTTGGATTCCGAGTAGCTCGAGAACTCGTCGAGCGACTCTTCGCGACCCACTCCGCTGCCTTTCATTCCGCCGAACGGCGAGCCGCCGTAGTGGCGGCTCGAGTCGTTGACCCAGACGTAGCCAGCGCGAACGGCTGTCGCGAGGCGAAGTGCGCGGTTGACATCGTTTGTCCAGATCGCGGCGCTGAGACCGAGTTCCACTTCGTTCGCAAGGCCGATGACCTCGCTCTCATCGATCCAGGTCTGCGTGATAGCGACGGGGCCGAAGATCTCTTCGCGCGCTATTCGCATCGCACTCGTTGTGCCCGTGAGTAAGGTGGGCTCGACGAAGAATCCCGCCGTGCCGAGACGCGCACCACCTGTGATGAGCGTCGCTCCGTCTCCGATTCCGCCAGCGATGTGCGCGAGCACCGAGTCGAGTTGCGCGGCCGAGACAACCGGCCCCATGTCGGTCGACTCGTCGTACGCGGCGCCGAGACGCATGGCACGCAATCTCTCGGCGAGCTTGTCGACGAACTCGGTGTGCACCGACTCGTGAACCAGCAGGCGAGCCGTCGACTGGCAGGACTGCCCGGCACTCACCGTGAAACTCAGGCCCGAAACCGCAGCATCAACCGCCGCGTCGAGATCGGCATCCGCGCAGACGATGAACGGGTTCTTGCCGCCGAGCTCGGCGCTGAAGTGCTTCACAGTTCCACTTGCCGACAGGCGCCCCTGAATGGCGACAGCCGTGCGGTCACTGCCTGTGAAGGCGATGCGCTTGACGCGCGGGTGCACAACGATTGCGTCACCCGCGTCGATGCCGCCCGCCACGATGTTCACAACGCCCGCGGGGAGCGTCTCGGCAATGAGCGCGCCGAGGGCAAGAGTCGCCACGGGAGTCTGCGCGGCCGCCTTGATCACCATCGTGTTGCCCGCGAGGAGGGGGTAGATGAACCCGGCGATCGCGAACAGGCTCGGGTGGTTGTAGGCGATGATCTTGCCGACAACACCGTACGGCTCCGCGACGACGAGCGAGATGCCGTCCTGGTGCGGTCGCGACACGCGCCCGGCCTGCGCGATAGCCGCGCCGGGCCACTCGTCGAGGTACTTGAGCGCGAGCCCAACATCGCGACGAGTCGACGGCATGGGGTTACCACTGTCGATCGCCTCAAGCAGCGCGAGCGCCTCACCCTTGTCGGCGAGCGCAGCACGAAACGCAGCGAGATGGATGGCGCGCTGGGCAACCGTGAGCGCTGCCCACGAGAGTTGCGCCGACTCGGCGGTCGCGATCGCGACATCCACCTCGTTTCTGCTGCTCTCTGGTACGTCGGTGTAGGCGATGCCGGTCGACGGGTCGAACGTCTCGCGGCGGGTTTGCGTGTCGGTCCAGGCACCACCGACGAAGTTGCGCGGTATCCCGTCGGGCCAGAACGCGCGCAACGCGCTCGCGTGGGTCTCGGTTGTGCTCATCATCCTCGGGCTCCTCCTGTTTCGGGAATGCGACGTCGTGAGAAGACGGTCATGTCGATCGCGCGGCCCGTGAGCGGCAGCGCAACAGAGGGCGGCGCGACATCCGTGTCGATTCCGTCGAGCTGCGCGGCGATCATCGCGACCATAAGATCTCCGACGATCGGGGCGGTTTTGAACTGGTTACCGCTTGTGCCGATCGCGACGAAAAAGCCGGGGCGGTCGGTGCGGTCGTAGATCGGCAGCCAGTCTTCTGTAACGTCGTAGAGGCCGGCGATACCGGTCGGGGTCGTCGGGATCGTTGTGCCGGGGATTCGGCGAGCGAGGCGCGAGGCGTGGCGAAACCAGGCGTCGCGGCTCGGCGACATACGAAAATCATCCGGGTTGTCGACGAGGGTTGAGCCGTCGATAGCCGCACCGTTGCCGCCGACGAGAATTGCGTCGTCGCCGTCGGGGCGAAAGTTGATGCTCAGGTCGGTATCGACGATGTGCGCTCCGTCGCGCGCCATCGAGACAGCCGATGGCGTGTGGATGAGGTGGAGTTCTTCGCGACGCGACGAGAGGGTCACGCCGAAGTCAGAACCAACCCCGGCGAGCGCATTAATCAGCCGGGAATGCGGACCGGCTGCGTTGACAACCGCGGCGCCCTCGACCATCGAGCCATCGTCCAGTTCAACGACGATGGTTCCGGTCGCGCCGTCGGTGAACCCCACAACGGCGCGACCAAGCTCAAAACGCACTCCTGCGCGCATCGCTCGTGCGGCGATGTTCTGAGCGGCGAGAGCGGGATCACCGACGTAGCCCGACGACGGCGTGAAGGTCGCGCGCTCGATACGGCCGACGGGTTCCGACCAGAATGCGGGGTCGGTCGGGAGCGCCGCGGGGCCAAACCTTCTGGTATCTGCCCACGGCAGCGCAGCGGCGAGAGCGTCGCCGTCGAGCGAGTCGAAGCTGACGCCCGCGGCATCCATGATGCCGTTCATTCGGGTGAGTGCGTCGGTGTCGTCGTCGAAGATGTACGAACCGCAGCGAACGAACTCTGCCACGTTCTCGCTGGCCGGGGCTTCGAGAAACTCACGCCACCGCGACCAGGCACCGATCGCCTCGTCGGCCATCACGCAACTCTCAAAATCGAGGGCATGAACGCGAATGATGCCCGCCGAGGAACTCGTCGAGCCGAAGCCCGGCGTGCGGTTGCGATCGATGACCGTGACCGTCATTCCCGACCGTGCCGCGCGTTCCGCAATAGAGGAGCCAATAATCCCGGCACCGACGACAACGAGGTCGACGGCGGCCCTGTCCGTTCTTTTCCGGGATGTTACAAGCTCGTTCATTTCTCGTTTCCGATGCCCTAATGACTAGTTATTGCCCAGCGGTTGTGTTTATTGTTTCCTTACTGATGGCACTGTATACCGTAGAACGGGAAACAAGTGGCAAAGATTTCAAATGAAATCGATGCGTAACACGCTTTTTACAAAGATCTGCGGAACTAGACATACCAATGTTTTGGAACCGCTTCCCATTCTTGGTTCGGCCGTCACGCACCGCCCTCAGCACCCGCTTCGCCCAACCCAGGAGGAACGCAATGTCCCGCACCATCTCGCTCGTCTCGCGCAGAATGCGCCTGCCCCTGATCGCGGCCTCGGCCATGTCGATCGCCCTCTTCGCCACAGCCTGTGCTCCCGCCGCCGAGGAACCCGCGGCTGAAACCGACGGCACGTCGCTTACCGACCTGCTTCCCGCAGACGTCGTCGAGCGTGGCTACATCACCATTGCCGGTGACGCGTCGTACCCGCCCATCGGGTTTATGGACACCGACGGCACCACGATGATCGGTCTCGACGCCGACATGTCCGCGGCGCTCGGAGAGGCGCTCGGTATCGAGTTCCGCAAGGAGAACGCCTCGTTCGACTCGATCATCCCGGGCATCCAGGGTGAGAAGTACGACGCCGGAATGTCGTGGATCAACGACACAGAAGAGCGCCGCGCCGTTGTCGATTTCATCGACTACAGCTCAGACGGATCGTCGATGTTCGGCCTCGCAACTCTCGACCCCCAGCCGGCGACACTTGCCGACCTGTGTGGCGTGAGTGTTGCCGTGCAGAAGGGTTCTGCTCAGCAGACCGACGTGACAACGGCCTCCGAGGAGTGTGAGGCTGCCGGCTCGCCCGCCGTTGACCTTCAGGTCTTCCCCGACCAGACCGCCGCGAACCTCGCGGTCAACTCTGGCCGTGCCGACGTCTCGATCGCTGACATGCCCGTCGCCGCGTGGCAGGTAGCCGAGACCGATGGCGCATTCGCGCTCTTCGGTGAGCCCTACGGTGAGGTGATGCACGGCGTCGCAGTTCTCAAGGGCAGCGACCTCGCAGAGCCGATCGCCCGTGCCTTCGAGCAGATCATGGAAGACGGTACCTACGCCGAGATTCTTGAGAAGTGGGGAATGTCAGACGCAGCTCTTGACACCGTACTGATCAACGGCGAACCGCTGTCCTAGAGACAGCCAGCACCACTCACTGAGGAGATCGCATGATGACCACAAGCACAAACGAGACAGCGCGAACGTCTCTGCCCATCGCTCGCCAGAGACATATCGGCCGGTGGATTGTGGTTCTTGTTCTCCTCGCGATCGGGGGTCTCGTGGCCTATTCAATGGTCACGAACCCCCGATTCGGGTGGCCGATCGTCGCCGAGTGGTTTGCATCACCGCGCATCCTCGCAGGCCTCGTCAACACCCTGCAGCTCACCGGAATCTCGATGGTTATCGGAGTTGTGCTCGGCGGTGTCGTTGGCGTGATGCGCCTCTCGAACAACCCGATCATCGCCGGTGCAGCCTGGGCCTATATCTGGTTCTTCCGGGGCACCCCGGTATTCGTTCAGCTACTCTTCTGGGGCTCGATTTCGGCGCTGTACCCGGTCATCGTGCTCGGCGTCCCCTTCGGGCCATCGTTTCTCGAGTTCTCAGCGAATGACGTCATTACGCCCTTTGGTGCCGCGATCCTCGGTCTTGCGCTCAACGAAGCCGCATACATGGCCGAAATCGTGCGGGCCGGCGTGAAGTCGGTCGACGAGGGTCAGCGTGAGGCTGCGGCGGCGCTCGGCATGGGCCGAGCCCGCATCATGTGGCGTGTTGTTCTGCCCCAGGCGATGCCCGTTCTCATTCCACCGACGGGTAACGAGCTCATCGGTCTTCTTAAGACATCGTCGATGGTGGCGGTACTCGCCTTCCCTGAGCTCCTCTACTCGGCACAACTCATCTACTCGGTCAACTACCAAACGATTCCGCTGCTCATCGTCGCCTCGGCCTGGTACCTCATCGTGACGACTGTTCTCAGCGTCGGTCAGTACTTTCTCGAACGGCACTACGGCCGATCGTTCAACGCGCGTGTCTCGCGCAAGGCGATCAGCGCAAAGATCGGATCCGCAGCATGACGAACACACTCCCCATGGTCGACGTACGCGGTGTACACAAGCGCTTCGGCCACATCGAAGTTCTCAAGGGCGTCGACCTCGAAGTCGCGCGCGGCGAGGTCACGTGTCTTCTCGGCCGGTCCGGCTCGGGCAAGTCAACGCTTCTGCGCTGCATTAATCAGCTCGAGTCGATCGAGGGCGGCGAGATCTTCGTCGACGGCGAGCGCATCGGCTACCAAGAGAAGCGCGGAAAGCTTCACCCGCTGAGCCACCGCGGGGTCGCCCGCCAGCGCCAGTCGATCGGCATGGTCTTTCAGCGCTTCAACCTGTTTAGCCATATGACCGCGATCGAGAACATCGTCGAGGCTCCCTCGGGCGTTCTCGGGCTGTCAAAGGCTGCAGCTCGCGAGCGCGCCCGCGAACTTCTCGACCGCGTCGGCCTCGGCGACCGTGGCGACCACTACCCGCGCCAACTTTCGGGTGGCCAGCAGCAACGCGTTGCCATCGCGCGCGCGCTCGCCATGGAGCCGACGGTGATGCTCTTCGACGAGCCCACCTCGGCCCTCGACCCCGAGCTCGTCGGTGAGGTTCTTGGCGTTATGCGCGACCTCGCGAACGACGGCATGACGATGATCGTTGTGACGCACGAGGTTTCGTTCGCTCGCGAGGTCGCCGACACCGTCGTCTTCCTCGACGGCGGTGAGGTCGTCGAGCGTGGCGCTTCCGCTCAGGTACTCGCGAACCCGACTCACGACTCGACCCGGACGTTCCTCGCGCGCGTGCTCCGGGAAGACACACAGTGAAGGTCGTTGTACTCGTCAAGGATGTTCCGGCCGAACTCGCGCAGTACACGGCCGCGCTCACCCTCGATCGCTCGGGCGAGTCGGCGATGAGCGGTGTCGACGTCTTCACGGTGGGCGAGGGGGTTCGCCTGGCGGCGGGCGACGAGTGCGTTGTTGTCACCATGGGGCCGGCGGGCGCGATTGTGACGCTCAGGGAGGCGCTGATGCTCGGGGCGAGCCGCGCCATCCATGTTTTCGATGAGGCGCTGGTCGGGTCTGACGCACTCACTACCACGCGGATTCTCGCTGCAGTAATCGAGCGCGAGGCCGCCGACGTTGTACTGCTCGGGCGCGAATCGAGCGATGCCCGCATGGGAACTCTTGCCGGCATGGTCGCCGAAGTGCTGTCGTGGCCCCTGCTGAGCGCGGTCGATGAGCTGTCAATCGGGGTGGATGCAACGAGCCTGAGTGCGCGTCGTCGCGACGATTACGGCACGGCCCGTGTGCGTACGACCCTGCCCGCAGTTGCGAGCGTCGCCGAGTACGCGAACTCGCCCGTCGAGGTCGGTGCGCGCGACCTTGAGCGCGGCCTCACCGCCCAGATTGAGGTGCTCACGGCTGCAGATCTCGGGGTTTCGCCCGCGGCATCCGTCGCCGCTGTCTTCGAGGTGACGACCGTCGAGCGCGTTCGTCGCCACGAGCTCTTCACGGGTGATCCCGTCGAGTACCTCGAGTCGCTCCTCGCCGAGAGCGCCGCATCGTGACCTCGGTCGTCGTCGTCGAGCAGGTCGGTGGGGCACTCACCGAAGCCTCGATCGACGCGCTCGCTGTCGCTGCCGGTCTCGGTGCGGTCGTTGCCGTGAGCTGCTCGATGCTGAGCGATGCCTCGCTCGCGGCGATCGGCCGCTGGACACCGCTCGCGCTTCACGCCCAGATCGACGACACTGCCGTCTTCGCCGCCACGGTCGCCGTCGTTCTCGTCAAACACGACGCCGATATTCTCGTCGCCGCGCCCAGCGCGGCCTCGCGAGAAATCGCCGGTCGCCTTGCTGTGCGACTGTCGCTGCCCATCGTTTCTGCGGTGAGTGCCGCGGCACTCGATGGCGCAGGCCTCACGGTGAAGACTGTGGCCGATGGTGGTCAACGCGCCGCGCTCGTGCAGGTTGCGACCGGTCGCGCAGTTCTCATCGTGCAGCCCGCCGCAGTCTCACGTCTCGCTGCCGCACCTACCCGGGATGTCGATCCCGGCACGCTGCCGACAGTTATCACGCGAATCCGTGCGGTCACGGTTGAGTCGTGGGCGCCGCACAGCGAGGCACCGCCCGCGCCACTCGACTCCGCGCGAATCGTTCTTGCCGGCGGTCGCGGCCTTGGGTCGGCCGAGCGACTTTATGCACTCGAATCGTTCGCCCGATCACGCGGCGCAGCCTTTGGCTCATCGCGCGCACCCGTCGAGGCCGGCTGGACCGGCTACAACACGTTGGTCGGCCAGACCGGTGCCACGATTGCTCCCGACGTCTACGTGGCGTTCGGAATCTCGGGGGCGCCTCAGCACCTCGCAGGCTTCCGTTCGGCAAAACTCATCGTCGCCATCAACAACGATCCGACGGCGCCGATCTTCGACGAGGCAGACGTGGTGATCGTTGCCGATGCTCGTGAGGTCGTCGACAGATTGGCGGGTCAGATCTTGAGGAGCGCATCTTCCGCAGCGACCCAGCCGAGCATCGCGCACTTCACTCGCGCCGAGTAGCGCGATACGCCACTGAGCACTGCAGCGTCGCCGAGCAGGTCTTCGTCGGGCTCTGCGGTACCGCGCGAGCGCAGCATCTCGCGGAAGCCGTCAATGCGTTCGGTGAGCTCTGACCGGGTGAAACCGTCTGCGTTGACGAGTTCGGCGAGCAGCGACGCCGAGGCCTGCGAGATCATGCACCCGTGGCCCTCCCACGAGATCGCCGTGACGCGGTCGTCGACGACGGTGAGCTGCAGGGTTACTTCGTCGCCGCAGGTCGGGTTGAGCTGGTGCGACGACGACGACGGGTTCTCGATGAGCCCAAACCCGTGCGGACGCTTCGAGTGATCGAGAATGAGCTCTTGGTAGAGCGACTGCAGGTCACTCATCGTGAGCCTCCAAAAAAGCTGATGGCATCGACGACGCCGGTGAGAAAAGTGTCGACCTCTTCTTCTGTGGAGTAGAGGTAGGTGCTCGCGCGCGTCGACGAGGTCACGCCGAGGCGGCGATGCAGCGGCTGCGCACAGTGGTGGCCGACGCGAACGGCGATGCCCGCGTCATCCAAGAATTGCCCGAAATCATGCGAATGGATGCCTCGCACATCGATGCTCGCCAGCCCAACCCTCGAGGCGCCGACGGTGGGCCCGAGCACCCGAACGCCGTCGATTGTCGAAAGCCCGGCGACCAAACGTGCGCCGAGCATGTGCTCGTGCGCCGCGATGCGATCCATGCCCACGGCGCCCAGGTAGTCGACGGCTGCGGCGAGCGCTATCGACTGCGAGACCTTTTGCGTGCCGGCCTCGAAGCGCTGTGGCGGCGGCAGGTACTCCGCGCGCTCCATGGTCACGGTGGTGATCATCGAGCCGCCGGTGAGAAACGGTGGCAGCTGCGAGAGGGCAGACGCGCGGCCGTAGAGCACACCGATTCCGGTCGGGGCCAGCATCTTGTGGCCAGAGAACACGGCGAAGTCGACATCGAGCGCGTGCAGGTCAAGGGGCAGGTGCGGCGCCGACTGACAGGCGTCGAGCAGCGTGAGGGCGCCAACGCTGCGCGCCCGTGCGACTAAGAGAGAGACCGGCGATACCGTGCCGAGCATGTTCGAGACGTGGCTGAACGCGACGATGCGAGAGCGCTCCGTGATGATCGACTCGAGATCGTCGAGCACAAGCGCGCCGTCATCGTCAACGGGGATAAAGCGCAGGGTTGCACCGGTGCGAGCCGCGAGCTCCTGCCACGGAATGAGGTTGGCGTGATGCTCGAGCTCTGTCACAACGATTTCGTCTCCCGCGGAGAGCGACGCGGTGAGGGCGTAGGCGACGAGGTTGATGCCCTCTGTCGCGTTCGAGGTCCAGACGATCTCGTCGGCAGAAGCGCCGACGAACCGGGCGACTGTCGCACGCGCCTCTTCGAACTCGTCGGTCGCTGCCGCCGCGAGAGTGTGCGCGCCACGGTGCACTGCCGAGTTGCGGTGCTCGTAGTAGTCGCGCTCTGCGTCGAGCACGGAGCGCGGCTTCTGCGATGTCGCCCCGGAGTCGAGGTAGACAAGCGGATGACCGTTGACGCTCTCAGAGAGAATCGGAAAATCTGCCCGGATTCGCGAGAGCTCGGCGGGTGTAAACGGCTGGGCTGTCATGGGGTCTTCCTGATTGTGGTGCGCTTCTACCCTAGGTCGCCGAGGCAACTCGCGCTGGCGTGGGCTAGCCTCGCGTTATGGCTGATCTCGTAGCGATCCCGTCACCGAACGTTCCGCTGTATTACGGCGAGCCGGGTCGGCCGCTCGTAGTGATTCTTCCCGACTGGTACGGGCGCCTTCCCTGGCTTGAGGCATACGCCGAAGCAGTGGCCTCGCGCGGTCTTCGCGTTGCGGTTCTCGATCTTTACGACGGATGGGCGACGACGAGCGCCGAAGAGGCCGAGCAGCTGATGAATGACCTCGATCTCGGTGCCACTCTGGCCCTCATCGATGACGTCATCACCGTCGAGCGCAACAACGGTTCTGAGAAGGTCGGCACCATCGGATTCTCGGTGGGCGGGTGGCTCGCCCTCGTTCACGCGGAGGGCGGCTCGACCGACGCGGTTGTGTCGTACTACTCGTCGCTCAGCGCCGCAGACCACGGTGTTATTCCGGCGCCCGTAATGCTGCACTTCGCCGAGACCGACGAGTGGGAGCCCGGCGAAACCCCCGCCGAGTTCATCGATCGGCTGAAAGACCACGGTACCCCGGTCGTCGAACACACCTACCTCGGCACCGTGCACTCGTTTGCGAATGCCACAATCGCTTCCAACTTGGATGCCAGAGCCGCTGCCCTGGCCTTCGCCCGAAGTGTCTCGTTCCTTGAGAACCACCTCAGGGACTGACGTCGGCTAGCGTTGGAGTTGTGCCAGCCTTCTCTCCCGAAATCACAGCCGCCGTTCTTCACCACATGAACGACGACCACCCCGCCGACTCCCTCCTGATCGCCCAGGCTTTTGGACACACGGATGCCTCGGCCGCCTCGATGACGACGTTCGACACCGAGGGTGGAACCTGGCTCTACACACTCGACGGCAGCGAGATCGACCTGACCATCAAGTGGACGGCACCCATCACAGAGCGCGCTGAGATTCGGCGCGAGATCGTTGTGCTCTACGACGCCGCGTGCGAGCGACTGGGCATCGAACCGCGGCCCCACTGATGATCGCCGCACGCTTCTCGCGCAACCGCATCGTCGGTATCGCAGCGGGTGCCGCCTACATCGCGGTCGGTGCACTCGGCTTTCTCGTCACGACTGATATTCCGTTCACCTCGACTGAGGGCGGCATTCTTTTCACGCTTCTCGAGGTCAACTCGCTGCAAAACGTTGTGCACATTCTTCTCGGCCTCGTGTTGCTCGCCGCGGGCATTGCGGGCCACCGTTTCGCCGTAGCGACGAACACAGTCGTCGGCGTCGTGACTTTCGCGCTCGGCTTTTACGGCCTCTTCGCTATCGACGCTGCGACCAACTATCTCGCTCTCAACACCTGGGGCAACGCGCTGCACTTCGGCAGCGCTGCCGTGCTCGTCGCTGTGGGCCTCGGTGCCGACCGCGCCGAAGAGTAGGCGCGCGACACATGACCGCCGTCGGTCGCAGCTGGGTCGCCTTCTCGGCCGTTGCGGCCGGCATTCTGCATATAGCGCTGGCTCTCGGGCGACCGGTTGAGCTCGCCAGCATCCTGTTTTTCGTTGGGCTGGTCGAGTTCGCGTGGGGAGCCCTAGTGCTCTCGCGCGCTCAGCTTCTCGCGCCTCAGCTCGCACTTCCGCTCGCCCTCGCGCCCGGAATCCTGTGGGCGGTCGCTCTCTTCGCCGGCGTCGCGGGGCTTTCCTTTCTGCCCCTCGCAACCTCGACGCTTCTCGAACTCATCGTCGCTGTGCTGCTTGCGCGCTCCCTGCGCCGCACGTCGCCGCCCACAGAGCCTGGCCCGCGACGGCGTGTGATCGGCATCGCCATAGCGCTTGTCGTCGTGGCCGGGCTCACGCTTCCCGCGCTGACGTTTACGCAGTCGACGGCGCCGGCCAGCGACATCCAACCGTCCCCTGAACATGGGCATCGCTGAACCCGCAGCCTCCCAGTAAGCTAAGGGTAACCTCACCTGCGAACCCCGGAGTCACCGTGTCTGAAGTCATCCCCTTTTCCCAGGCTCTTCGCGAGCGCACGCGCGGCGGACACAGGGAGAGCGAGGGC
>Ga0247736_10000634_pt1 | contig 11818 bp, 9 predicted proteins | sample UWRJL193509B2_FD_180935 | JGI IMG/M metagenome (GOLD analysis project Ga0247736, IMG submission 180935) | Plant litter microbial communities from Arlington Agricultural Research Station in Wisconsin, United States - UWRJ-L193-509B-2 | ecosystem: Environmental > Terrestrial > Plant litter >...
CCTAACCCTAACCCTAACCCTAACCCTAACCCTAACCCTAACCCTAACCCTAACCCTAACCCTAACCCTAACCCTACTATCGCGTCCCCCACGGGCATCGCTCCGCGTCACGACCGATCTGCCCACCGAACGCCTTGACCCTTACCCTGACCATCTCACCCTGACCCTGACCCTCGCCCTGACCCTTACCCTCATGACCCTGACCCTTACCCTCATGACCCTGACCCTTACCCTTATGACACTGACCCTGACCATTTCGCTCACTCTCTAACCCTGACCCTGACCCTGACCCTGACCCTGACCCTGACCATAACCATCTCGCTCACTCTCTAACCCTTACCTTGACCCTCACCCCCTGACCCGACCCTAACCCTGACCATCTCACTCACTCTTAAACCCTTACCCTAATTATCAACACCTGACCCTGACCCTCTCCATCTAACCCACCCTCTAACCCTGACCTTGACCTTCACTGTCTAACCCTCACCCTCTTACCATCTCTCCCTAACCCTAACTATCGAACTCTCACCCGCACCCTAACCCTCACCTTTGCTTTTTTTATCATTACCCTTACCTACACTTTTTTTTTTCTTTGTCTTTTTTTCTCTCTCTTAACCTTTCTTCTTTCGCTCCTTCTTTCAAATTTTCTCGTATTTTCTTTTTTTCTTCCTTGCCGTTTTACTTTTCCCTCCTCCTGCTTTACTAACCCTTTCTTTTTCACCTGTTGTATTTTCTTTACTCAACCTATCCTTCTTCTCCCAACGATCTTTCTCTACTTTATTAACTTGCCTCTTCTTTAATTTTTTTCCTTTTTCCCTCTTTCTTTTCTTTTCTTTTCTATTTTATTCTCTTTGCATCCAACCATGTTTACTGTTTTTTGAATTCTCAACATTTTATTTTGTCTTTTCTTTCTCATAACCTTCTATTTTATTCTACCGCCATTATTATTACGACCACTTTTTTTATTGTTCTTCTTCTCCGTATTCTTCCTCTTTACAATTTATTTTTCACCCCTTATAAAATATATCTACTTACTCTTATACTTTTCTTTTCTTTTCTTTAACTTTGATCGCACTCTCCTTATACTTATATCAACTTTTGTTATTTTTATTTCTTTTCTCCTCTTCTTTTTTTTCTTTACCTTATAAATCGTTTATGTAAACTCCGTTACCTTCCTTTCTTTTCACCCCTATATTATTCCCTTTCCCTATTATCCTCTATGTGCTTCTCTACCCCTTTTCTCTATTATTCTTGACTTCGTCCCTCCTTTACCTTCCTTATACTTTACCCTCTTCTACATTCTTCCAATACTTAATAATATCATGCCTCTTTTAAATATTCGCTTCTATAATATATTTTAACTCATACCCTTCTCTTTATCCCTTTCCTTTTTACTTCTCTCTTACTTTTACTCTTTTCATTATTTCTCTTCCTCTTCGCCCTCTGACGCCCGTCTAATACCCGCTATATATTATATTAATACTATACTAAATACTTCTTTACCTTTCGCTTTTCTAATATCTGCTATATAAATATTCGATAACGTAATCTTTATTCTAATTACGCTTTTTATGTGTTTCCCTAACCCTAATCTTTCTTTATTGAATATTTTTGTATTTTTATTCCCCCTAACCGGCAAACTTTATAAAAACTGTTCCAATCTGTTGCCGAACCGCCTTTCCTTCCTTGTTCAATAACCCTTATCGGTCTTATTATCCCCGGTACCGTTTCCCTCCTCGCCTTCTACCCTATCTACCCTACCCTCCTCTCTGCCGTCCTCCCTGCTCGGAACATCTACCTCCATCCCAAACCCGTTCCTCGTTACGATCACCCGGCCCGCCTGCATCCACGCCCACAACCGCTACGCCTTCCTACCGTGTCTACCTTACTATACCGGTCCAACTCGTCCCTAACCGTCTTCCACACTACCTTCTCTTCCTCGTCCTACCCCCCTCGCTTGATCCGGTCCCCGTACCCGCTACCCAATATACCGCCTCGTCACCCGCTCTATCACGGCTGTAACCCTGACCCTTCTACGAACCTACTCCTAACCATACCCATTCTATAAACCTGCTCCTATCCCCGACTATCCCGCAAATCTACTCTCTTACATATTCCCCAAACCTATCCCCGACCCTAACCATTCCATAAACCTACTCTAACCCTGACCCTTCACTGAACCTGCCCTTAACCTTCACTATTTCATGAACCTGCCCCTGACTTTGACTATTCCATAAACACGTTCCTTACTAACCCTTGTTCCACGAACCTAACCATTCTATAAACGTACCCTTGCCCTTAACTATTTCCCAAATCTCTCCCTGACCCTGAAAATTCTACCAACCCGCACGTACCCCTAACTAAAATATGAACCTGTTCTGACTTTGACTATTCTACGAACCTGTCCCTGACCCCGATTTAACCCCAAACATATTCTAACCCTGACCCTTCCATAAACCCGCTCTCAACCTTGAACATACTTACCCCTGACCCTGACCCTGACCCTGACCCTGACTATTCTACGTACCTGCCCCTACCCCCTGACCCTAACTAATGCTGAACCTGTCGCTGACCTTTTTTTTACTACGGCTAAATTTGTTTACCTACCCCTATTACTTATTTCGATTACTCCATCTAATATATACATCATCCGATCACTCCACCTAACTATCGCTTAAACCTGACCCTAACTATATCGAATGCTAATCCTTACTAAAACACCCCCTCGCTTCTTTTATTAACAACCTCGTCTACCGTCTTCCAACAAACCGTTCACTCGCTTATCTCCTTCCCGTTGACCACTCCTTCCCTTCACCACCCCTTCCATTCACAACTCCACCAATATTACCTCCCCTATTAACCCTGATAATAATTACCTCCCTCGCCCTACTACGCCCTTATCTTGAATCTGCGTATCGGCCTCTATTACCGTTTTCCAAACCAATATATACTTGTCCACCGCCTTCCCCGTTATTACTTATCACCTACCGTAAACCTTCTGATATAAACCCTTTGCTTGCTATCCTATTTTACCCTGCTGAACCCGACTATGAATCCGGACCTTCATAATGATCTTGTCACGGTTCCCTCTGCTATTCTACATTCCTCCACCATTCACTTTCCTTGCCCATTTGCTTTCCTCACCTCATTGCTTCCCTCGCCTCCTCCTGTTGTTACTCTCCCTTTCCTCAATACCTTTCCCATTCTTACCGACCCCACTCTCTCTGTTTACCTCACTTACCTTGATTGTACGCCTTAAATCTCCCTCTCCTACATATCATATAAATCCTTGCCTCCCATCTTCTCGCCTGCTCACCAACTCATCTACTCTGACCCTACCTCCCTCTACCGCTCGCATCCGGCTCTCTTCGATATACATTACAACTCCCTCGAACTCTTCCTAACCTTCCCGCTTTTCCGATCCATCTATTAACCCATCCAACAACGTAACGCTATAACAACGATTTCTTCTAAACTCTAACCCATCCCGCTGTTAAACTATACTTGAAACCCTGTTATTCACTATCCCTCGCTGCTTTCCTTGCCGCTCCATACTATTCCTTAAACCTCCTCTTCGCTTACTGTTTGCTACCTACCCTCCGTACCCCTATTTTCCAAACCCTATCCCCTTCCTCTTCCTCTTCTCTTATCTATCACTATATACTGCCCTCGGCTGATGTACTTCTCTTTCCATTTTATCTCATCAACCCACAAATCCCATAACAACCTATTCAACTTTCCTGCTCGATCTTGAAACTCTTTACGGTTCTCGCCTCTCGTATGCCTGCCTGCGCTACCTGTTGTTGCCTGCCTATCTCCCTTCCCGTTATATTCATCCAAACTATTTTATAAACCTGTCCCTAACCATTACGGAATCTAACCCTAACCATGTCACAAACCTGTTTCTGACCATTGCGGAATCAAACCATTACTATTCCACAAACCTATCCCTAACCATTACGGAATCTAACCCTGACCATGTCACAAACCTGTCCCTGACTATTGCGGGATCTAACCCTGACCATTACGGAATCAAACCCGGACCATGTATCGAACCTGTTCCTAAACCCTCCCGTTCCAAATACACACATAACCGATATAACTAACTTACTTGCATCCCGCCCCATCGAACCAATCGCCCTACCCAATCCGCCGGTTCGCCCCCCTCCTCGTATCCTACCTCCTGGATCATCCACCCCAATACTCGTCTCGCTTGATTAATATCTCGTCCCGTCAACCTACCCGCTATACGGATCATGGTATCCCTATACTGACAACCGCTCCCGGATCCCTGCGCGAACCGTCCTCTATCCTCATCCTTCGTCCTCCAATGCCTACACCATGACTGCGGTACGCCGTAATAAAAACACCCCGAATATGCCTCCATCTGGTGATCTCGGACTTCCCATCCTATCGACCGATAAACCGTGTAATAACCAACCCAACTTTCTAACTGGGCCATGAAATCCTCCACTTCTCTCGCCTCCCGCATACCTGCCTGTGCCAACTGCTGTTGCCCGCCTACCACCCTACTTTGCAAATCCAAAAACTCTTGTATCATACCTCCCTTTATATCCACTATCCTATCGTCCCCTATATCGCGTCTAACCTTCTACCCTGTCTTTCCTTATGCCTCGCTCTCTTCCTGCTGCCTGTTGTCACTGTCCGTACTCCTCGGTTCGCGTGCCCCCTCTCTCTCATATCCTGCCATGAATCCTCCTCACTCTGTACGTCCTGTCCATCCTCCACTTCCACACACTCCCTTTCCATCCTCTCTTCGTCTTCCCAATCGCCTTTTACCCGCTTAAATTCCATACTCTCCTCGCTATCCCCATCCTGCTCCGGTCCACACACATCGCATCTTTCTTCCAACTCTTCGCACCCAACCCGCTTTTCGAATCCATCCATCACACCATCCAATACTCTTCGCCGACAACTACCCCCTTTCTAAAACCCTTCCATCCCGCTGTCACATCACGCTTCCTGCCCGACCTGTCCGTACTAACCCTGTCCCTCCCTGTACTATTTCTCTCTATACTTTCCTCTTCGCCTACCCTCTGCTTTGTTCTCTGCTATTAAATCTCCCGACTAAATCATTACCGCTTAACTTACTGCCCCGTCTTATCCTACTCGTTCGCTCTCCTACGTATAATCTCGCTACGGCCGCGGTACTTTGCGTATACTACTATCCGTACGTTCGTGTCTTACCATCTGTACGTTCGTGTCTACCCTATACCCAACGCCTTTATCGTCACTATCGCTCTCCCGGATTCCCTCCATATCTTCGACCGCTACGCCTTCTCGACCGCCGTATTTACTGAACTGTAATACATCGGGAATGACAATATCTGCGCCAACATCGGCGCTAATATCTAACCCTGACCATTTCGCAAACCTGTCCCTAAATACTACGAAATCTAACCCTGACCATTTCGCAAACCTGTCCCTGACCATTGCGGAATCTAACTGGAACTACTCCTCGAACCTGGCCCTGACCTCTCCCTTTCCAAATACACGCACAACCGACACAACTGACTCGCTTGCATCCCGCCCCATCGAACCAATCGCCCTACCCAATCCGCCGGCTCGCTCCCCTCACTATATCCTGCCTCCCGCATCATCCACCCCAATACTCGCCTCGCCTTATAAACATCTCGTCCCATCAACCCACCCGCCATACGGATGATCGTATCCCCATACTGACAACCGCTCCCTAATACCTGCGTAAACCGTCCTCCATCCTCGTCCTTTACCCTCCATCGCCCGCACAATGACTGCGGTATGCCGCAATAAAAACACCCCGAATATACCTCCATCTTCCGCTTCCCAAATATTTCTTCCTTTACCCACTCCATTCCCGTCTCCACTTGCTCCCAACGCTCGCTGCCCCGGTCCGGACATGCTTCCATCTGGTGATCTCGGACTTCCCGTCCCACCGACCGACAAACCGCGCAACAACCTGTCCAACTTTCCAACTGGGCCTTGAAATCCTCCACTTCTCTCGCCTCCCGCATACCGGCCTGGGCCACCTGCTGTTGCCCGCCTACCTCCCGATTTCGCAAATCCAAAAACTCTTGCATTACAACCTGTTCGATGTCCGTTGCCTCATCACCCTGCCGCAAACCCTCGTCGCTTCGTACGTCCTGTACATCCTCCCCTTTGATCATCTCCATCTCCCCATCACGCTCTACCTGTTCATGCTCCATCCCATCCTCGCTATCCATATCCTCCTCTACTCCACATACATCACACCTTTCTTCCAACTCTTCGCACCCAACTCGCTCTTCGAATCCATCCATAACTCCATCCAACACCTTACGCCGGCATATCCGCCCTTGTAAAAACCGTTCCATTCCTTCGTCAAACCACCTTTCCTGCTCGGCTTGCCCCTGTCGGTCCTGTTGTCCCCGGTCCTGTTGTCCCCGTCCCTGTCTCCCTCTCTGCTCTCCACCTTGCCAACTCTGTCCTCTACCTTGCCAACTCTGCCCTTCACCTTGCCAACCCTGTCCTCCTCTCTGCCAACTCTGCCCTTCACCTTGCCAACCCTGTCCTCCTCTCTGCCAACTCTGCCCTCCTCTCTGCCCTCCTCTCTGCCCTCCTCCCGGCCCACCCATCCTTTCCTGCTTCTCCTTCCAATCCCCTGACCAAATTACCACCGCCTGACTCTCCGCCCCATCTCGTCCTGCTCGCCCGCTCTCTTGCGCATAATCTCGTAACCGCCGCGGCGCCCCCGCATGCACCACCATCCGCACGTCCGGAATATCCACCCCCATGCCCAACGCGTTCGTCGTCACGATCACTCTCCCTGACTCCCTCCATACCCGCAACCGCTGCGCCTTCCCGGTCGCCGTATCCACCTTGCTATGATACACCGTACATGACAATGCCTGTGCCAACCGCTCTGCCCGCTCGATCTGTCCGCTGTATACAATCACCTTCCCTTCCTCGTACCGGCCTAAACCGTCTCGTACCGTATCGCATACCGCTTTATCCTCCTCTTCCTGCCCCCCTCGCACTGCCCGGACCTGGTACCTGATGTTCCGCCTCGTCGTCCGCTCCCGGAACAACCGGACCCGCCGCTCGTCCAACCCCATCCGCCCGTAAAATACACCCACATCGCCTGGCGCCAATGTCGCTGTTAAAAAAACCATCTGTATACCGAACCCGCGGACGATATTGCCGATCACCCCCATCTGCGGCCGGAATGTCCTCTCACTATCCAATACCGTGTGACACTCGTCCATAACCACCCGGTCCAACTGGCCCCGCGCCTGCAACCGGTTGATAAACCCCTGGAACGCTTTGGTAACGGCCGACTCTGGTGTTACAAATACGATCGCCGCTGCCCGGTTCGCTCCTTGGCCCTGCCATACGTGCGAATCGATCCCGCTAACCTGGCAACGCCGGTGCAAATCGTCCCGCAACGCCACCAACGGCACCACCACCACCGTAACGCCTTCCGGCGAACAAAACGCCGGCAACATAAACGACAAACTCTTGCCGCCCCCCGTCCCGGTCACCTGTACGATCGGACTCTCGCCCCGAATGATCGCCCGGATGACCTTCTCCTGTATGCCTCGGAACGCCGCCTTCTCGCCCAACATCGTCCGTAACGCCCCCTCTATATTCATCATCCGTAACCGTGCGAACCGCCGGAATCGTGCCTCCTCCCGAACGCTGTCGAATAACTCCCTCTTTCTTTTGCTGCCTACCGCCTCCTGCCCACCCTCTCCGGCGCCGAATCCCAAAAATCGATGCCACTGCCGGCTGACCCCTCGGAACTTGTCGCGCCGGGCCGCCGTGCCCAACATCCCTTGCTGCAACTCCCGCGCGTATATCATGCCCGCCACGTGCGTGCTGTGCCCGGCCTGCAAATCCCATGCGTTGTCCAAATCGTCGTCCTCGTCCTCATCCCCCTCCTGACCGATGTCCGGCCCAAATGCTCGGTTCAAATACCGGTTCGAAATCCCGATCGCCATCTGCCTCCACGCGCTGATCCCTACCCGTGTGCCCAATAACCGCTCGCTGTGCTGCTGCAAAATCCGTCGCATCCGGTCCGACGTCCATGACCTTTCCACGATCATATGTCTTCGGCCCTGTTCTCCCTTCCCCTCCCTACTCTCCTCCTGCTGTTCCCTCTCGCCCTCCTCTCTGTTCGTACCCGTCTCTCCGCTTATACCCGTCTCTCCGTTTGTACCCTTCGCTCTACTCCTACCCATACGCCTGGTCGTATCCTGCCCGTCACATACTCCCCCTTCCGCATCGTCATCATCCCACGGGCCCTGTACCTCTCCGCCTCCCGCCATCTCGCTTTTTACAACCTCATCTGCCCATAAAAACGCGCTCGGCTCGTCCAACCGCTTTACCATCCCCTGTACCTGCTGCCAAAACGGCAACACCAACCACAAATACCAAACCAACAACTCCCCCGCCTCCCGGGGCAAATACCGGTGAATTACCTTGACCTGTCCGGTACTGCGGTAATTTTTGTGATACGACGTCACAAAACATGCCATACCCCGGTCCATCATAATGTTGCGTACCCCTCCGTTGGCCGTATTGCTGTGCCGGATGCCCATAATCTCCGTCGACCGTGCTGGCATCCCGCCCAACATGTGCATCATCGTTAATAAACCCTCCCGGAACCTTTCCACCGACCGCCCGTATTCCTGAATCGCCGCTCCTCGGTACGGACATCCCTCGGCCATTTCAAACACCCTTTCCCCCGCCATTTCAACCCCCCTTCCCCTTTCTCGGACCTCGACCTCGGCCTCGCTCTCGCCTACGCCTTCGCCTTCGCCCTCGCCCCTCCCGTAACCCGTCTGCCGGCTTGTCTCTTCATCTCTACCGCTGCTCGGACCGCTCGCCAACCACGCCACTCGCTTGTCTCGCCTCCGTAACAACTGCTTGGCCACCCACGCCTCGCCCGCCCCGACCCACGTGTTCCGGTCGTCTTGCAAAAACGAATACCCGACCCGGTCTTCGCTATGGTCGTCCTCCATCTTAATCCAATCGATCCCCGGCACCGTCGTGTAATCGCTCTCGCCCTGCTCGTCATCCACCATTAACAACCTCCCCAACACCTCCTTCATCTCCGCCACCAACTCGTGCAACATATCGCTCAACTGGTTCATCGTAAACTGGATGCGTTGGTACGATACCCGGTCACCCACCCAATCGATAACCGGGCTGGCCGTCGTCGTGAACCGTATCCGCATCCCGTACGATCGCGTATCGAATATCCAATCCATCGGGGACGGGTCCATCTTCTCTACCACCATCGTCATGAATCGCCGCATCTTCTCTCGGACAATTACGAACAACCCGGTGGCTGCTTCGGCTGCCTCGCTCTCGTCCATGCTGGTCGCCAATGCTTGGATTTCATCCTTTTGCTCGACCACGGCCTGATATGCGACCAAAATGCGGGCCATCTTGATCACCGCCGAATATATCGGCGTATAATTCTCCGCACTGACCCATCCGCCGTCCTCACGTAACCCCATCGCGGCCAATCCGCTGATAATGGCGTTTTCGTAATGCGTATTTTTCAACGGGTGGTCGAACAACGCGATTATGAAATCCAAACACAACCGATCTACCCGGGCTTCGTATGCTTCCTGCGCGGCCGGGTTCGTCTGCGCGGCCGGGTTCGTCTGCGCGTTCGTCTGCGCGGCCGGGTTCGTCTGCTCTCGTGCCGGGTTCGTCTGCTCCCGGACCCGGTCCCACTGCTCTCGTACGACGTTGAACTGCTCTTGTGCCACGTCCGACGATTCCCCGGCCATCTGGCTACTTCCCTGCGCTGCATCCCTAAAATCGTCGTACAATTCACCCTGTCTGTTCGTAAATTCGTACGGCGGTCGGTTCTCGTCCCGGTCGTCGGTCCGCCGGATGAAACACAACAACTTTTGAAATACGTCCTTGTACCGTACCCACGTGTCGTCTTCCATCCGGCTGTCGAATGGCTTCCTCGGCTTGACGTGCACCTCTTTGCGGTTGATCTCGAACAACACGGCATGCCCGGGGCTCAACGCCGCCACCGTCGCCCGTGCCTTTTCCATAACCCGTTCCAAACTTTCCCACATCCTCCGTAACTCCGTCTCGTCTTCGTTGATCGGGCCGACCGTTGCCCGTATCTCATCCGGGTCCAACCCTCTCAAATGCTCTGCCCACCCAACCCGCTCCAACCATGCGTTCGGCTCGGCCTTTTCGTCTCCCTTCTCGATGGCCTGTTTCCTCCTGGCTTCGAACCGCTTCGCCTGGGTTTGGTGCGCCTGCATGATCTTCTGGTCCTCCATCTCTTCCGTCCTCACCGTCGTCGCCGCTACCCTCTCTTGCGTCTGCCTGTCTTCTATCCCCACCGTGTCCGCCCCATCTTGCCCCCCCCTATTCCGTCCTACCTCAAACCACTGGCTGGCCCCCCGCGATGGAAAAAAACGCTGACAACGAACCCCTGTGGTCCATGGTACCTCCCGCCTTTCCCTGGCTCTCTTCGACACGTTACCACCCTTCCGCCAATCATTCTCCCATTTGTGTCGCTTCCGACAATGCTCTTGCATTCCCCGTACTGTTCGTATGATATAACCGCAACTGGTACATCGTAACCCGTCCTGTTCGGGGGGGGCGATGAATGGGATTGGGGGGACGGTGGGCGATGGAAACTGGAACGTACGTAACCCTTCTTGGGTCTGTATGATGCCGGGCACCTTTTTCACCACCTCTGCAATCTGTTTCCGCTTGCCGGCTTCGATATGCCGATGCTGTTGCCGTAAATGACTGTCGGTCTCATTGGCGACACACGCGAATCGGCACACCTTGCAAATAACGACCGAATATTCGGCCAAAATAACGAACGGGTCCATGTCGATGTGTCGGGTTGGATGATCAGTTTAAAATTCTCCATCATGCTGGGTTCGACGGATTGGCGGCCGCGACGCGACGCGTGCTCTCTTTGCTTTTTCTCTGATTCCACCTGGTCTTTCTGGACTTCGACGGTCCGCACCATTACACCTAACCCTGGGCTTTGACATGGCATGGTCGGGTCCCGCCAAACCCTGGCTCGGCATGGCATGGTGGGGTTCTCCCCCTAACCCTGGGCTTGGCATGGCAATGGTCGGGTCCCCCCGGCACCCCATCGGTCGCAACAGCAAAACTTAGACATCAATTTTCTCTTCCAAATGGCATTCAATCTTCAATTGAAAGACACGGGGGGTATCGCTCAATTGTAAGCTTTTTACTCATGCCAGTTGCATCCAGTTTGGCCCCTAAAACCTCTACGGATCCTACCCCCCGTCTCTTCAACGGATCCTACCCCCTGTCATTGTTAGCGCCGTTTTCATTTGTATGGGGTTTTCAACGGATTCTACTACAATCCGTCGCCGCATTACGGATAGGTAAAAACTAAGCGACGTGAAAATTATAATCTATTAATCGCCTAGACTTATAATACCGTACGATATAAACTATAGCGCCGTCCTATATATAAATACCGCGCGGGGAAGATAGCCTATTTATATAGCCGATACTAAGAAGTTCTCCTAAACGTAGAGCTTAACTATAAGCCGTATAGAGAGCTCTAAATAATACCTCTTCTAAAGCTAAGCCGTACTTTTAATACTCTTTTACGGCCGTATACTGCTAACGCCCGTTATTTACCAGTCGGCCGTATCGATATATAAACGTAGTATATAAGAGCTCTTAGTATCGTATTACTAATAGGTTCTCTAGGCATTAAATAAAGGAGTACCCTAACCGTTTATCTACTATATTATCGCGGAGAAACCCGAAGTCTATATCCGGCTAAAGCCCCAGTATAAGTCGG
>Ga0247736_10000636_pt1 | contig 11814 bp, 10 predicted proteins | sample UWRJL193509B2_FD_180935 | JGI IMG/M metagenome (GOLD analysis project Ga0247736, IMG submission 180935) | Plant litter microbial communities from Arlington Agricultural Research Station in Wisconsin, United States - UWRJ-L193-509B-2 | ecosystem: Environmental > Terrestrial > Plant litter >...
CTTAAGCAAATCTTTATCGTTAATTCGGCCAATGTAGCCGATCATATGCGCGCCCATTTTGCCATGTGGATAATGGCGGAATAAGCGCGATTTAATCTCAACACCAGGAAAACGATAGCGATTGACCGCAAATCTAGCGGCTTCGCCCTCATTCAAATGCGTGCGAAGCGGCACGCTTTCAAAAACATGGCTTTGAGCTTTGAGCTTTTTAAAACGCTTTAAATCGACACTGCTTACTTCAACTAATTTTGCTAATTCCGCAATGGTGGCATCTAAATTTTCTATTTTTGAAGGCGTGATTTCCAGTGTATAAACAAAAAAGTTATGCGCTAAAACCACACCATTTCTGTCAGTAATCAAACCGCGATTAGGCGCAATCGGCACGATGGAAATGCGATTGTTTTCAGCCAGTGTTTGATAATAATCGTAGCGATTGATTTGCAGAAAATAAAAGCGCGCGGCCAATATGCTAAAAGCAATCAGCACGAATAAACCCAATACGGTTAAACGAACCCTGAAATTATGCAGCTCGTTCTGATGGTTTTTGAGTTCGTTACTGTAGGCCATGTGCTGCGCAAAAAACTGTTGAGACTGCCATTAAGACTGTCATTAGGATTTGGGACGCGTGATTGCGCCGAACAGCAATATCATCAATTGCCATAAGAGTAAGCCAGAGATTACTGGCCAAAAATAATGCAGGCCAAGATTGTCATTGCCTTCGAATAGTTTTAGCAGCAACATTAATACACGTTCAAACAGTAGTAATCCGAATACGTAGCCAAGCAGTTGCAATGGATTGAATAATACTAATCTGCGTTGAAAACTTAACCCAAAAAATGCGACCAAAGTGAAGCTGAGTGCATGCTGGCCTAACAAACTTCCTGTAGCTAAATCGACCAGTAAACCCGCTATCCAGGCAGTGCCGATATTGCATAAATGTGGCGCACGCAATAGCCAATACAGCATGACGATTAACATGAAATCCGGGCGGAAAATAATGCCTTGTCCAACCCACGGAAAAAGTTGGCACAACAATGCGATTAACAAGGTGGTGTAAACGGCAACAAGGCTAGTTGGGCGCATTGGGCTTAACCTTGTTGTTAGGGTTCACTAAACTGTTGGGATTAATTGGATTCTGTGTAGACAGATTACCCGGCGGCGTGACTATATTAGGCTGAACTACGTTATTAGGTTGGCTTAAGTTGCTGGGTTGAGGCGTGTTACTCTTGATTGGAATAGTGCGTTTAGTCGGCGTATTTACTATACCTGCTCTCGCTTTGGCATCTGGTGTTTTAGTTGGCGATTGCGAACTTGTATTCTGTAACATTTCTTTTGGTGGTGCTTCCTTGGTAATCGGCAATTCTAGTACCAACAACTGTAAGTGGTTACTCACTTCTGCAACTGGTGTGCTAATAATTTTAGCAAAAGGTGATTCCGGATCTTGCAATATTTGTGTCACTTTCGCCACGGCTAAACCTGCAGGATAAATGCCATCAATGCCAGAAGTCACTAATTTATCGCCTACTTTAATATCAACATTGGTGGGCAAGTACGGAATATCCAACGTATTGTCGCCTTCGCCAAAAGCAATCGCGCGTAGCTGATTACGTTCGATTTGGACTGGAATAGACAGCGCTTTATCGGTAATTAACGTGACTTCGCTACTAAACGGAAATACACGTGTGACTTGACCGAGTACGCCTTTTGAATCCACCACAGCTTGACCAGCCTGGATAGTGTGCTGGCTACCACGGTTAATGACCACCACGCGACTAAATGGATCTCGGCCTGTGTGTGAGATTTCGCCTAAAACGGCTTTTGGCTGAATAGGAAGGTCGCCATTCAACAAGCTGCGCAGATGCGCGTTTTCAGCTTCAATGGTATTTAATCGCTGTAATCTAACTTGGTGTTCGAACGCTTGTTGTTTGAGTGAGTAGTTTTCTTGCACCATTTGGTTATGCGCAGAAAAGTAATGGGATATATCGCGCACCCAATTGCTTGGTGCATTGGCGATCATTTCTAGGGGATGCAGCGCTGCGATAAAGCCTTGACGCACTTGTGACAGATAATTCAAGCGCGCATCGGTGGCCATAAAGATAATGGACAACGCACAAAAAAACATAGTGCGTGAAAATGCACTGGCACCGCGGACGAAAAAAGCTGGAGTTTGTTGAGGATCTAGCTTTTGATGAACACCTTTAAGCATGCCAATGCGAATAATTGATTGCTAACGATGCGTTACTCATTCGCAAACACGTTGCCAAGTTTGTCCATTTCTTCCAACGCTCGGCCACAACCACGCGCAACACAAGTCAACGGATCTTCTGCCACTATCACTGGTAAACCAGTTTCTTCCACCAGTAAACGATCTAAATCACGCAATAATGCGCCGCCGCCGGTTAATACCATACCTTTTTCGGCAATATCTGCGCCCAATTCAGGTGGCGTTTGCTCTAAAGCACCTTTTACTGCGCCTACGATTGAATTCAGCGGCTCAGTTAATGCTTCTAAAATCTCATTGCTAGAAATCGTAAATTTACGCGGTAGACCTTCAGCCAAATTGCGGCCAGTCACTTCCATTTCTAATACTTCAGAACCTGGGAAAGCAGAGCCGATTCTTTTCTTGATTGCTTCAGCAGTCGGTTCAGAGATTTGCATACCGTAATTGCGGCGAATGTAATCAATAATCGCTTGGTCAAATTTATCGCCGCCAACACGTTCTGATTTCGCGTAAACGATACCGCCTAATGAAATCACGCCAACTTCTGTCGTACCGCCACCAATATCTACCACCATTGATCCTGTTGCTTCTGCTACTGGCATATCGGCACCAATCGCTGCAGCCATTGGCTCTTCAATAAGGAATACTTGTTTAGCGCCTGCGCGTTCGGCGGATTCTTTAATGGCACGACGTTCTACTTGAGTAGAACCGACTGGCACACAAATAATAATGCGCGGGCTAGGTGAAAACCAGCGTGATTCGTGTACTTTACGAATGAAATATTTGAGCATTTGCTCAGTAATAGTGAAATCGGCAATCACGCCATCTTTCATTGGGCGAATCGCTTGAATATTGGCTGGTGCGCGACCGAGCATGCCTTTAGCGTCTGAGCCTACCGCCAGTAATACTTTCTTGCCGTTTGGGCCGCCTTCAGTACGAATCGCCACAACTGACGGTTCGTTGAGTACAATGCCTCTGCCACGCGCGTAGATTAACGTGTTTGCAGTACCTAAATCGATGGCTAAATCATTAGAAAAGTAACTGTTTATAAAACCAATCATATTGTTTATCCTGTGTTTTTGTATTGCGCCGTGCCAGCTGCCAATGCAACTTAAGCATGCTTTGAAATCAAGGTATAATAGCGTAAATTACAGCTAAAATTAAGCTGTAATTTAAGTTTGTATGAAGTTTATTATGGCAGTTTGTTACATACAAACGTCAAAACTTTTAAAGTTTGTTTAAAATAATTCCCTAAATTTTCAAATTGAACAGTTGTCATGGCTCTTAACATCACCGATATCAAACGTATTGCGCATTTGGCACGCTTAGAAATTAGCGAACAAGAAGCCAATCAAACACTTACAAAACTCACCGGGATTCTAGGTTTAATCGAGCAAATGCAGGCGGTTGATACCACTCGCATCACGCCGATGTCGCATTCGCAAGATGTGGTGCAACGCTTAAGAGAAGATGTCGTGACAGCAGCCAATCAACGCGAAATATTCCAGGTCAATGCGCCGATTCTGGGCAATGGGTCTATTGAAAAAGCAGTGGATAACGGCTTATATCTAGTACCAAAAGTGATTGAATAGAATAAAAATGATCAATAGCAGCCCTATAAATTCAAGCTTGAGCCAATTGAGCCAAATGTTGGCTAAAAAAGAAATTTCCAGCGTGGAGTTGACGCAAACTTTTTTAGACCGTATTGCCAAATACAATCCGACGATTAACGCTTATATTGCGTTAGATTCTGATAAAACCTTGGCACAAGCCAGCGCGGCAGATAGTCGTATTGCCAATGGTACTGCTGAACCATTAACAGGCATTCCGTTTGCACAAAAAGATATTTTTTGCGCTAAAGGCTGGCAGACGACCTGCGGTTCAAAAATGTTGGCAAACTTTGTTGCACCTTATGACGCGCATGTGATTACACAATTTGACAACGCTGGCGCTGTTAACTTGGGTAAAACCAATATGGATGAATTCGCCATGGGTTCATCTAACGAAACCAGTTATTTTGGTGGCGTTAAAAATCCGTGGGATTTCGATCGTGTACCAGGTGGCAGTTCAGGCGGCTCTGCCGCTGCCGTAGCTGCGCGTTTATGTGCGGCGGCAACTGGAACTGATACAGGCGGCTCAATTCGCCAACCAGCGAGTTTATGTGGTTTTACAGGTTTAAAACCCACTTACGGTTTGGTTTCACGTTACGGCATGATTGCGTTTGCTTCTAGCTTGGATCAAGCAGGTCCAATGGCGAAATCTGCAGAAGACTGTGCGTTGATGATGAACGTGATGACTGGCTTTGATGAGCGCGACTCCACTAGTTTGAATCGCCCTAAAGAAGATTACGCGCGCGGCTTAAGCAAAGTAACTGGTGAACAACCGCTCAAAAGCTTGCGTATTGGATTACCGAAAGAATATTTTGCCGATGGTTTAGACGCGAATGTAGCAAAAGTCGTGCAAGAGGCGATTGCCGAATATCGCAAACTGGGTGCAGAAACAGTGGATATTTCGCTGCCAAATAGTCAATTATCAATTCCTGTTTACTACGTACTTGCGCCGGCGGAAGCCAGTTCTAATTTGTCTCGTTATGATGGTGTGCGCTACGGTCATCGCGCTGCAGAATATGATGACTTGATGGACATGTATATGAAAAGCCGCGCCGAAGGCTTTGGTGCGGAAGTGAAACGCCGCATTTTGATTGGTACTTATGTGTTAAGTGCGGGTTATTACGATGCGTATTATTTAAAAGCGCAGCAAATTCGCCGTTTAATTGCGCAAGATTTTACCGAAGCGTTTAAACAATGTGATGTGATTATGGGGCCAACTGCGCCATCAACCGCGTTTAAAGCGGGTGAAAAAGCCGATGACCCTGTGGCGATGTATTTACAGGATGTATATACGATTGCTACCAATTTAGCAGGTTTACCTGGCATGAGTATTCCAGCAGGTTTCAGCAATGGCTTGCCAGTAGGTTTGCAGTTAATGGGTAATTATTTTGATGAAGCGCGCATGCTGGATGTGGCACACGCTTATCAGCAAGTGACAGATTGGCATCTTGCTATGCCAGAGGGTATTTAAGATGGAATGGGAAGTTGTCATCGGGCTTGAAACCCACACGCAGTTAAAAACCAAAAGTAAACAATTTAGCGGTGCTTCAATCACTTACGGCGCAGAACCTAACACGCAAGCGGACGAAGTGAGTATCGCGCTGCCAGGTGTCTTGCCGGTTTTGAACAAGCAAGCGGTGGAATGCGCAATTAAATTTGGCTTGGCGATCAATGCCGATATTCCAGCGCGCTCGGTATTTTCACGCAAAAATTACTTTTATCCCGATTTGCCTAAAGGGTATCAAATCAGCCAGTTTGAGTTGCCAGTAGTTGGCAAAGGCGCGGTGACGATTCAAGTACCAGCCAACGGAAAAAATGCTGCTTATGAAAAAGTGATCAACATCACACGCGCGCATTTAGAAGAAGATGCAGGCAAGTCATCGCATGGCATTGTTGAAGGCATGAGCGGCATCGATTTAAACCGCGCAGGCACGCCATTATTAGAGATTGTGACTGAACCCGATATGCGGAGCGCAGCAGAAGCCGTAGCTTATGCCAAAAAACTGCATGAGCTAGTGCAATGGATTGATATTTGCGATGGCAATATGCAAGAAGGCAGTTTTCGTTGCGATGTAAACGTATCCGTTCGACCAAAAGGCACAGATAAATTAGGTACGCGTCGTGAAATTAAAAACTTGAATTCATTCAAATTTATGACGCAGGCAATTGAATACGAAACACGCTGGCAAATAGAAACGCTGGAAGACGGCGGCACGATTCAGCAAGCAACGATTTTGTTTAACCCAGATACGGGCGAAACAAAAGCTATGCGCTCTAAAGAAGAGGCGAATGATTACCGCTACTTTCCCGATCCTGATTTGTTGCCATTAGAAGTGACCGCGGCTGATAAAGCGCGTGTGCAAGCCACAATGCCAGAATTGCCAGAAGCGATGAAAGCCAGATTTGAAGCAGAATATGGGTTAAGCAGTTACGATGCTGCAGCATTGACAGCCAGTCGCGAGTTGGCGGATTTCTTTACCACAACAGTTCAAGCCGGTGCGCAAGCAAAGCCTGCTGCAAACTGGGTGATGGGTGCAGTTTCAGCCAAGTTGAACACAGAAGATAAAACGATTCAAAATTCGCCCATCACGCCGTTACAGCTTGCGCTTTTATTAACGCGCGTTGCAGACAACACCATTTCAAATAATGCGGCTAAGCAAGTGTTTGAAGCAATCTGGTTAAGTGAAAATGCAGGTGATGTAGATGCAATTATTGCAGCCAAAGGCTTAAAACAAGAATCCGACAGTGGTGCGATTGAAGCGATTATTGATGAAGTATTAGCGGCTAATCAAGCGATGATAGAAGAGTTTAAAGCAGGTAAAGATAAAGCATTTAATGCACTGGTGGGTCAAGCCATGAAAGCCAGTAAAGGTAAGGCCAATCCTGCGCAAGTGAATGAGATTCTAAAGAGAAAACTTACAACTATTTAATTTAAATGGATGGTTAGTTTGAAATCTAATTAATCTGAAATTCAGTTAGTTTGAATTTTGGCTTAAATATTTAGGTTAAGCGATTTGTTCTAAATAGATTTATCTTACTCTAATCATACTTAACCATTATTTTATGGCAATTTTCGAGTTATCGAAGGTTCAAGCTTGCTGCCATTGCAGGTTCATTAGTATTTAAGCCGCTATTCAAATCGGCTTGTTTCAGTGCTATAAAACGACTTTTTTCTTCCGCATAACGTTTGCGCGTCGCTTGCATATTCTGTTTACGTTTCGCAATTTGTTGATTAACTTTATCCATCTCAAGCTGAGATTGTTTCATTTCTTCCGCTAAATTCGCCGGTATGGATTTGTTTTTAGCCTTTAAAATCTTTAGGGTTTTTTTGTTATTTTCGCTATTACTTAATACATTTTTTTTATGCTGGGCAAGTGACTGCAAAGCTGCGTGATCGGTTTCTAAATTGCGTTCGCAAGCCAAATCGATTTCATTTGCATTCGTGTAAGACGCCAACAACACTTTATCTGCGCGTTGTTGCGCTAATATTTCCTGTTGTTTTTGTTGGTTTAAAACTTCGGTTTTCTGATCGGCTCTAATATTCTGTTTAACCACAATGCCGTTATTGCGCATTTCAGTCGTGCTACGGCCAGCTTCTTGAGACGGCAGTTTATCGCTATAGTGCGTCACGCCATCACTATCTTTCCACTTCACAATCTTATTGACATCAGCAATTGCAGAAACAGATAGCAGATTAAAACTGGTGGTTAACAGTAAAATAAAAGTATTTTTTTTCATCATTTTATTCAGTCGTTTTTATTGAGTAGAAGTACTTACATATTAAGTGACGCCATATTGTTGACGGTACAATTGAACATTAAGCAAGTGCTGTGCCAAATCATCTTTGTTTTCAATGTATTGCAATAAATCAGTCAAATTTGCGATAGCGCAAACGGGCAGTTGATGCAGGTTTTGCACCTCTTGTACTGCCGATATTTCACCTAAACCTTTTTCTTGGCGATCCAGCGCAATCGCGACGCCACAAGGGGTTGCACCATTTTTTGTAATTAAATCGACCGATTCACGCACCGATGTGCCTGCTGAAATAACGTCATCGATGATTAAAACACGACCGTTTAATGGGCTGCCAACGATTACGCCGCCTTCACCATGGTCTTTTGCTTCTTTACGGTTGTATGCATACGGCAGATTGTGACCATTTTTGGCAAAAGCAATCGCGATAGCTGCGGCCAACGTGATGCCTTTGTAAGCTGGACCGTACAGCATATCGAACTGAATGCCAGATTGCTGAATGCTCTGATAGTAAAACTCACCCAGTTTTAATAAGCTTTCGCCATCGTTAAACAAACCAGCATTAAAAAAATACGGGCTTAAGCGGCCGGCTTTGGTTTTAAATTCACCAAATTTTAATACCTGCTTTTGAATGGAAAAAGCGATAAAATCTTGGCTTAACTGTTTGTTCATTTCAGGCGCTAATTGGGCGTTAATCATCATCTTTACTCATCATTCATTCATCGAAAGTCAATCATGCGCATTATAACTGCGAATTTGAACGGAATCCGCTCAGCGGCTAACAAGGGGTTTTTTACTTGGTTGCAAACGCAACAAGCCGATGTGATTTGCTTGCAAGAAGTAAAAGCGCAAGCGGCAGACATGACCGCAGAAATGCTGGCGCCAGCCGGCTATCACGGCTATTTTCATTATGCAGAAAAAAAGGGTTACAGCGGGGTTGGCATTTACGCAAAAAGCAAACCAGATGCAGTCGTTGAAGGCTTAAGTCATTTCAATCCGGCGATGGCAGATATTGATAGAGAAGGCCGTTATATTGAGGCTAGCTTTGGCAATTTGAGTGTGATTTCTTTGTATTTGCCCAGCGGTTCCAGCGGCGAAATACGCCAAACGTTTAAATTTGATGTGCTCGCGCGCATTATGCCGCATTTGGAAGCGCTGAGAAAAAGTGGCCGCGATGTAGTGGTGTGCGGCGATTGGAATATCGCGCATCAAGAAATCGACTTAAAAAATTACAAAGGTAATAAAAAGAATTCAGGCTTTTTGCCAGAAGAGCGTGCTTGGTTAACGGATCTATTCGGGCGTGTCGGTTGGGTGGATGTGTATCGCGCGTTGCATCCCACTACCACAGATGAATGTTATACATGGTGGAGCAACCGCGGCGCGGCGTATGAAAAAAACGTGGGATGGCGTTTGGATTATCAAGTCGCCACACCAGAATTCGCGCTAAAAGCCACGCAAGTGGCAATATATAAAGCGCAAAAATTCAGCGATCATGCGCCTTTGATCATTGATTATGCTGACTAATAAGTAAATAGATATTTCTAAACAGGTTTGTTTACTGGTTTGTTGATTAGAATGCTTGCAGCTTTATCATTCCAAGGCGCGATTTTGATGAGTAACAACATGCCTGGAATCGCCAAAATAAAGCACACAATAAAGAAATTAAACCAGCCCAGATTTTCGACCATATAACCAGTTGCGGCATTCGCAAACGTGCGTGGAACTGCTGCCAAACTTGTAAACAACGCAAATTGCGTAGCGGTGTAAAGTGGATGCGTAGTTTGCGCGATATAGGCCACAAACGCGGCAGTACCAAGACCAACGCCAAATGCCTCTATGCCAATGACGATGCCTAGCCATAACAAGCTGTGGCCAACTGTCGCCAGATACGCAAAGCCTAAAATCGCCACCATTTGCACAGCGCCAAATACCCATAACGCACGATTGATGCCTAGTTTAAACATCCATACGCCGCCTAGCAAACCGCCAATTACGCTTGGCCATAAACCAGCATTTTTGGCGATTAAACCAATTTCAGTTTTGCTAAAACCCATATCCAGATAAAAAGGCGTTGCCAGCGCGGTTGCCATGCTATCGCCTAATTTATATAAGAAAATAAACGCTAATATGAATAATGCAGTTTTTAAACCATTGCGATTGATAAATTCGTGAAACGGTTCTACTACAGCAGCTCTTAATGTGCGCGGAGCGCCTAATTTAAGTAGCGGTTCTTTCACTAGAAGTGTCATCAAAATGCCTGGCAACATAAATAGTGCAGTAATCAAAAATACACTTTGCCAAGTGAAATGATCGGCCAAGATTAACGATAAAGAGCCTGGCACCAAACCAGCGATTTTGTAAGCATTAACGTGAATCACGTTGCCCATGCCCAATTCGATATCAGGCAAAATCTCGCGTCGATAAGCATCTACTGCAATATCTTGGCAAGCGCTAAAAAATGCTACGGTTGTGGCAAGGTAAGCAATCGTCCAAATATCTAATGTTGGATTAAGTGTGCCAAATAGTGGAATGGAAATAAGCAATAACAGCTGTGCGATCAGCATCCAGCCGCGTCTGCGGCCAAGCGGTGGAATATAACGATCAAATAATGGCGCCCACAGAAATTTCCATGTGAATGGCAAACTGATCAATGCAAATAATCCGATGGATTTTAAATCCACCCCTTCTGATCGCAGCCATGCGGGCAATAAACTGATTAAAATAAATAGCGGTAAACCAGAAGTGAATCCCGTAAAAACGCATATCAGCATGCGTTTGTTAAACAGGGTTTGTTTGATTGGATGATTCATTTTAAAATGATGAACACGTGGTTCACTTAGGCAACTTAGTTATTCACATTATCACATTATCACATTGCTTAACGGTCAGTGCTTTTTTGGGATTAATATTTATGAAACTTTTGTCGTATGAAGGCATCGGTTTTATATAAACATGTCATTTATAGGCTTAAAAAATGTGTTAAGTTGTCATTAGAGCCAAATTTAATCGTCATTTTTAGTCTATTTTAGGTCAATTGTTTTACTAAAAATTAATTTATGTCACGTATTTAACTTGATTTAATTTAAACTTGATTTAAAGCTTCAATGCTTAAATTTTTAACAAGTTAAGACTAATCAATTTGCATTTACAGCCCAGGTTTATTTGGCGCAAGCTAGTGGTAATTTAACTAGTTACAACTTAAAAAATATCACATTTAAAAAGTAAAGGAGTGCGCATGCATTTAGCAAAGCGACTATTACCCATTATTTTAATCACGTCATTATTTAGCTTCGGCGCGTCAGCGGATGAAGTCAGGTTAAAAAATGGTGATGTAATCACTGGCAAAATTGTTAAAAAAGAAACCGACAAACTTGTTTTTAACACCAATTATGCGGGCGATATCAACATCTCCTGGTCTGAAATAAGCAGTTTAAATACCAAAGAACCTGTTCAAGTCTATTTGACGGACCAAACGGTATTTACTGGTGTGATCGGTGCATCACAATCAGGTCGCGCAAAAATAGTGATTGCTGATTCAGATGCACAAACCGATATCGATTTGGATCAATTAAATTATATTAATCCCAATCCATTGGTCTCTGGTGTTGGCGTGGTGTGGAGTGGAAATATCAATTTAGGTGGCGCAATTACGCAAGGTAATACAGATACCAGCCTAGTGCGTGCGGATGGTGAAACGATTGCGCGTACTAAATACAACCGATTTACCGTTGGCGGTGTTGTGAATCGGGCAAAAAGTAATAATGTTGATACCGAATATAACAGCCGCGGTTATGCAAAGTACGATAAATTTTTGACGAAAAAATGGTATTTATACACCAATATAACTTTAGAAAATGATCGATTTCGAGACATTAATTTACGTTCAACTACCGGTGTGGGTAATGGTTATCAACTATATGAGCAAGATGATTTGAATTTAGCGATCGAGGGCGGTATCAACTATATTAAAGTGGATTACGAAATGGCCGACGATGAAAGCTACGCCAGTGGACGTTGGGCACTGCGCTATGATCAGAAACCGATGTCAGGCGATGTACAGTTTTTTCATCAACATGAGATTTTATTTGGTTTAGAAAAAACGGCGAATACCTTAGTCTTTTCAAAAACAGGTTTGCGCGTGCCGATTGCTAAAAACTTAAATGCTTCTTCGCAAATTAATTTAGATTACAACAGCGAGCCAGCTGAAAACAGGAAAAAAATGGATAAAAC
>Ga0247736_10000639_pt1 | contig 11747 bp, 14 predicted proteins | sample UWRJL193509B2_FD_180935 | JGI IMG/M metagenome (GOLD analysis project Ga0247736, IMG submission 180935) | Plant litter microbial communities from Arlington Agricultural Research Station in Wisconsin, United States - UWRJ-L193-509B-2 | ecosystem: Environmental > Terrestrial > Plant litter >...
CGGCTGCACCTACAAGTACCTCAACGGAGGCCCGGGCAGCCCGGCCTTTGCGTATGTGCGCAGCGACCTGCTTGGAGAGATTCGCCAGCCGATTCAGGGCTGGCTCGGAAGCGCGCGTCCGTTCGAAATGGGCCAAGGCTACGAGCCCGCTGAGGGCATCACGCGCATGCTGAGCGGAACACCCCCGGTCATCGGCATGCTCGCGATGCGCGACATGATCGCGCTCATCGACGAGGCCGGCATCGACGCGATTCGGGCGAAGTCGGTGGCGCTCACTGAATACGCGATCGCGCTCGCCGACGAGTTGCTGCCCGCCGTCACCCTGTCGACACCGCGCGCGGCTGACAACCGCGGCGGCCACATCACGCTCGACCACCCGTCGTTCGAGGCAATGATGCCTCTCTTATGGGAGCGCGGTGTGATCCCCGACTTCCGGCGTCCGACCGGCATCCGCCTCGGACTCTCGCCGCTCTCGACGAGCTTCGCCGAGGTCGAGCTCGGCGTGAGAACGATTGCCGAGCTACTCGCGCTCGAATAGCAGGGGAGCGAGGCGGCGCGCGAGCGTCACCGCGTCGTCTGCCCGGGCAACGGACCCACTGTTGTACAACTGTGCGAGACCGTGAACGAGTGCGTGAGCGGCAAGTGCCTCGTCAGGCGAATTGGATGTCACTGTTGCCAGTCCGCGGCGAAAGACATCGTCGGCTGCCGCTCGTGCGGCAAGGAGCTCGGTGTCATCGGCGCGCAGCGCGTCGGTTGCGAACATCACCGTGAACCGCCCGCGCTCGTCGACAGTTGCGAACCGAACGTAGGCAACGGCGGCCTCGAGAAAGTCGTTGACATCGAGCGCTGCGGCCAGGCGCGCGAAGCCCTGCGTGGCGAGTGCCGTGAGCAACCCCTGCCGGTCGCCGAAGTGGTGAGCCGGCGCCGCGTGCGAAACCTCGAGTCGCCGCGCGAGTTCGCGCAGGGTGAGTGCGCCGATGCCGTCGGTCTCGACGATGCGCGCGGCTTCGTCGAGAGCCTCTTCGCGCAGGGTTCCGCGGTGGTAGGGCCTCATGCCGCAATCCTATCTAGCCATTGACAAGATAGCGAGTGCGTGTCAATCTATCCACTGACTAGATAGGAGAATCCCATGGCCCCGCTCATAGTTCTCGTCGCAGTGACCGCGCTGGCCAGGCTTGCCGGGCTCTTTGTGCAACCGCTCAATGACTGGTCGGTTGCGACGGCGATCGGTCTCGCCGCGATGTTTGTGATGACGTCGATCACCCACTTCGTGCAACCGCGCCGCCGCGGGCTCATTGCGATTGTGCCGCCCGTATTCGCACGGCCCGACATTCTCGTGAGCATCACGGGCGCACTCGAGTTCGTCGGGGCGATCGGCCTCCTCGTTCCGGTCACGCGAGTGGCGGCCGCTGTCTGCCTCGCACTGCTGCTCCTCGCGCTCTTCCCGGCCAACGTTTACGCCGCAGGTGCGCAGCGGCACTCGGACTCGCCGCACACACCGCTCGTTCCGCGCACTCTGTATCAACTCGTCTTTCTCGCGGCGTGCGTAGTGGTCGTCGTTGGGATCTGACAGAGGTTTCCATCGCCGACCGTAATCTGTACGTTGTTCACATCTGTGGTGAGGGAGGGGAACGGCGCGATGCGAAAACTGGTCTACGGCATGAACGTCACGGTCGATGGGTACGTCGCCGCACCCGGAGACGACATCGGGTGGGGCGTGCCCAGCGACGAGCTGTTTCAGTTCTGGCTCGACGAAGAGTTGGCCATCGGGCTCTTCACCTACGGGCGCAGGCTCTGGGAAGGCATGAACGCGCACTGGCCAACCGCCGACAAACTGCCCGATGCCACCCGGGCGCAGATCGAATTCTCGCGCAACTGGCGCGATACGCCGAAGGTGCTCTTTTCGTCGACTGTAGCGAACGCTGACTGGAACACCCGCGTCTTCAGCGGCGACGCCGTGGCCGAGTTAGCGAGGCTCAAGGCCGAAGACGGCGAGCCGATGAGGGTGGGCGGTGCAACCCTCGCGGCGGCGGCCATGCGGGCGGGGTTGATCGACGAGTTCACTATCGTCACCCACCCGGTGCTGGTGGGTGGTGGCAAGAGATTCTTCGCCGAGTTGGATGGCTCAGTCAAGCTGAATCTTGTTGAGACGCGGTCGTTCCCCGGCGGGGTGACAATGAGCCGCTACGAGGTTCAGAGCTAGCCGAGCACGCCCGACAGCACGAGGTCGACGCGGCGCTCGAGCTCAACGTCGGTGTCGCCGAAGTTCTGCAGCGCCCAGGCCAAAGCCGTGATGAGCGCAAAGACCTCGTTGGGTGTGAGGTCGAGCCGCGCCATCCCGCCGTCTTGTGCTTTGAGAAGCAGCATCTGGGTGCGCAACTGCAGCGGCGCGCACGCGATGCGCAGCGGGGAGTCGGCGGGGGACTGCGCGACGGCATCGGCGAGTCCGCGCCACAGGCCGAGATTGGCCGCGAGTTCGACGAACCACTCGCGAAGCGCGACGGCGGGCTCGGGGTGCGAGCCGAGTTCGCGAGCGATCGCGTCGAGCTCGGCGAAGCGAAAGCGCAGCGTCTCGACGATGAGCGAATCGCGGGTCGGAAAGTGCCGGTAGAGCGTCGCATTGCCGACGCCGGCTTGCGCCGCGATGTCGTCGAGCGAGGCGGTCGTTCCGTGAGCGGTGAAGGCATCACGCGCGGCCTCGACCACGGCGTCGTAGTTGCGCTGGGCGTCGGCGCGGAGAGCTCGAGACACGATTCTGCTTTCAAAGTGGGGATAGTCCCCGTATAGTGATCCGAAGCGGGGACGTTCCCCACTTTACCGCGAGGAGACACCATGTTGGCAGTAACCGAAGAAACTTTCGTCGAGGCAGTTCTTGATGCCGACGGCCCCGTGCTCGTCGAATTCTGGGCAGAGTGGTGCGGACCCTGCCGCGCGGTCAGCCCGATTCTCGAGCAGATTGCAGCCGAAAACCCCGACACGATCACGATCGTCAAGGTCAACGCCGACGACAATCCGCAGATCGCCATGGACTACCGCGTGACCGCCATCCCCGCGATGAAGCTCTTCACCAAAGGCGAGCTCATCAAGACGATCGTCGGCGCGAAGCCGAAGCCCGCGATCGAGCACGAGCTCGCGGGCGTACTTGGCGCCCAGAGAAGCTAAGAACGCTTCTGTGGGTAGATCGTCTCGCCGCGCTCGAGCTGCTCGATGAACTTCACGATGTTGCGCTCGCGCGTCTCGGCTCGCTTGGCATTGTGCAGCCGAAACAGAATCGCAAACCGGTTCTGACTTGAGAGCTTTGCGTAGAACTCAGCAGCCGCGGGGTTGTCGGCGAGGGCTTGCGCGAATTCTGCAGACTCGGTGATGGTTGCCGGCCCGGCGTAGGCGGCATCCCAGCGGCCGTCGGCCTTGGCGCGATCGATCTCGGCCTGACCGGCGGGCTGCATGCGCCCGGCCTCGATGAGCGCCGCCACCTTGCCCTGGTTGACGATCGACCACGGGCTGCGCTTGACGCGCGGCGTGTAGTTCTGCAGAAAGAAGTCGTCGTCGAGGGCGTTGCGCCGCGCGTCTATCCAGCCGTACATCAGCGCGACGTCGAGGGCCTCGACGTAGGTGACGCTCGCGAACGCACTACCCTTCTTGGCAATCTTCAAGATAACGCCGGTGGATGTCGCGTGGTTCTCGTCGAGCCACGCCTCCCATTCGACGGCGGTCTCGAAATGCAGCGTCTCGCGGTCGACCATGGGCCTACTGTAAAGCCTGCCTCCGACGCGCTGCTCGTCTAAGAGGCGCTGATGCGAATGATCACCCGCTGCGCGTTGCCCTTCGAGGCGAGCCGCTCGATGAACGAAATCAGGTAGTACTCGAAGCCGTACTTGCGCTTGATGCGGTCGAGCGCCGCAGGCGTCTCTTCTTCTTCCGCGGCGGCCGCTGTGACGACGGGAGCACCATCGGCGACCTTGCCCATGCGGCTGCAGGGCCGCATCTCGACGAGCGGGTTGTTGCGCAGACGCTTGAGCTTGCCAGCGCCCACGGGTGTCGTCACGACGAGGTGGTCGCCATCCTGCGCGATCCAGACGGGGGTCGAGACTGCGACGCCGGTCTTGCGAAACGTGGTCAGCGAGACAAAGCGCGCCTTGTTGAGTTCGGCAAGATCCATGTCGCCAGACTAGGGCCGAAAGTACCCGCGCAAGAACTCATCGAACGCGGCGGCCATGTCGAAACTGTCGTCGAGCAGCCACTGTTGCTGCAGGCCGTCCATCACGGCGGGAATGAGCCGTGCCGCAACCTCCACATCGATGCTCGCGTTGATGCGCCCGTGAGCGAGGGCGTCGCGAATTGTCTCCTCGGCGAGCACACGCCCCGCTGCATACCGATCGACGAAATATGAGTGCGCGGGGTGCTCTGGATCGGTGGCCTCGGCAGAGATGACCGTGTACAGCGAGGTGAGCCCGCGGGTCGACTGGTTGTAGGCGACGACCTTGCGGGTCTGCTCGAGCAGGGTCGTTTCGGAGACATCGCCGGCCGCGTCGCGAACGCGCTCGTCGCGCTGCCGCAGCACCTCGGTGAACAGCTCCTCTTTCGAGGCGAAGTGGTGCATAACCCCGGCCGTCGTGAGGCCGACGCGTTTGGCAACCTCACGCAGGGATCCGGAGTGGTACCCGCCGCGCGCGAACACCGCCAGTGCGGCATCCACTATCTCCTGGCGTTTTGCTTTTCCCTTGGCGTAGCTTCCGCGCTGGCTGGGCGTTGACTGAACTGTCATTCTCAAAACCTACCGCACTATAGGTTTTCTGCGATAGGGTGACACTCGTTCGGGGGACACAGACCAATGGAGGTCACAAATGAACCGACTTATAGCAGGCGTCGCGCTTACAGCCGCCGCCGCACTCGTGCTCACGGGATGTGGGCGCACCGACGGACCCACGGGTTCGAACGAGAGCAAGGGTGCGATCGACAACGAACCCGCGACCGGCGAGATCACGATCTGGGCCATGGGCAATGAGGGCGAAGTGCTCGATCAGCTCGCCGCGAAGTTCGAAGACGAGAACCCGGATGTCACGGTCAATGTGACGGCCGTGCCGTGGGAGTCCGCGCACGATCGCATCGCGACATCCATCGCCGGTGGGGAGACTCCGGATATCTCGATGCTCGGCACCACCTGGGTCGGCGAGTTCGCCGCGACCGGGGCACTCGAACCGACGCCGGAGGGGCTTGTCGAGCCGAGTGATTTCTTTGAGGGTTCGTGGGGAACCGCCGTCGTTGACGATGTCGCCTACGGAGTGCCGTGGTACGTCGACACGCGCGTGCTGTACTACCGCACCGACATGGCCGAGGCCGCCGGTGTCGAGCCGCCGACAACCTGGGAAGAGGCGAAGACCTTCTCGGCAGCACTGCAGGAGCAGGGCGCCAAGTCGGGAGTCTCGCTTCCTCCGGGTGGGTTTGACTCGTGGCAGTACATCTCGCCGAACGCCTGGCAAGACGGCGGTGACATTCTGAGCGAAGACGGCACGGAGTTCACCTTCGACACCGAGGCGTGGAAGGCGGCCTTCGAGTACTACAACAGCTACTTCGAAGAGGGCATCGCAGAGCCGACGCGATTCGAAACCGGCGAGATCGAGCAGGAGTTCATTGACGGCACAGTCGGCTCGTTCTTCAGCGGGCCGTTCCACGTCGGGCTTCTGCGCGAGCAGGGCGGCGAAGACTTCGCCGACAAGTTCGCCGTAGCGATGGTTCCCGGCGAATCGAGCCGCACTTCGTTCACCGGCGGCGGAAACCTTGCTGTTTTCAACGACAGCGAGAACCGAGACGCCTCGTGGAAGTTCGTTCGTTGGCTGAGCGAGCCTGAGACTCAGATCGAGTGGTACGAAATATCGACAGACCTGCCGTCGACTACCGCTGCGTTTGAAGACCCGCAGTTCGCTGACGACCCCTACCTGAGCGTTTTCGCCGAGCAGCTCGCCGACTCAAAGGCGCCGCCGGCGATTCCGACCTGGGCACAGGTCTCGGCCGTCATCGACCAGGAGCTCGAGAAGGTCACGCGCGGCGACACAACTGTCGATGAAGCCATCGCGACGATTCAGGAACAGGCGACGTCGATCGGCACGGGTAACTAACGTGACGACCGCCGCCCTCACAAAAAAGGGCAACAGAGCGGGACGGCAAACCCTCATCGCGTGGGGGTTTGCCGCGCCGTTTATGATCCTGTTTCTCGTGTTTATGGCGGGGCCGATTCTGGCCTCGCTCGCGATGAGCTTCACTGACCTGACGACGCGCGACCTGCGCTCGCCGTTCAACGTCAACATCATCGGCTTCGAGAACTACATCAGGCTCTTTCAAGACGAACGGTTTGTGCACTCGCTGCTCAACACTGGCATCTTTGTGATCGTCGGCGTACCTCTGACGATCGCGGTCGCGATGCTCGTGGCGCTTGCGCTCAATACCGGCATCACGAAGTTTCGTACGGTGTTTCGCGTCGGGTATTACGCGCCGGTCGTGACATCCATCGTCGCTATTGCGATTGTCTGGCGCTTCATTCTTCAGAACGACGGTCTTCTCAATGGCGTGCTCAGCTGGGTCGGCATAACCGGACCTAACTGGCTCGAAGACACCTTCTGGGCTCTGCCGTCGCTCATTTTGATGGCGGTGTGGCGCAACATCGGCACGCTGATGGTTATCTTCTTGGCCGGGTTGCAGGGTGTTCCTAAAGAGCACCACGAAGCTGCAATGGTGGATGGCGCGAACGCCGTGCAGCGCTTCTTCAGTGTGACGCTTCCGGCCCTTCGACCCACCCTGCTGTTCGCAGCGGTCATCACGAGCATCGGCTTTCTCCAGTTCTTCGAAGAGCCGTTTGTGATGACCCGCGGTGGGCCGCTCGACGCGACCCTGTCGAGTGCGATGTACACGTTCAACCAGTTCGGGTTCGGCAACTACTCGTATGCCTCGGCCGCGAGCTACGTGCTGTTCCTGGCGATCGTTGTGCTGTCGCTTGTGCAATTCCGGCTGCTGAAGAGGGAGGACTGAGATGACCACGGATGTCGCAACGCCGGTGCTCACAAAGGCCCGTCGCAACGCGCTCACCCCGCGCCCGAAGATCTGGCTCTACGTCGTGCTCGCCGTCGGGTTCATCGCGATGATCTTTCCGTTCATCTGGATGATTCTCGGCTCGTTCAAAACGAACGCCGAGATCAGGTCGAACCCGCTCGGGCTGCTGCCCGCTGCGCCGACGCTCGACAACTACACGCAGCTGTTCGGTCGCCTCGATTTCGCGACGTACTTTACAAACAGTGTCGTCGTCGCGGTGTTTGTGACCCTCGGCAACATCATATTTTCGTCGATGGTTGGCTACGCGCTTGCGAAGCTCGAGTTTCGCGGCAAGAAGGTGCTGTTCGTTCTGGTGCTCGGAACCCTCATGGTTCCCGGCGTTGTCACCTTCGTGCCGTTGTTCGTTCTTACGTCGAACCTCGGGCTTGTGAACTCGTACCCCGGTCTCATTCTGCCGTTCCTCATCACACCGCTCGGTGTCTTTCTGATGCGGCAGTTCATCTCCGGGCTGCCCGACGACATCATCGAGGCCGCGCGCATCGACGGGGCTTCGGAGTGGCGCATCTTCCTTCGCGTGATCATGCCGCTGTGTGGCCCCGCGGTCGCGACGCTCACGATTTTGACCTTCCTCGGAAGCTGGAACAACTTTCTCTGGCCACTCGTTGTCGCCACGAGCGAGGAGAAATACACGCTGCCAGTTGCGCTCGCGCTCTATTCGGTGGGGCAGAACGCGGCGCAGTATGGATTGATGATGGCAGGCGCGGTGGTCGTAGTGATTCCCGTGCTGCTCGTTTTCATCGTGCTGCAGCGCTACTTCGTGCAGGGCATAGCCCTCACGGGAATCAAGTAAAAAAACATATCGCTGGTTGAGTAGCGCGCTTGACGCGCGTATCGAAACCTCATGAGGGTTTCGATACGGCCCTAGCGGGCCTACTCAACCAGCGAAGAGATCGGAGCACCACATGTCATTTCCGCAGAACTTTCTCTGGGGCGCATCAACCGCGGCGCACCAGGTCGAGGGCAACAACACAAATAGCGACTGGTGGGCACGTGAGCACGGCAACCTGCCCGGTGCGCCCTCGGTCGAGCAGCCCAGTGGGGATGCCGCCGATAGCTTTCATCGCTACCCGGAAGACATGCGCCTGCTGCGCGACGCGGGTCTCGACACCTACCGCTTCAGCATCGAGTGGGCCCGCATCGAACCAGAGCCGAAGTTCTTTTCGCTCGCGATGATCGACCACTACCGACGCATGATCGACACGGCCCGCGACCTTGGACTCACCCCGATGGTCACGCTTCACCACTTCACCAACCCGATCTGGTTCGCTCGGGATGTCACGTGGAACGACCCGCGCGCCGTCGACCACTTCGCGCGCTACGTGCAGCGTGTGCTTCCGCTGCTCGAAGACGTCGAACTGGTCTGCACCATCAACGAGCCCAACATGCTCGCGACGATCATGGCGCCGGCGAACGAGGGCTGGTCGGGCATCGGAATTCCGCCCGGCGACGCGCAGATCACCGAACACCTCATCTCGGCGCACCAGTTTGCGACGGCCCTCGTGCGCAGCGTCGGCAAGAAGGCAGGCTGGTCGATCGCGACGCAGGCGTACATTGCGGAGCCGGGCTTCGAGGCCGAGGCCGATGCGCACGCGTCATCCAGAGAAGATGTTTTCTTGGATGCCTCGTCAGGCGACGATTGGGTCGGCATTCAGGCCTACACGCGAACTCGTATCGGTGCAGACGGGCCGATGCCCATCCCTGATGGCGCGGAGACGACGCTCACCGGGTGGGAGTTCTATCCGGGTGCGCTCGAGTACGGCATCCGTCGCTCGTGGGAGCGCAATGGAGTGCCGATCTACGTGACCGAGAACGGTGTCGCAACGGCCGACGACTCTCGGCGCATTGCCTACACGCAGGGTGCGCTCGAGGGAGTCTCGGCCGCCATCTCGGATGGAGTGGACGTGCGCGGGTACCTGCACTGGAGTGCACTCGACAACTACGAATGGGGCAGCTATGCGCCCACCTTTGGGCTCATCGGCTGGGATCGCACAACCTTCGCGCGCTACCCCAAGCCCTCGCTGGCCTGGCTAGGGCAGGTCGCGCGGCGCAACGGTCTCGCTGGTTGAGCAGGCGCCTCGGAATATGGCGTATGGGGTGTGACTGCGCGACTCGGCCCGAGTAGCATTCGCCCGGGAGACCGCGGCGGTTTCGAGCCTTTAGTCGGGGCCTATTACCCGGCCACGCCGCGATCCCTCCGCCACGGCATTTCAGGGTAAATCGTTTCGACGCGCAGAACGCCACCCTGGTTGATGCAGTCTTGTGCGACGTCGTGCACTTGTTGAATGAATTCTTCGTCGCTGCAATCCATTGTGACGGTCCGAATCACTGGCAAGTATCGTCCGAGAGGTGTGGAGAACGCAGCAGATAGGCGACCGCGATCGTCGAACGACCAAATAACGAGCGGTGCTCCAGTCCATTCGACACCGACTTGTACCTCGTATTCACGAACGGGAACTTCCTCGCTGACCGCCAGCAGCAGACCCATGAAATCTGCGACCGCGCACTCAATGTCGCGCGCTTCGATTTCGTGAGGTTGGAATGCATCGTCGCCGTGGTGCTGTCCACCTACGGTTGCTGCGACTGTTACCGAACCATCGTCATGGACCGCCGCCTGGGCCGCGTGCCCGTATTCATCTTCGGCCACCGAAGAGTTCATCGCCATCCAGCGACGCAGGCCGGGGCGCAAGTTGTACATATTGACTGACTCGAGGGGGTGCTGGCCGCGCATCGCCCTATTGTTAGTTAGCCACTGGCCGATCGACCACCCGCGGCTGACATACCCGCTTATGACGCGCGGGTCAGGCTTCACATGTCGGGAGACCGTGGACCGCGGGCGACCAGCGAGGATGATGCGCGCGCGCTGTGCACTCGGAAGGTTTGCAGAAACCTCTTCCCACAGTTCGTGCAGTGCGTCTCCAGCGCGACGTGAGTCTTCGAGGCGAGCTCGATACGCCGCAGCTATTTGAGGCTCTTTCATCCATACAGTGCTCGCATCATTCCGGATCGGCGCACCAAAGTATTCGCCTCGGTAAATTACGTGAGGCCAGTTCGTGCTCGCGGGGACGATTATCGCTACCGCGCGATCGTGACCAGCGCCCATTCGCACAATCTCTAACCCGAACAGTGGGGGCGAGATTGCAGTAATTGCTGCGGATCGGAGCGACTGTTCGTGTCTCTCTGTAAGGTCTCCGACCTGCACGCGCCCGGTTGCCTTCTTATCCGTTTCTTCCACTCCGTAGATGAGCGTGCCGCCCCCGCTATTTGCCATGGCTGCCACATCTTTAGGAAAGTCGGACTCGGACAATCCACTGGTGGGTGGGAGAGCGCGCTTCCAGTCGAGGTCGTCAGTCTCGGCGAGCCCGGCGGCTACGGCTTCGTCGAGCAAGGCTTCGTCGACGACTCCCGCGGGTTTACCTAACAATCGGTGAAGGGCCGTCATGATGGGCATGGGCATTTTTTTCCAGATCTGCGGAAACCGCGGGGAGAAGCTCCCGATACTGGCCCAATGATGGACCTGACTGTTGCAGTTTCAAATTGATAGATTCGGGTAGCGTGTAAATCACGGCTGACGATACCCTGTCGCAATGCCCACCTCAACGCCAACTCCTTACCCGCCGGCATGGCCACCGACTCCGCCGGCCGACCTCGGGGATTGGGTTTGGAGTGCGATTTCAAACCTGTGGAAATGGCTTGGTGACCAGCAAGGACCAGTGGTTGCACTCGCTGCCGTGATCACAGCCGTCGTCGCTTTTCTCGCGCTGCGATCAACTGCGCTAGACAGTCGCGAGCGGTCACGACCGATAGTGCTTGCCTTTTTTCGAAAGTCAGCTCACAATGAGTCGGCCTTTGACCTAGTGGTCCACAATTTTGGTCCGTCGGCAGCGTTTGACGTCGGCATAGAATTCGATCCTCCGTTTGGTCCGGATCAGCGTCAAGACCACATGGCAGACGCGCTGGCGCAGCGATACGAAAAACGGATTCCGCTAATGCCGCCAGGCTCTGAGATTACAAATGTGTGGTGGGCACTCGACTTTTCAGCGCCAAACCATTCGGGTAAGAACCGATACCCCATGCCCGACGAGGCGACCATGACTATCACCTACAAACGGCGCTGGCCTTGCCGTTTCAAGGAAAAGATCAAGCTTGACACTAATTGGATGAAGGGTGACACCTCGACAGTCTCAAGCGCATCGCGGCCTGGACTCGCTAAGCAGAACACGGAGGCGCTCAAGACTATTGCAGCGGAGTCCCGTGCGGTGCGGCTACACCTGCAAGATATAGCGGACAGCTTGGAAACGGAACCCTCGTCCGACACCGAAGAACAGGACACGGTGGAGGCGACTCTAGCGACAATCGTCGCTCGGAGCGGTGGCGATATCGGAGCACTCGCAAAGCGTCTCGGGGTGACGGAGCAGAAGGCTGAAGAGATCGTTGCGCTCATCGAGGCGCATCCAGCGACAGGCGAGACTGACGTCGTGAGCAACGGGCAGATAAGTCCGGGGCCCGCAGCCTACTTCTAGCGCGGGACTAGGTGCTACTGCCGCAACACCGACAGCAGCAAGAACGCAATCCCGATAACGACCGGCAGCACCCCAATGCCGCTGAGCGCAACTGTCGCAATCGCGAGCCCCTTCGGTGCCCCC
>Ga0247736_10000640_pt1 | contig 11743 bp, 11 predicted proteins | sample UWRJL193509B2_FD_180935 | JGI IMG/M metagenome (GOLD analysis project Ga0247736, IMG submission 180935) | Plant litter microbial communities from Arlington Agricultural Research Station in Wisconsin, United States - UWRJ-L193-509B-2 | ecosystem: Environmental > Terrestrial > Plant litter >...
GCGCGTCATCGAGCGTCATGCCCGAGGCGACGAGCAGGTCGACGACCAGCGGGCGCAGCAGGTGCACAACTATCGAGTCGGTCATCTGCGCGTCGGGCAGCACTATCGCCGGGTCGAGGGTCGCGGCGAGCTTCTCGAGCGCCTCCCTACCGCCAGACCGATCGCCCGGCAGGTCGGCAAGACCATCGCCCACTCTCTCGAAGAGTGCGGCGAGCTCGGGACGCGGCACTCCGTCGCGCACAAGAAAGTCGATGCGGCGAGCGAGAAGCCTCATGTGTCGCGCGGCGAGGTCGAGACCGGTGTTGAGAGTCGCCTGCCGCCGCAAACCGGGAAGGTGCCTGCGCAAGAATGGCGAGATGCGGCTTACAGCGATCGCGGTCTCGAGTGAAGCGTTCGACTCCTCGATGATTGCCTGCGTGCGTCGCAGCCGTTCGAGGGCGAGAGAAGCGGCCGGTTCGTCGGCCCGCACCAGCGCGAGAACGAGCGTGTCGAGCGCCTCTTGCAGAATCGAGTGCAGCTTGCGAGTGTCGGCGAGGGCAAGACGACGCGGGTCGCGAGGAATCAGCGCCGTGACGATGAGCGCCATCGCACCGCCGATGATGCCGTCGATGCTGCGGATGAAGACGCCGCCATCAGGCGCCGGAAGCAGCAGCACAAGCATCGATTGCACTCCCGCCGCGACCGCGAAAGCGTTGCTCGGCGAGACAAGCCGCGCGACGATGAGCGTCGCAAAGAGCACAACAGCGAGTTGCCAGACCCCCGTGCCGACGACGAGAAGCAGCACTTCGGCGAGCGCGATACCTACCAGGATTCCGATGACCGACTCGAGCACGCGGCGGGGCCGAGCGTCGCGCGTGAACCCGAGCGCCGAGATCGTGACGGTCACGGCGACGAGGGGAACTGCATGACCGAAGACAAAGTGCGCGACCGCATACGCACCGGTCGCGGCTACAACGATCTGCAGCGCAGCGGGCACCGACGACGCGGCTCGCCGCAGCGCCATACGAATATCAATACGTCGACGGATGTCGCGCTCGAGCTTGCGCAGCCTCGCGGCCTGCGTTCCCTCGCTCATTGTCAGCGCGCGACGGCGCCGAGGCGGGGCAGGCGGGGCACGTCGGCTACGGCGCCAGCGTCGGTCGGAACGATGATCTCTTGCGCTGCCGACACCTGGATGCCGTCGGTCGCGACGGCGAGTTCGAGCGTGGGGTCGACCGACCGCTTCACAACGGCGAGGGCGACCGGGCCGAGCTCGTAGTGCAGGCCGGCTGTCGTGATCGTGCCGACTTCTTTCTCGCCGACGAAGATCTGGTCTCCCGCTACGGGAAGCACACCGTCTGAGCCATCGAGGTGCAGCAGCACGAGCCGCCGCGGCGGATGCCCGAGGTTGTGCACCTTGGCGACAGTTTCTTGCCCGCGGTAGCACCCCTTGGTCAGGTGCACGGCCGAGCGCAGCCAGTCGAGCTCGTGCGGAATCGACTTCGCGTCGACCTCGGTCGCGAAGCGCGGGCGCCACGCGGCAATGCGCAGGGCTTCGAGGGCAAGAAGACCGGCGTGCGGAAGCGCCGCGGCTTCGGCGAGACGCGAACGCTCGATGACGATTTCGTTGTAGTTCCACTGCGCGCCGGGGTGGTCTGCGGTGAGCGCGTACTGGTGGCCGCCAGAAACGACCGAGTTCCACGGGTCGCGCCAGACGACGGGAACACCCGCGGGCGCCGCTGCGGCAATCGGCGGCTCGCCAAACGCGGCAACGACAGCAAATTCTTCCGAGCGATCGGTGATCTCGACGCGGAGCATAAAACGCATGCGATTGAGCCACGCCAGCAGCGACATCCCCTCGCCCTCATCAACGAGCAGCCACGCGCTCTCGCCATCGTCAAAGATGCGGATCGCGAATTCGAGGTGCCCATTCGGGTCAAGCTGCAGCGTCTCGCTCGACTCGCCGGGCGCGAGGCGCGCGATCGACTGTGACGTGAGCGAATCGAGCCAGGTCAGGCGGTCGGGTCCAGTGATGGTCAGGATGTCGCGGTGCGAGAGATCGACGACGGCACCGCCCGCGGCGAGCGCTTTCTGCTCGCCGAGCGGATTGCCGTAGTGCTGGGGTGGCGTTCCGACGGCTCCGGGGAGCGTTTCGAATTCATTCGACACGAGAGAGGGTTCCTGACGAGTGGGTGCGGAGGTCCTGGCCGAGTGCTGCGATGTCCCAGGCCCAGAGAAGTTTGGAGTCGACGAGGCCGTAGAGACGAGTGGCCGCCGAGTATTCCTTCGCCGTTGCCGTTCGCACAACGGCATCGGTGACGAGGTCGATGCGTGGTCCCTTGACCTGACCGAGATAGAGCTCGCTGACCCCGCGAGGGTGAACGATCGAGGCCTCGATGTCGAAACCGCCCGCGGCGTTGCGCAGCGATTCGACCGATTCGGCGGTCGGGTAGGGGTTTGGCCCGATTCCGGCGAGCATGCCGGGGCCCTGATCGCCCTCTTCGGCGGGGCGGCTCAGGCGCCAGTAGCCGGTCTCGGTCACGTGCGGTGTCTTCTCATCATTGAGTGACCACGTGTACGACGAGTAATTGAGGTACGGCATGCCGTCGTGCGAGAAGCTGAGGCGGTGGCCGAATTCAAGTTCGCGAACCTCGTCGCCCACCTTGTAGTGCACGACTCCCGTGCCCTCCCAGAGGCCGATCAGCCAGGAGAGCGGAACGAGTTCGGCCGGAAGGCTCGCGTCGAGATCGATCACGGAGGTTAGCGCTGGCCCCGGAAGAGGTTGTACAAGACGACGATGCTTGTGCCGGTGATCGCCAGAGTCGCGAGAATCAGCAGTCCTGTGAAGAAGAGCTCGAGCGCGAGGATGAAGTTCATGCTGCCAGCCTATCCGCAGGGGCGTTTCGCTGCACGGCCTACGGCACCAGAAAGAGAATCCCCGTCGCGAGAGCGAGGATTACGAGGCCTCCGCCAATGCTCGACATGGCTCTGGTGACGAATCCCTCGGTCTTTTTGAGCGAAAGTTGGATGCCGAACGTGGCGAGAACGACGCCGGCGAAGACAATTGCGAGCCAGGTATTGGTCTGGTCAGAGGCGGAAAAAGCCCCAACGAGCACGGCTCCGACGGCCGCGAGGGCCCATACAGGGAGGATGCTCTGCAATTTCCACGTCACAAGTCGATCTTAAGGCGCTTTAGACTGTGGGAACGCACTTTGGAGGACCCGTGGCGCAGTTGCTGATCCTGACCTCGGCGGGTGACAGCGACGTCCTACCCGCCCTGGGGCTACTCAGCCATAAGACTAGGCAGATTCCTGCCGAGCCGGCTTCGCTCATTACCGCGCCCACGTGCGACCTGATCTTCGTTGATGCTCGCTACGATCTGGCCAGCGCCAAGTCGCTCTGCAAGATTCTCAACACCACCGGCGTGACGGTTCCGCTGCTGCTCGTTCTCACCGAGGGTGGTCTTACCGCGGTGAGCGCCGACTGGGGTGTCGACGACGTGATTCTCGAAAACGCCGGCCCCGCAGAGGCCGATGCGCGTATTCGTCTCGCGATCGGTCGTCAGGCCCAGGACAAGTCGAGCAGCAAGATTCAGGCCTCCGGCGTCATCATCGACGAGGCAAGCTACTCGGCGAAGGTTCATGGCAAGCCGCTCGACCTCACCTTCAAAGAGTTCGAGCTTCTGCGCTTCCTGGCGACGCACCCCTCGCGCGTCTTCACTCGCGAACAGCTTCTCAGCGAGGTCTGGGGCTACGACTACTTCGGCGGCACGCGCACGGTCGACGTTCACGTGCGTCGCCTTCGGGCAAAGCTCGGCGACCTCGAGTCGCTCATCGGCACCGTGCGCAACGTCGGTTACCGCTTCAACGTCTATGAAGACGAGAACGAGCGCTTCCCCTCCGCAGTCGGCTAGACCCAACTCGCTGGTCGAGTAGGCCGCCTGCGGCCGTATCGAAACCGGATCGAGCGCAGCCGAGATTTCGACGGGCTCAATCTACTCTCGGCAAGCTCGACCGGCGAGGTCGCGTTAATCCACCGTTCAACAGACAGTGGCAGTATTGGCTGATGAACAGCGACAACCTTCTCGGCGGCGCCTCCGATAGCACCGACACTCTCGATGAGTACGACCTCGATGAGTCGTCGAGCATTGACGACGGAACCCTGCCCCTCGATCGCTTTCTCGACCGCGAGCTGAGCTGGCTCGCTTTTAACCAGCGGGTGCTCGAACTCGCTGAAGACCCCGCGCTTCCGCTTCTCGAGCGCGCAAACTTTCTCGCGATCTTCGCGAGCAACCTCGACGAGTTCTTTATGGTGCGGGTCGCGGGCCTCAAGCGCCGCATCGAGACGGGCCTCGCAGTTCCGACAAACATCGGAACACCTCCCGGCGTTGTGCTCGCAGAGGTGAGCGCGAAGGCCCACGAGCTTCAGGCTCGCCACTCGCTCGTCTTCAAAGACCTCGTTAAGCCCGCGCTCGACGAGGCGAACATCCACATCGAAGCGTGGAGCGACCTCGAAGAGAGCGACCGCGCGCGCGTTGACGAGATCTTCTCTAACCAGATCTTCCCGGTGCTGATGCCGCTCGCCGTCGACCCGGCACACCCTTTTCCTTATATCTCTGGCCTCTCGCTCAACATCTCGGTGCGCGTTCGCAACCCGAAGACGAACAAGGTCGAGTTCGCGCGCCTCAAGGTGCCGACGGTTCTTCCGCGCTTTGTGCAGCTGCCCGACGACAAAAGCGGCCGACTGCGCTTCATCCCGATCGAAGACCTCATCTCGAATCACCTCGAAGAGCTCTTTCCTGGAATGGAGATTCTCGAACACCACGAGTTCCGTGTTACCCGCAACGAAGACGTCGAGGTCGAAGAAGACGAGAGCGAGAACCTCATCCAGGCTCTCGAGAAGCAGCTTCTGAGCCGCCGCTTCGGCCCGCCCATCCGTCTTGAAATTACCGACGACATGGACGACAGAACTCTCGGTCTGCTTGTGCGCGAGCTCGATATCACCGAGCAGGAGGTGTACCGGCTTCCGGCACCCCTCGACCTCGGCGGACTCTTCCAGCTCACGCGCATCGACCGCCCGTCGCTGAGCTACCCGAAGCATGTTCCGAAGACGAGCGTGAGCCTGCTGCCGGTCGAGCCCAACACCCCGCCGAACATTTTCGAGTCGATCGCCCGCGGCGACATCCTTCTGCACCACCCCTACGAGTCGTTCTCGACGAGCGTTCAGACCTTCCTCGAGCAGGCGGCCGCAGACCCCAACGTTCTCGCAATCAAGCAGACCCTGTACCGCACGAGCGGTGACAGCCCCATCGTCGAGGCGCTCATCGCCGCGGCTCAGGCCGGCAAGGCAGTGCTCGCGCTCGTTGAGATCAAGGCTCGCTTCGACGAAACCGCCAACATCTCGTGGGCGCGCAAGCTTGAAAAGGCCGGCGTGCACGTTGTCTATGGACTCGTCGGCCTCAAGACGCACTGCAAGCTCGCGCTCGTTGTGCGCCAGGAGCGCGGTGTTCTCAAGCACTACAGCCACATCGGAACGGGTAACTACAACCCGAAGACGAGCCGCATCTACGAAGACCTCGGACTCTTCACGGCGAGCGACACGGTGGGCAAAGACCTGACGCGCCTGTTCAACGAGCTCTCTGGCTACGCGATCGAGAAGAAGTTCAAGCGCCTGCTCGTGGCTCCCCTGCACTTGCGCAAGGGGCTGCTCAAGCACATCAACCAAGAGACCGAGAATGCCAAGGCGGGGCTCGAATCGGGAATTCGCATCAAGCTCAACTCGATCGTCGACGAAGCGATCATTGACGCTCTCTACCGCGCGAGCAATGCGGGGGTTCCCGTTGACCTCGTTGTGCGCGGCATCTGTGCAATCAAACCGGGGCAAGAGGGACTGAGCGAGAACATCCGCGTGCGCTCGATTCTCGGCCGCTACCTCGAGCACGCGCGCATCTTCTCGTTCGTCAACGGTGGCGACCAGCACACCTTTATTGGCAGCGCTGACATGATGCACCGCAACCTCGACCGCCGCGTCGAGGCGCTCGTTCGGTTGACCGACCCAGAGCAGCTCACGCAGATCGACGAGCTTTTTGAGCTCGCGCTGTCTGACGACACGTCGTCGTGGTGGCTCGATGCTTCTGGTGAATGGGTACGCCACAACCTCACGGAGAACGGCGAGCTGCTCCAAGACATGCAGAATGTGCTTATGAAGAGAATTTCGTCGAGAAAACGGAGCGGGGCAGCACGGTGACCTCGGGCACCGGACCCGTTCTGGCTGCGGGCGCCGTGTGCTGGCGCATGGTCGACGGCAAAGCGCGCATTCTGCTTGTTCACCGGGCGGGGCACGCAGACGTCTCCCTCCCCAAGGGAAAGCTCGATCCCGGCGAGACACTGCCCCAGACAGCCGTGCGAGAGATCGCAGAAGAAACCGGTCTCAAGGTGAGCCTCGGCGCTCCCCTCGGCACCGTCGAATACACACTGCCCAGCGGCCGCGACAAGGTCGTGTACTACTGGTCGGCAGAGGTCAGCGCCCACGCACTCGAGATCGCGACCTTCACACCCAACAGCGAGATCTCTGCGCTCGAGTGGGTCTCGCTCGCCAAGGCGCGCACCAAGCTCAGCTACTCACACGACGTCGACGTGCTCAACCGATTCGCCGAACGCCTCGACGAGGGCAGGGCCCGCACCTTCGCGATCATCGCGGTGCGCCACGGCAAAGCTGTGCCGCCATCGAGTTGGGACGGTCCGGATGCGACGCGGCCGCTGTTGCAGCGCGGCGCAGACCAGGCGCTCAGCATTGCCTCCGCGATCGCAGCGTATGCGCCGGCGAAGATCGTCAGCAGCTCGGCGACGCGCTGCGTCAGCACCGTCACACCGCTGTCTGGCTTTCTCGGACTGGGGATCAAAGTCACTCCTGACATCAGCCAGGACGCGTACGAGTCGGGCGAGGCATCCATCGAGACGGTCGTGACAAAGCGCCTGCACAAGCAGCGCTCCGTTGTGCTCTGCAGCCACGGACCGGTGCTGCCCGACATCATCGAAGAGGTTGCTCGGCAGACGCACTCGCACCTCGATTCGGCGCTTCGCCAGTCGACGATGCTCTCGACGGGCGAGTACACCGTGCTGCACATCTCGGTCGACAAGCCGCTATCGGGAATCGTCGCGATCGAGACTCACGGCCCGTCAGATCACTAGGCGTTTGGGCTGCGTTAACCTTCCGTTTACCAAGCACCGCCAAGTTTGTTAAGTCTGGAACTTAGCTTCGACAGTGTGGGTCGATCCGGCCCGCGTACCGAATCACATTCGAAGGGTTTCACTACAGTGAACACTGCGTTCCCCAAGCTTGGGCGTTTTGGCAGCATTGCAGCCATCGCCATTGCAGGCACCATTCTTCTTTCCTCGTGCGCAGCAAACGAGGGTACAGACCCAGAGGCCCCCGTCTCTGACCTTTCCGGAACGATCGACGGCGTTGGCGCATCCTCACAGGGTGCGGCACAGGAGGCCTGGGCCGTCGGATTCCAGACCGCAAACACCGGCGTCACCGTCAACTACGCACCCGAGGGTTCGGGCGCTGGCCGCGAGGCATTCATCGCCGGCGGCATCGGCTTCGCAGGCACCGACTCGTCGCTCAGCGACGAGGAGATCGCGGGCGGCTTCGCCGGTTGCGTCGACAACGCCTACATCGAGGTTCCGACCTACATCTCCCCCATCGCCGTGATCTTCAACATCGAGGGTGTTGACGCACTCAACCTCGACGCTGCAACTCTCGCGAGCATCTTCAAGGGCGACATCAAGACGTGGGATGACGCGGCAATCGTTGCGCTCAACCCCGACGCGACGCTTCCCTCGACCGCGATCACCGCTGTGCACCGCTCGGACGACTCGGGTACCACCAAGAACTTCGCCGACTACCTCGGCAAGGTTGCTCCCGAGGTCTGGACCGAAGAGGCCACTGACACGTTCCCCTTCGGTGGCGAGGCAGCAGCTAAGACCGCTGGCGTCGTTTCCGCAGTAACCAACGGCGTCAACACCATCGGATACGCAGACGCTTCGGCTGCTGGCGACCTCGGTGTTGCATCGATCAAGGTTGGCGAAGAGTTCGTCGCATACACGGCAGAAGCCGCAGCAGCAGTCGTCGACGGTTCGCCGCTCGTCGAGGGCCGCGAAGCAACTGACCTCGCGATCAAGCTCGACCGCAACACGACCGACCCGTCGCAGTACCCCCTCGTTCTCGTGAGCTACGCAATCGCGTGCCAGGAGTACACGGACGCTGAGACCGGCGAGCTCGTCAAGGCGTACCTCAGCTACATCACCAGCGAAGAGGGCCAGGCTGTTGCAGCTGACGCCGCCGGCGCTGCACCGCTCTCCGCTGAGCTTTCGGCAGAGGTCGCAACGGCTCTCGAGTCGATCAAGTAACTCAGCTTCACCCACTGTCGGGCTGCAGCCATCGTCATTGCACGGTGGTCTGCAGCCCGACAGACTTAGGTTTCACCCATTTTCTTCACTGACAGACGGGCCCCAGGACCAGGAATGACGACAGCACCAGCGTCGCCCCGCATAAAGGCAAAGGCCAGGCTCGGCGACAGAGTCTTCTCCGGAAGCACTCTCACCGCCGGCGTCATCATCCTCGCCGCTCTCGCGGCCGTAGCGATCTTCCTCATCGCCCAGAGCATCCCCGCCCTCACAGCTGATCCAGCCGACCTCAAGGGTTCGCCAGACAGCTTCTGGGCCTTCGTCGCACCGCTCGCCTTCGGCACGGTCTGGGCCGCTTTTCTCGCCCTCGTTATGGCCCTTCCGATCTCGCTCGGCATCGCGCTCTTCATCTCGCACTACGCTCCGCGCCGCATCGCGCAGGGCCTCGGTTATGTGATTGACCTGCTCGCCGCAGTTCCGTCGGTCGTCTTCGGCCTGTGGGGCATCAACGTGCTCGCCCCCGGCATCACCCCGCTCTACCAGTGGCTCACGGCCAACCTCGGCTGGATCCCGCTCTTCGCTGGCGATGTGTCGGGTACCGGCAAGACAATCTTCACGGTCGCCGTTGTACTCGCGGTCATGATCCTTCCGATCATCACCGCCGTCACTCGCGAGATCTTCCTGCAGACCCCTGTGCTGCACGAAGAGGCGGCACTCGCCCTCGGAGCCACCCGCTGGGAAATGATCAGGATCGCCGTGCTGCCGTTCGGCCGCCCCGGAATCATCTCCGCCGCAATGCTCGGCCTCGGTCGCGCACTCGGCGAGACAATGGTCGTCGCCATGGTGCTCTCACCCGCGCTCGTCATCAGCTTCGTTCTCACGAGCTCGGAGAACCCCTCCACAATCGCCGGTAACATCGCGCTCAACTTCCCCGAGGCCCACGGACTCGGCGTCAACGCGCTCATCGCAACCGGCCTCATCCTCTTCATCATCACGCTGATCATCAACTCGATCGCACGATTCGTCATCAACCGCCGCAAGGCATTCTCGGGAGCGAACTGATGACCGCGACAACTGTCGAAACCACGGGGACGATCAACTCCCTGACAACAGGGCGCCTGCCGAAGTGGGTGCCGTGGGCTCTTCTCGGCGCGAGCTGGGCAGTCTTCATCATCATCTTCAGCATCGTTGCGATGTCGAGCGGCACCGAGTTCAACATCGCCATCGCGATCTTCCTCGGAACGATCGTCTTTGACGTTCTTCTGTACGTCGTCGCGCTACTCGTGGAGGGCTCACGCCAGGCCACGAACCGCCTTGTGACATCGCTCGTTGTGACGGCGTTCATCGTCGCGCTTCTGCCGCTCATCTCGCTGCTCTTCACAGTTGTCGTCAACGGTCTTCCGCGCTTCGACCTCGAGTTCTTCTCCAGCTCGATGCGTAACGTCGTCGGCGAGGGTGGCGGCGGCCTGCATGCCATCACGGGAACGCTGCTGATCACGGGAATGGCAACTCTCATCTCCGTGCCTATCGGGCTTCTCACTGCCATCTACCTCGTCGAGTACGGCCGCGGCGCACTCGCTCGTGCGATCACGTTCTTCGTCGACGTGATGACAGGCATCCCCTCGATCGTTGCCGGCCTCTTCGCCTTCGCGTTCTTCTCGCTTATCCTCGACAACCCCGCGATTCGGTTCGGCTTCGGTGGCGCCGTTGCGCTGTCGCTGCTGATGATCCCCGTTGTGGTGCGCTCGAGCGAAGAGATGCTCAAGCTCGTTCCTAACGAGCTGCGCGAGGCGTCGTACGCACTCGGTGTGCCGAAATGGCTGACGATCGTGAAGATCGTGATCCCGACATCCATCGCCGGTATTACGACGGGTATCACGCTCGCCATCTCACGTGTCATCGGTGAGACCGCGCCGCTGCTCATCATCGCCGGATTCACGGCGAGCATGAACTACGACCTGTTCAACAACCAGATGATGTCGCTTCCGGTCTTTCTCTACACGCAGTTCCAAAACCCGGGTGTCGTCGTTCAGCCGTACCTCGAGCGTTCCTGGGCCGCGGCGCTGACGCTCATCCTGATCGTTATGGCACTCAACCTCATCGCGCGACTCGTCGCCAAGATCTTCTCCCCCAAGCTCGGCCGCTAACGCGACCTGCACCAGTAAAGGAAACCCGTGTCTAAGCGCATTGAAGTCAACGACCTCAACGTCTACTACAGCAAGTTCAAGGCTGTTGAGGGCGTCTCGCTCACGATCGAACCGCGCACAGTAACGGCCTTCATCGGGCCGAGCGGTTGTGGAAAGTCGACGTTCCTCCGCACGCTCAACCGCATGCACGAGGTCATCCCCGGCGCACGCGTCGAGGGTGAAGTTCTCATCGACGGTAACGACCTCTACGGACCGGGCGTTGACCCCGTGCTCGTTCGTCGCCAGGTCGGAATGGTCTTCCAGCGCCCGAACCCGTTCCCGACGATGTCGATTCGCGAGAACGTTCTCGCCGGTGTGCGTCTCAACAACAACCGCATCTCGAAGACCGAAGCCGACGACCTCGTCGAGCAGTCGCTGCAGGGTGCCAACCTCTGGAACGAGGTCAAGGACCGCCTGAACCTCCCCGGTTCCGGTCTCTCCGGTGGTCAGCAGCAGCGTCTCTGCATCGCCCGCACGATCGCCGTCTCGCCCGAGGTCATCCTCATGGACGAGCCGTGCTCCGCGCTCGACCCGATCTCGACGCTCGCAATCGAAGACCTCATCGAGGAACTCAAGCAGCAGTACACGATCGTCATCGTCACACACAACATGCAGCAAGCATCGCGCGTCTCCGACCGCACGGCCTTCTTCAACATCGCGGGAACCGGCAAGCCCGGCAAGCTCATCGAATACGACGACACCGCAACGATGTTCTCGAAGCCGTCGGTTCAGGCGACCGAAGACTACGTCTCGGGCAAGTTCGGATAACTCGCGCTTTCACGCACGACAAAGGCGCGACCCCTCGGGAGGCCGCGCCTTTGTACTTGGTTTCGATACGGCCCTGGCGGGCCTACTCAACCAGCAAGAGCGGCGGGCCTACTCAACCAGCAAGCGGTTGTTAGGCCTGGATACCGACGATCGGGTCGGTCGTGGGAACCTCTGAGCCACCTGCGGGCTCAACCGTTACTCCGACCATGTCGCCCGACTGCATGTCACCCTCGAGAACCTGCTCGACGGTGCCACTCGCATCGACGGTGAAGATGCCCGCTGGGCGTGCACCAGAGTCGTTGATGTACCAGAGCTCGTAGACCTTGTCAGCCGGAAGCTCAGGCAGGTCATCCGCGATAAGCGCCGCAGTGGCGAGTTCGCCCGACCAGACCAGGTTGCGGT
>Ga0247736_10000641_pt1 | contig 11725 bp, 9 predicted proteins | sample UWRJL193509B2_FD_180935 | JGI IMG/M metagenome (GOLD analysis project Ga0247736, IMG submission 180935) | Plant litter microbial communities from Arlington Agricultural Research Station in Wisconsin, United States - UWRJ-L193-509B-2 | ecosystem: Environmental > Terrestrial > Plant litter >...
GCTGGTGCGAACATACTCGTGAGCGTCCGACCGGGCGCGACCGCGCACACCCACCCGAATACACTGGACGTATATCCCCCGCTCGACACTTCTACGGAGTCGCATGTCTGAAATAACCCCCGATGTGGTGCGCCACCTCGCCGGTCTGTCGCGTATCGCGCTGACCGATGACGAGATCACCAAGATCACCGGTGAGCTCGGTGCCATCGTTGACAGCGTGGCCAAGGTGAATGAGGTGGCGACGCCGGATGTTCCGGCGACCAGCCACCCGATCCCGCTGACCAATGTTTTCCGCCCCGACGTTCCGGGCGAGACCCTCACGACCGAGCAGGCGCTCGCCGGCGCCCCCGAACACGATGGCAGCCGCTTTAAGGTGAGCGCCATCCTGGGAGAAGAGCAGTAATGACGTTGATCCACCTGAGCGCCGCTGACCTGAGCGCCAAGCTGACGAGTGGCGAGGTGTCGTCCGTTGAGGCGACGCAGGCGCACCTCGACCGTATCGCTGCTGTTGACGGCGACATCCACGCGTTCCTGCACATCAATGCCGACGCCCTCGAGACTGCGGCCGAGGTCGACCGCAAGCGCGCCGCCGGTGAGCCCCTAGGCGAGCTGGCCGGTGTGCCGATCGCCATCAAAGACGTGCTCTGCACGATCGGGATGCCGTCAACCGCAGGATCAAAAATCCTCGAAGGCTGGATTCCCCCGTACGACGCGACCGTGGTTGCGCGCCTGCGTGCTGCCAACCTCATCCCGCTCGGAAAAACCAACATGGACGAGTTCGCCATGGGTTCCTCCACCGAACACTCCGCGTACGGCCCGACTCACAACCCGTGGGACCTCGACCGCATCCCCGGTGGGTCCGGTGGTGGCTCGGCCGCGGCCGTCGCCGCTTTCGAAGCGCCCATCGCGCTTGGCTCCGACACCGGTGGATCGATCCGCCAGCCCGCCGCCGTCACCGGTTCCGTTGGAGTCAAGCCGACCTACGGCTCGGTCTCCCGCTACGGCGCTATCGCGCTGGCGTCGTCGCTCGACCAGGTGGGCCCCGTCTCCCGTACGGTTCTCGACTCCGCGCTCGTTCACGACATCATCGGTGGCCACGACCCCCGCGACTCGACCTCGCTGAAGGACGCCTGGCCGTCGTTCGCCGCGGCCGCCCGCGCCGGCGCCAAGGCGGAGTCCCTCAAGGGCCTGCGCATCGGTGTGGTGAAGGAGCTCGACGCTCCCGGCTTCCAGTCCGGTGTCACCCAGCGCTTCCACGAGGCTCTCGAGATGATGGCCGACGCCGGAGCTGAGATCATCGAAGTCAGTGCCCCGAACTTCGAATACGCAGTCGCTGCGTACTACCTGATTCTGCCGGCCGAAGCATCCAGCAACCTCGCCCGCTTCGATTCCGTTCGGTTTGGCCTGCGGGTCAACCCCAAGGGTGGCGGAACCGTCGAAGACGTGATGAGCGCCACGCGCGGTGCCGGTTTCGGACCCGAGGTCAAGCGCCGCATCATTCTCGGTACCTACGCGCTCAGCGCCGGGTACTACGACGAGTACTACGGCAGTGCGCAGAAGGTGCGCACGCTCATCCAGCGTGACTTCGACGCCGCGTTCGCGCAGGTCGACGTTCTGGTGAGCCCGTCCGCGCCGACCACCGCATTCAAACTCGGTGAGAAGCTCGAAGACCCGCTCGCGATGTACCTCAACGACATCACCACGATTCCCGCGAACCTCGCCGGAATCCCCGGAATGGGCCTGCCGATCGGGCTCGCCCCGGAAGACGGCCTGCCCGTCGGAATCCAGATCATGGCGCCGGCCCGTGCCGACGAGCGCCTGTACACGCTGGGTGCCACCCTCGAGCGTTTGCTCGAGGAGAAGTGGGGTCACACGCTGCTGTCGCAGGCACCCAACCTGACCCCCACCGAAATGTTCGCCGCAACCGAGGGTGCCGTCTAATGGCTAAAGCAGAATTGATGGACTTCGACAAAGCACTCGAAATGTTCGAGCCCGTGCTCGGCTTCGAGGTGCACGTCGAACTCAACACCAAAACCAAGATGTTCTCCGATGCCCCCAACTTCTTTGGTGGCGAGCCCAACACCAACATCACCCCGCTCGACCTCGGACTCCCGGGATCGCTGCCGGTCGTCAACGAGCAGGCCATCAAGTACTCGATCAGCCTGGGCCTCGCCCTCGGCTGCTCGATCGCCGAGTCGAGCCGGTTCGCGCGCAAAAACTATTACTACCCCGACACCCCGAAGAACTATCAGATCAGCCAGTTCGACGAGCCCATCGCCTACGACGGCAACGTCGAGGTCGAGCTTGCTGATGGCCGGAAGTTCCAGATCTCCATCGAGCGCGCTCACATGGAGGAAGACGCCGGAAAGCTGACCCACGTCGGTGGAGCAACCGGACGCATCCAGGGCGCGGACTACTCGCTGGTCGACTACAACCGCGCCGGTGTTCCCCTCGTTGAGATCGTCACCAACATGATCTTCGGCGCAGAGAAAGACGCCCCGGAGCTCGCCAAGGCCTACGTGTCGGCCATCCGCGACATCGTGGTGTCGCTCGGCATCTCCGACGCGAAGATGGAGCGCGGCAACCTGCGCTGCGACGCGAACATCTCCCTGTCGCCGCGCGGTTCGGGCAAGCTCGGTACCCGTACCGAGACCAAAAACGTCAACAGCCTGCGCAGCGTTGAGCGCGCCATCCGTTACGAAATCCAGCGCCAGGCGGCCATCCTCGCCAAGGGCGGAACGATCCAGCAGGAGACGCGCCACTGGCACGAAGACACGGGCGTGACCAGCGCCGGTCGTCCGAAGAGTGACGCCGACGACTACCGCTACTTCCCCGAGCCCGACCTGCTGCCGGTTGTTCCCGGCGCCGAGCTCATCGAGCAGCTGCGCCTCGCACTCCCGGAGGCTCCTGCGATCCGTCGCCGTCGTCTTAAGGAGTCGTGGGCGTTTACTGACCTCGAGTTCCAGGACGTTCTGAACTCCGGCCTGCTTGTTGAGCTTGAAGAGACCGTCGCAGCCGGAGCATCCGCCCAGTCCGCCCGCAAATGGTGGACAGGTGAGATCGCGCGCCTCGCCAACGTGGCTGGAGTTGATGCCACGTCGCTGGTATCGCCCCTGCACGTGTCGGAATTGATTGCTCTGGTGGATGCCGGGGACCTCACCGATCGTCTGGCCCGCCAGGTGCTCGAGGGCGTCATTGCCGGTGAGGGTGCGCCTCACGAAGTCGTTGAGTCGCGCGGCCTCAAGGTGGTGTCGGACGACGGCGCATTGATTGCTGCCATCGACACCGCTCTTGCTGCCCAGCCGGACGTGCTCGCGAAGATCCGCGACGGCAAGGTTCAGGCCGCCGGCGCGGTGATCGGCGCGGTGATGAAGGCCATGAAGGGTTCAGCGGACGCTGCCCGTGTGCGCGAGCTGGTGCTCGAGCGCGCGCAGGCGACGGACGCGGAGTAAGTTCCGCTCGCAGTTCACAACGGCACGGATGAGATTTCGATCTCGTCCGTGCCGTTTGCTTTTTTCGCGTGGACGCGTGGACGTTTGGCCGCGTGGGCGTTTAGCCGTTTGGCCGTTGGATGTCTGGCGCTGGACGCTCGCTACTTGCCCGAAGCATCCACAGATCTCACACTCGGCCACATAGCCTGCCTTCGCCCGGCCAGTCTCGGTGCATGACCTACGAAGCGTTCACTCGCAACGGCCTGATTCTCAGCGTGGCGATTCGCCCTTTTGTGGCCGACCGCCGGATTCGACGTGACCTTGAGGCCGGTACGCTCCTGCGGATACGACGCGGAGTACTCGTCGAGGCGGCGCAGTGGGCAAAACTGCCGCCTCGAGGTCAGCACATCTACAAAATGCGAGCGGTGGCGGCCCTCGCCAAGCAACCCGTTGTGTTCTGCGCGGAGTCTGCGGCAGCGGCCTGGAGGATGCCCATTGAAGGCGATTGGCCGGATGACGTAGCAGTGCTCGAACCGTGGCGCGGCGGCGGTCAATCGAACCCCGGTGTGCGGAAAATTTCGGCGGGGGCGGACACGGCGCGAACTGTGACGATTCGCGGTTTGGAGGTAACTGACCTGGCACGGACGACCCTCGATGTGGCACGCAGTCGCAGTTTTACCGACGCAATTGGATCCGTTGACTGGGCCATGTGGCGCAAAAACACTAGTGCGATCACCGCTGCCGACTTGATCACAGACCTCCAACGCCTCAGTCCGCGTGCGGGCTATGTGCATCTGCAGAAGTTGATTGACTTTGCGACGCCGCTGTCGGATTCGTTTTATGAGTCGGCTGCGCGCGCTGCGATCCACCTGCTGGGCTTTGAGGCACCCGAGCTTCAGGTTCGTCTCTCCGATTCGAAGGGTGAGATGTTGCCCGACTTTCTCTGGCGCTCCGTGAACGTGTTAGCCGAGTTCGACGGCAAGGAGAAATACTCGCGCGAGGAGTACACCAAAGGTGACCCGACCGAAGTGTTGTGGCAAGAGAAAAGACGCGAGGACCGACTGCGAGCGATGAACTTCACCGTTGTACGAATCGTGACCGCAGACGTTATCAACCCGGCCAAGCTGGAACGCCTTCTGAGCGACGCTGGAGTCCCGCGGAGGTAGTTGCCGGTTCTTCCGCGCGCGAAAATTGGACCTCGGGCTCCCTGGCTCTCGCGGAGGTAGATACTTGCGGAGTGCGCTTTGTTCGGAAGCCGAAAACGTTCGCCGGAGGGGGAAACGACGCCTTCCGTGGGCGGGTAAAGGGTTCCGAACGATAAGTTTTCTCCCTCCGGCGGTAGGTTTCGGGTTCCATGAGCGAAAGTGACTGGCTCCGCGGTGCGGGTTCTGGTTCCGCCAGCGACGGTTACGCCCTCCCTCGTGCGGGTTCTGGTTCCGCCAGAGTCGACTTCGCCTTCCGTGGTACCGGGTCGGGTTCCGCGAGTGACGGCTACTAGCTCCGTGGTGCGGGTTCTGGTTCCGTCAGAGTCGACTTCGCCCTCCGCGGTGTCGTTTTGGGGTCCGCGGGAATCCGGCATCAGCATCCGTGGTGCTGTTTCGAAGTCCGTCGTCAGGTTTCGACATCCGGTGTACTGGATCGGCTCCGATAGTCAGGGATCGTGACCGTAGGAAGGGGCGTGATCACCACCTCGGGCGGCTGCAGTTGCCCGCAGGTCGTGTCCCCGGTCTAGTCGCTGTGGTGCGCCGCAGGTGGGTCGCTTGTCAGGCGGCTTCGGGGTTGCCGGTCAGGCGGCTGCGGCAGCCTGCTGGTGGCTGTGGAGGAGAAAGTCCCCGGCCGCCGCGTGGGCGTGCTCCACAGCGGAGTGGATGCTCCGGTCGGAGAAGTAGGCCAGCGCAAGCGCCGCGCTGAACACGTCACCCGCGCCAATGGTGTTGATGGGCTCGCTGGTCGGGATCGGAGCTGCGGCCACGGGCATCCCGACACCGTTCGAGAAATACGTCGCCCCATGGCGATTCTGGGTGACAACAATCTGCGCGTCCGTGAATTGTTCGGACCAGGAGGCCGCGAGCTCCAGGGCGTTGTTGATGTCTTCGTTGGAGAACACCGCGAGGTCGAACAGGGGGAGAACGGAGTTGTACTCGAGGAAGTCGCGCTGCACGATGCGGAAGTCGTCGCAGACCGTGCGCAGGTAGCCCTGCACAAGCAGCATCTTCACCGCGCCGGCGGGGGCATGGCCGACCACCTCAGCGACGTACTCGGGGGAGAAGTTGGCCAGCAGCGGGCAGATGATGAGGATGTCGGCCTGCTGCAGCTCCGCAATCGCGTGCGCATCGAGCGGAACGGGCTCGGCGTTGTCCGCGCCAACACACTCCTGGCGGCGGGTGTCACCGTCGAGGAAGTTGCGGTACCGCAGGGTGCGACCGGGCTGCGCGGCATTGAGGAGCGGAACCCCGCGCGCGAACTCGGCGAAATCAGCCGAGTACGGCGCGAGAATGGCCATGTCGAGCGCGGAGGACTGCGCCAGCTGCTGCTGGATAAACATGGCGGACGACCCCGCGGTTGTCACACTCTCCGTGCCGGAGGTGTTTTCGTCGATGCACACGTGCCCAACAATGACGACCCGAGGGGTCTGGGGCAGCGTGGCGTTCGAGGTCATTCCGTCTACGTTACCCATCGGCATCGCTCGTCCTTGCATCGGGGCGCTGTGAATTGGCCGATTGTGGTGTTCCGAGGGCCGGGGACGAGGAGCAGGATTGCCGTGAGCCGCCGGCCGTCTTCGGTCAGGGAACCCGGGGCGCGCTGAGGGCCGCGGCGACACGGTCCCACCAGAGTGAGGAGGCACCGCGTCGGGCAACGGCGATGTCCACTCCGGCGTCACGGATGAGCGCGCGGTCGTCCCAGACGCTGGCCACCAGTGCGGGGGCCGCGCCATCGAGCAGCTCGGTGATCGGCAGAACGCTGTGCTGGCCGAAGTTTCCGAGCGCACCGGTCAACTTAGTGGTGGTGTAGTCGTCGACCGAGATCCCCACCGTGGGCACACCCGCCGAGACGGCGAAGACCACGGGGTGGTACCGGCTGCTGACCACGAGGGCGGCACCTCGCGAGAGGCGGGCAGCGGCTGCGGAGTCGGTGGTGGGCGCGATGGATGCTCGGGGCGAGAGCATCCGGCTCATCACACGCTGATGAACCACGGTGTCACCGATCGCCTCGTCGTCGCGCTGCGAGCCGAAGTGGGCGAAAAAGACGATGTCGAGATCGCAGGATTCAACGATGGAGTCGAAGAGTTCGGCGAGACGCTGATCGACCGCGTCTCGGTCGTGACCGTTGATGTGGGCGGCGAGGGTGACGGCGCAGTAAGGCGCCCGGGTCACCTCGGCGGAGTGACGGGGGGAGCCGGTGTCGATTCCGACGAAGCTCGCGTCATCGATGGTCCAGTTGAGGCGGTGCTCGTCGACCCCGAGCCGCTTCGAGAACTCGAACGAGTCGCCCTCGCGGAGACCGACCATACTCGCGGAGTCGAGCAGGCGTGCGACCAGCGCGGCGTCGGCGTCGGTGAGGAACGGGCCGATGGTCTGGCCGCTGATCACGAGCGGCTTGTAGAAGATGCGAGCCAGTTCGCCAAGCGTCGCGCGCTCGAAGATGTGGGTCGGCCAGGTGGAGGCGATGTTTCCGCCGCCCGCGATGGCCACACCGTCAGAGGACCGTACTGCGTCGATCACCGCGTGGGCCGTGTCATTCGAGCGCAGCAGCCCAGCCTCGCCCTGCGCGGTGCGGATAACCCGCTGCATCCGGTCTTCGGCGAGCTCGCGCGAGCGCTCCGGGTCGGTGAAATAACCAACGCGGGGGATGGCTGTGACGCCGTAGCGCTCGCTGCTGTCGTCGGGATGCGCGGACAGCGCAACGATCTCGTCGACGCCGCGCTGGCGCAGCTGGTGCACCAGTTCGTCGAACATGGCCTCGTCACCGATGTGGATGATGTTGTCGGCAACCCCGATATCGCCAATGGAAACTATGCGCACGATGTATTACTCCGGGGTGTTGAGGGCGGTGAGAGGGGTGGATGCCGCGACAGGGGTGGCGGCGGATGGAGAAGTTGCGGGAGGAAACACAAAACCGCGCATGCTGGTGGGGTCACCCACGGCGGCACGGTAGCTCGCCATCAGGGTGGCGTTCGCGTCGTACTGCGGACCCTCGCGAAGCTGCGGTTCGTGATGCAGCGCGTAGACGTGGCCCTCGTGGCGGGCGGGAACCGCACCAAGGAGGGTCTCGTGGGCGAGGTACCAGGCGGCGTCTTCGAAACCCCAGCCGCGGAAACGTTCGTCCTGGCCGCCGTGGCTCCACCAGGTGGCCGGGGTGGTCACGTACACACCCGAGCAGGCGCCGCGGACGAGCTCGAAGCTGCAGTCGCTGAGCGCGGTGCCGGCGGAATACTGGGCGGTGCCGGTCGCGCCGAGCCAGCGGTACTCGCTGTAGGGAAGGTGCACAAGTCCCGAGGTCTTCGCGGCGTTGATGGCGGCGAGGAGTGGTTCGAGCTGGGGCAGGGTGTCGGCGTCGTTGATCACAATGACCTCGTCAACGTCGTTCACCAGCTGTACACCCAGATTGCGACAGCGCGCCAGATTAAAGACGTCGTCCGGAGAATCGATGGTGCGAATGTCTACACCGGGGATATTTTTTTGGTACCACTCCACAACCGCGTCGAAGGCAGCAACCCGCGATGGCTGGGGCCGCCAGGGAATCAAAACGGTCAGCGTCACGTGCACTCCAGGATGTGGAAAAGTCGATAAGGAATCGCCGCCCGGATCACGTCGGCTTCAGTATCGTAACTGCTGGCCGGTCCGACGGCGGCGCACACCGGTGCACGAGGGGTGCAAAAGCGGCGCCGACGCCGAACCGGGGAGTACCGGTCGGGTGTGTCGCCCGGCTGTTAGCCGGTGCCGACTGCCGGTGTTAGCCGGTACCGACTGCCGGTGTTAGCCGGTGACCACGGCGATCTCGTTGGGGGTGCTGTCGAGCTCCGTGGTTGCCGTGATCTCGCCCGTGGTGAGGTCAATGGCGTGGATCGAGCTCGTGGCGGTGTCGGTCACGTAGGCGGTGTCGCCGACCACAATCAGTGCGGGGTGGGCATCCTGCCATTCGACCGGGCCGTCCCACGCGTCGATCACGGGGAACGAGTCGGCGAATTCGCCGGTCTCGACGTTGAGCACGTGCAGCGCACCGTCGGAACCCAGGATGATCGCCTCGTCGTTCGGGCCGCGGGCCACGTCACGCCATGTGTAACCAACGCCCTCGGGCATGTCGACAACGGTCGACGTCTTCGCAACGGTGTCAGTCAGCACAAGCTCGGTGAGGAGGTAACCCTCGGAGTCGGGGTCGGAGTTGTAGTCGCCGACCGTGATCGGGGAGGTCTCACTCACGTACTGGTTGCCCGTGCGTCCGTAGGTGTCCTGGGCGGCGATTTTGGTAATGACCCCGGCGTCGTAGACGAGCACTCCGTCGGAGCATCCGAACACCGCAATCTCGTTGGCGGCAGCACCCTCGCCGTGGACGGAGGGGCATTCCTCGCTGCGCGCGATCTCTTCGCGGTTGGCGTCCAACACCCGGATGCCGCTGCGCGACTCGGAGGTGCCGAGTGTGCTCAGCAGCGTTCCATCGTCGAGCTCGATAGCGACGCCGTGGTGGGCAGCCTCCGAGGAGACAACCTCGGTCTCGGGCAGTTCGTCGGTGACGTCGAGGAGCGCGTCCGTGTCGAAGATTGTGATGTCGCCAGTGCCGTCGGCGAAGAGGATGGTCTTCTCGCCGTGGCGCACCACGTGGCCCGCGGTGTCAGCCTCGAACACCAGGTCGGTCAGTGCCGGCTCGGCAATGGTGTGGTCACCGGAGGAGGTCGTCCATGTGCCGAGGTCGAGAACCTGGAAGCCGTCGGCGGTGGTCACCAGCGCGTGGCGTCCGTCACCGGCGGGGTTCAGCCGGTTGAAACCGTCGAGGGGGATGTCGGCCTCGAGCTCCAGCGTTGTTCCGTCGAGGACATAGATGCCCCCGTCGTAGGTGAGGGCGACGCGGCTCTGGGCCGAATCCACGGTGCTACCGGTGGAACTGCCGGTGGTGGACGACGCGGAACCGGAGGGCTCGGCCTCCGCGGAGGCGCAGGCCGTGAGCAGGAGTGCGCCAGTAGCGATAACGGACGTGAGTGCGATCCGTCGGTGGAACAGGGATGTCATTTTTTTCCTTGTGTGTTGAGGAGCTCGCCCGACGAGTTACGGGGAGAGTCCGGTGGCGATGCGCTCGGTATTGGTGCGCATCATGGTGAGGTAGCTTTCGGCGCCGGCGCCGGCCTCGCTGAGTGATTCGGTGAAGAGTTCAACGACCGCGACGTCGACGCCTGCCTCGTCGGCGAGCACCTGCACCAGCCGGTCGGGCTGGGAGGACTCGGCGAAAATGGTGGCGACGCCGGTGGTGTTGATGGCGCTGACGAGGTCGCGCAGGTCGGAGGCGCTGGGTGCGGCGAGGGTGCTGCCGCCGGGGATCACGGCGCCCACAACGGTGAAGTCGAATCGGTCGGCGAGGTAGCCGAACACGTGGTGGTTGGTGACGAGGTTGCGTCTGGCCTGTCCGATGCCCTCGAACGCAGTGACCATCTCCGCGTCGAGGTGCCGCAGCTCTGCCGCATACTCCTCGGCCTGCCGGGTGATGACGGCGCCGTCGACACCGCGCACATGGTCGGTGATGGAGGTGGCGACCGCATCAACAACGTCGAGCATGCGCGCCGGGTCGGTCCAGAAATGGGGATCGGCAGAGCCAGAGCCAGACGTGTCATCCTCGGCATCCACGTCCGCCGAATAGGTGAGCACGTCAATGACGTCGCCAGCGGCAAGCAGCGGCACGTCGTTGGCTGCAGCGCTCTCGAGGTGCTGCTGCAGCCCCTCTTCGAGCCCGAGACCGTTCGAGACAATCAGGTCGGCGTTGAGGATTCGGGATGCTTCTTGTGCCGAGATCTCAAATGAGTGCGGGTCGGCGTTGGGTTGCATCAGCGTCATCACCTCGGCCTCGTCGCCAACGATCTGTTCCACCACGTCACCGAGGATGTTGGTCGTCACCACAATCAGGGGGCGATCGGTGGCGGCGGGATCACACCCGAAGAGGGTGGTGGCCAGCGCGAGGGCAGTGATGCTCGCGGCCGAGGCGCGCAGGGGGAGTCGTGTGGTCATCGTCCGGTTTCTGCGAGGAAGGCGGGGGAGTCGACATCGAAGGTGCGCGCGATGCGGGCGCCGTCGGCGTAGTCGATCTCGTAGAGCAGGTTGTCGGCGGGGGAGTTCACATAGGCACGGGTGGCGTCCACGGTCAGTTCCACCCCGGCCGTCAGGGAGGGGTCGGTGAGCGACGTCGCGAGAATCGGCTCGGTGCTCGCGAGGAGTGTTCCCGCCGCGGCATCCAGCACCAGCACCCGCCCGTCGGCGGCGAGGGCGACCACGTGGTCGCCGGTGTCGTCTGCCGCAGAGACCTGCAGCAGCGGCACGTCGGAGGGGAGCAGCGTCCAGGTGCGTTCACGTGTGTCGAGAATCCACGCGCCGCGGGTTCCCGCGACGGCGGCGACGGAGGGGCGTCCCTCCCGGTTGCGAAACTTCAGCGCGCGGTCCGCGGTGGAGACACCGGCGCCGTCCGCGAGCGCATCGGCCGGGTAGGGAATCGACTCAAAGGTGATTCCGTCGGCGCTGGTTGTGGCGAGAAGCGCACCGTCGGCGCATCCGAACACCACACCCACACGCGTGGTGATGCTGCCCGAGAGCGCCTCGCACGCTGCTCCGGCGCTCGCCGTGGGCGTCCCGTCTGTGCCGAGAACGTCGACGCGGGAGGCAATCCCCTCCGCATTGGCGCCCGTCGCGAGGACGGCGTCACCGAACGGGACGAGTACGCCGGGGTGGGGATTGCCGGTGATGCGGGCGACCTCGGTGATCTCGCCGGTGCCGAGAGCGGCGGTGTCCAGCAGGATCCCTTCGCCCGACTCGGCAAACCACACGCCGGTCACGGTGGGGCCGGAGGAGACCACGGCTTCACCCTGCCCCTCGAGGGAGCCCACCACACGGGCTTCTGCGCGGTAGTAGTGGAAATGGTCTTCGTGGTCCACCGTCCACACACCGGTGTCGATCACCGACAGCTCACCCGTCGTCTGTGAGGAGACAAAGAGGTAGCGCCCGTCCGTGGAGACTGCCGAGGCGGCATCCACCGTCCCCAGCGTGTCGCTGCTCTCGTCGAGCAGGTCGAGGAGTGTGATCTCGCCGGCGCCGGCGCCG
>Ga0247736_10000642_pt1 | contig 11714 bp, 11 predicted proteins | sample UWRJL193509B2_FD_180935 | JGI IMG/M metagenome (GOLD analysis project Ga0247736, IMG submission 180935) | Plant litter microbial communities from Arlington Agricultural Research Station in Wisconsin, United States - UWRJ-L193-509B-2 | ecosystem: Environmental > Terrestrial > Plant litter >...
GGTCAACTGGTGTGGTGGCAGAATAATCTAGGTAAATCGGTTGTCTTTCTGACACTTGTGTTTCTGACATTTAGTTACTTTCCAAAAATTATCTAAAACTTTTTAAATAATTAACTGCTTTTTAAATTAACTTAAGCAGTTATTGCGATTAAGTTTCTCAATCGCGCCAATTCGTTTTCAAGCACCGTTAAAAATTGCTGTACTTGTTCTATGGTGTTACTCAATCCGAAACTTACTCGTACAGCGCCGCGCGCTAAATCGGCATCAATGCCCATCGCCAACAATACATGGCTGGGTTCTCCGCTATCGCTAGAGCAAGCCGAACCGCTGGCGACTGCGAAACCTTTGCGATCCAATGCCATCACCAATGTTTCGCCATCAATATTGGGAAAAGCAAAAAAACTGGTATTGGCGAGGCGATCTGCGTGGTTAGCAAATAAATGAGCACCTAATTTAACCAAACCAATCTCGCAAAAATCACGTAGCTTTTGCGTATGTTCTGCAAAGGTATTTAAATTTTTAACTGCCAATTCGCATGCAGTACCAAAACCCACAATTGCCGCCAGATTCTCTGTGCCGCTGCGTAAACCTTTTTCTTGCCCGCCGCCATGTAATAGCGGAAGAACGTCTAAACGCTTATCCATAATAAAAGCGCCTGCGCCCAGTGGGCCGCCAATTTTATGACTGGATATTGTCATCGCATGTACATTTAAATCTGCAAAATCGACTGGAATTTTGCCTAATGCTTGCACTGCGTCTGTATGTACAAAAGCTTTATGCTGAATCGCTAAATCTGCAATCGCAACCAAATCTTGTATCGCGCCAGTTTCATTATTCGCCAACATCACCGATACTAAATTAGTGGGGGTTAATAACAAATTATGCAAGTGATGCATATCTAATTTGCCATCAGCATCCACTGAAATATTCACTGCTTGCCAACCGCGCGATTGCATTGCCAGGGCAGGGCGCGATACGCATGGATGCTCAATCGCGCTCATTAATATTTGGCCATGACTCAAATTACTGTTAATGCCGTTTATCGCAAAGTTATTCGCTTCAGTGCCACTTGCGGTAAATATCACTTGGCTTGGGTGCGCATTCACTGCGTCAGCCACTTGCTCGCGCGCTTGCTCTACTGCAGCGCGGGCTTTGCGGCCAAAAGTATGGCGGCTTGTGGCATTGCCTTGTTGTTCGACCATAAATGGCAACATCACTTCAAGCACTTCTGGTTTGAGTGCTGTGGTGCTGTTATGATCAAAAAAAACTGGTGTCATTTTTAAGTGTTTTATACGGTCAAGTCTTAATTAAATAGTTGTTAAGTAAATATTAAGCAGCGGCTTCTTCACGTTTCGCTTCAATATCTGAAGCAACGCATGATTTGGATTGTAAATTACGCGGTGAAAAATGCACCGTGCTACCAATCAAACCCGCAGCCGATTCAGCCGCTATACCTTCATCATTTTGACGTTGTGTTTCCACCATATTTGCCAAAGTAATGCCTGACAAATAATCTAAAATCTTATCGTTAAGCGATGCCCATAAATCATGCGTCATGCAACGGCCCGTATCACGACAATTTTCTTGCCCACCACATTGTGTCGCGTCTATTAACTCATCCACAGCCGTAATAATGTTAGAAACCGAAATCTCATTATGTGCTTTAGCAACGCGATAGCCGCCACCTGGGCCACGTACGCTTGTTACTAAACCTTGACGACGCAAGCGACTGAATAACTGCTCTAAATAAGAAAGCGAAATCGCCTGGCGTTCGCTAATACCAGCCAATGTCACAGGTTTTGCATTGCCATGAATGCTTTCATTCAAAGCAAGATCTAACATCGCAGTGACAGCAAAACGCCCTTTAGTAGTAAGTCTCATAAATATAATATTAAAAATAGGGTGTTAAACATTGCGTAAAAGCACATGTAAAACATCTATTAGAACTTAGTTAAGTAGCCTAAATTATATAATAACCTACTAATTTAGTCAATTATTAATAGCTAAAGTTCGCTGTATGTTTGAGTTGGAAATAGCTAGATTTTTAAGTGAATACTTAATGCTTTTTAGCTGCAAAAGCCTCGCCTAATTCAGCGTCTGCATTCGCATCTGACAATACAGCCAATTGTTTTTTCAGGCTTGCGAGTTCGGCATCTTGTTCGGCAGCGTGGTCTAGGAGTTTGTGGATGGCTTTGGTTAACGCTTCAGGATTAAATGCATCATTATTTTCATCGCCAACGGCATACGCACTAAAGCCAATTTTTTGTGCGGCTTCATCGCGTTTTTTCTGTTGCTCTTCTTCTAGAATGCGCGCAGGAATACCAACTGCAGTAGCATTTTCTGGCACATCTTTCACCACAACCGCATTTGAACCAATTTTTGCATTTTTACCAATCGTAATCGGCCCAAGCACTTTTGCGCCTGCACCAATCACTACACCTTGTTCTAATGTCGGGTGACGTTTACCTTTATTCCAAGATGTGCCGCCCAGCGTGACACCGTGGTACAGCGTACAGTCATCACCAATCACAGCCGTTTCACCAATCACAACACCCATGCCGTGGTCAATAAACACGCGGTTACCAATGGTTGCGCCTGGGTGGATTTCAATGCCCGTTAAAAAACGCCCAATGTGTGAAAATAAACGGCCAAGCCAATAAAAACGCGCATTCCATAACCAATGGCTAAAGCGATGCATGATCAATGCATGTACGCCAGGATAAGTAGTCAGAATCTCAAAATGCGTACGAGCCGCTGGGTCGCGATCAAAAACAATGGAGATATCTTCTTTAAGATGATTAAACATGCCTATTTTTGGAGTAAAAATAAAAGCGGTATTATGCCATAAAAGTGAATTGTTGACTAATTTAGTAGGTTTATATTGGTAGTATTTATTGAGTTATGAAATTAAATTTTTAGCAAAATCTCATTAGCCATTTTTTCCATACGTTCCAAGCTAATATCTGCTTTTTGTAAAAAGTCTTCATCATATTGGTTAGGGTTAGCCCATTGCTTGCCTTTGATTTGACAGCGTTTTGCCAACTTAGTGATGCCGATATCTTGTAATTCAAAACCCAAATCCGTCCAGCTGAGAGCTAAACGTGTTTCTATTTCATGCTTTTGTATGCCTGTTTCTTGTAATTGGCGAATATAAACTGCGGTTTCTCTGGATGCCTTAATAACGCCTCTTAATGCCTTAACCGACTGTTCTTTTCTTAACTTACTGGCACGGCCTAAATTCGAAAGCCAAGATTTCGTGTGCTTTAAAATCTCCCAAATAAGCTCTGAACCTAAAATATCCATTGAGTTATCTTTCAGCTACTTAATATTTACTGTGTTTGCGAGGTTCTTGCGTCAACGTTAATACGCCTCTTAACAAATTCACTTCCTCTTTTTCCAATCTTGCGCGGGCATAAATCCTACGCAAGCGTTCGCTTAATTTTTTAGGCGCGGCGGGGTTTAAGTAACCGATATGCAAAAGTGTCTGTTCCAAATGTGCATAAAAGCCTTCTAACGCATCATTAGTGGCCAATTCATTCGCTTCTGTCGCATCAATTTTGCCTTCAAGAATTGCCATTCTCAACTCATAACACATCACTTGCACGGCAGCTGCTAGGTTTAAAGATGAATATTCTGGGTTGGCTGGAATCATTGCCAGCATTTGGCAACAATCTAGTTCTGCGTTACTTAAACCGCTCATTTCTGTACCAAATACAAACGCAATTGGTTGATTGATTGCAATCTTGCTCGCTTCAATCGCTGCTACTCGCGCATTAACGGTTTCGTGTGATAAGTAGCGTTTTCTAGCACTCATGCCAATGGCAAACGCACAGCCAGTTAATGCCTCACTTAATGTTTCCGTGACGATTGCGCGTTCAAGTAAATCTGCCGCGCCAGTTGAAAGTGCGGTGGCATGTGCATCTGGAAATTTATCAGGCTTTACTAAATATAAATGCTGTAATCCCATTGTTTTCATCGCGCGTGCGGCAGAGCCGATATTGCCAGGGTGGCTGGTTTGGCAAAGGACAATACGAATGTTATCGAAAATATTTTGTGGCGTCATAAAATGATTTTGGCTATGAAGTTAACGGGTTTAGTTTGGTAATAAATGAGATAAAAGCTAAAATAGCATTTTACAGCTCTTTTAACACTCACCTCAAAGTAAAGTAGCCACACCATGCATCCAATGCTCTCCATCGCCGTCAAAGCCGCTCGCGAAGCTGGCCGTATTATCAACAAAGGCTCCAATGATGTTGGCGCGCTTACTGTTCAAAGTAAAGATTTTAACGATTTTGTCAGTGAGATTGATCGTGGCGCAGAGCAGGCGATTATTGATACATTGAAATATGCTTATCCAGACCACGGATTTTTGGGTGAGGAAAGCGGTAATACCAATCAAGAGTCCGAAAACATCTGGATTATTGATCCGCTGGATGGCACGACCAATTTCCTGCATAACTTCCCTCAATACTGCGTATCAATTGCCTTGCAACAAAAAGGCGTGCTGACACAAGCGGTTATTTACGACCCAGTGCGTAACGATTTATTTACAGCAACTAAAGGTCGTGGTGCATTTTTAAACGATAAACGCATTCGCGTGGCTAATCGTGGAAAACTACAAAGCGCATTAATTGGTACAGGATTCCCATTTAAAAATTTCACGCATTTAAAAACTTACATGGGCATGTTAGAAGACATGATTAAAAGTACTAGTGGTATTCGCCGCCCAGGTTCAGCAGCGCTGGATTTGGCTTACGTAGCGGCAGGTTTTACCGATGGCTTTTTTGAAATGAATTTATCTGCTTGGGATATTGCCGCAGGCGCTTTGCTGGTGCAAGAAGCCGGCGGCATTGTGGGCGATTTTGAAGGCAACGAAAGTTGGCTGGCTACTGGAAATATTGTGGCAGCAAACCCGAAAGTATTTTCTCAAATGCTGCAAGTGTTAAGCCCGCACTTAACACCAGCGCAAAAAACCCAGTTTGCCTAAGAATCAGTTGTTCAAATTTAGTCTTCATCGATTCAGTTACCTTGAGTTTATTAAAAAGCATCTTGGTTTAAAATTTACTAGTGCACTGAATCGGTTTCAATCAAGGTGCGGTTGATAATGAAAGCCATATTAAACAACTCATCATCTGCAGTTAACGCCACGCGTTGAAAAAAATCGGCTTTGTATTCTTCATCTGAAGCCAATTTTTCAACATCAAACGGCCCCATAATTTCACGGCAACGGATTAAAAATTGAGCGTACATATCGTATTGGTTTTTCATCATTGTCCTTCCTATTATTTCATTTAAAAATTCAGCTATTGCTTAATTGGCATTAATTTCAAATTGTTAAATCTAGTTGTTAAATGCTTAATTGCACAACTTGTGCCAGCTTTTTTAAGAAAGTTAATACAGTTAAGATATTGATTTGTTTAAGATTTTTTAAGTAGAGATAATTGGCATGATGAAATATTTACAATCAGTGTTGATAAATTGAACACATTGACGAAAATGTTTATAAAATAGCCTTCAACCAACTTCCAGAACGCATCCTAGTGACAACAACAGCCAAACCTGAAATTCCCGATACATCAGCCCAAACGACTAACCACACGCCGATGATGCGTCAATATTTGGGCTTAAAAGCCCAACATCCTGATATGTTGCTGTTTTACCGCATGGGTGATTTTTATGAGCTGTTTTTCGAAGATGCGCAAAAAGCATCGCGTCTATTAGGCATCACGCTAACCAGCCGCGGCAGCAGTAATGGCGAGCCGATTAAAATGGCGGGTGTGCCTTATCACGCGGCTGAACAGTATTTAGCCAAATTAGCCAAAATGGGCGAAGCGGTCGCGATTTGTGAACAAGTTGGCGACCCAGCGACATCCAAAGGCCCTGTTGAGCGAAAAGTGACGCGATTACTGACGCCAGGTACGCTGACAGATAGCGCACTGTTAGATGAAACGCGCAATAATGTGCTGTTAAGTATTTATTTTGGTGAAGGTTTAATTGGCTTGGCACAGTTAAATCTCGCATCGGGCGCTTTTATATTAAGTGAAATCGCGCTGGGGCAATTGGCGCAAGAGTTAGCGCGTATTAACCCAGCAGAGATTGTGTGTGAAGAACATTTAAAAGCCATCGCACAAAATGACATTATCAATCAACATAAAGCACCTAAAAAACGCCTGAGTGCTTGGCAGTTCGAACATGCCGCAGCTATTGCAGGCTTAACTAAACAACTGAATACGCTAGATTTAAACGGATTTGGTTGTGCCGATTTAAAGCCAGCGATTGGTGCTGCAGGTGCGTTGTTAGAATATGTCAAACACACGCAGCGAGCTGCTTTGCCACATATTAACTCAATCAGTGTTGAATCAATTAGCGATACCATTCAGCTAGATGCCGCAACACGGCGCAATTTAGAAATTGATCAGACGTTGCGCGGCGAAGCTTCGCCAACGCTTTATTCTTTGTTAAATACCACAAAAACTGCGATGGGCGCGCGCCTTTTGCGGCATTGGTTGCATCACCCTTTGCGCAATCAAAACTTAGTACTAAAACGGCACGATGCCGTGGCGGAATTGATTCAGACTTCCAATTATCAGCAACTTCAAAACCACTTAAAATCCATTGGCGATATTGAGCGGATTACTGCGCGTATTGCACTAAAAACGGCTAGACCGCGTGATTTATCTGGCCTAAATATTAGCTTGCTGCAATTGCCTTTGCTGCAGCAATTATTGGTTTCTAGCAAAGCCATGCTTTTGGAAACCCTTGGCGCCAATTTACTGGCGCCGATTGCCGTAGTTAACTTGTTAAACAAAGCCATTAAACCTGAGCCTTCATCTTTGCTGCGTGAAGGCGGCGTGATTGCCGACGGTTTTGATGCGGATTTGGATGAGTTGCGCAGCTTACAAACCAATCACGGTGATTTCTTATTGCAATTTGAAGCAGCTGAAAAAGCGCGTACCGGCTTAAGCAATTTAAAGGTGGAATACAACAGCGTACATGGTTTTTACATTGAGATCAGCCGTGCGCAAGCTGAAAATGCACCGCCAGAATATCGCCGTCGGCAAACCCTTAAAAATGTAGAACGCTTTATCACGCCAGAATTAAAAACGTTCGAAGATAAGGTGTTAAGTGCGAATGACAGGGCGCTTGCTCGCGAAAAAATGTTGTATGAACAAGTCGTCGAAAAATTGGCTGAATTTATACCCACATTGCAAACGAATAGTGGCGCGGTTGCCAGTTTGGATGTCTTAAGCTGTTTTGCAGAACGCGCACAAGCTTTAAATTATGTGCAACCACAATTCAGTCAAGAGCCGGGTATCGACATCAAAGCTGGGCGACATCCAGTTGTGGAAAGTATTTCTATCGCCAATAATAGCCAGCCTTTTATTAGCAACGATGTACAACTGAATCCGTATCGCCAATTACTATTGATTACTGGTCCGAATATGGGCGGTAAATCGACATTTATGCGCCAAACCGCGCTGATAGTTTTATTGGCGCATTGTGGTAGTTTTGTGCCAGCAAATGCCGCAAAAATAGGCGAGATTGATCGCATATTTACCAGAATCGGCGCTTCAGACGATTTAGCAGGTGGTCGATCAACCTTTATGGTTGAAATGACTGAAACGGCAAATATTCTGCATCACGCCACCGATAAAAGTTTGGTGTTACTAGATGAAATAGGTCGCGGCACCAGTACGTTTGATGGCTTAAGTTTAGCTTGGGCGGTGGCAAAACAGATACTAGAAAAAAATAAAAGCTATACGCTATTTGCCACACATTACTTTGAATTGACGCGTATTGTTGATGAAGCAAAGCAAGCGGCAAATGTACATTTAGACGCAGTAGAACATGGCCAAGGTGATAATAAAAATATTGTATTTATGCATAAAGTGGAAGAGGGCGCAGCTCACATGAGTTACGGCATACAAGTAGCTCAGCTGGCAGGGATTCCAAAAAATGTTGTCGCGATTGCCAAGCGTAAATTAGCGCAGCTGGAAAATAACCAAATCGCACAAAATAGCCATCAGCCCGATATGTTTGCAGCTAATATTGAGCCAGAGCCTGCACCTGCGCATCCTTTGATTGACGCGATGGATGCCATTCAACCAGATGACTTAACACCTAAAATGGCCTTAGAATTGTTATATAAATTAAAAGAGCTAACTTAAATAAAGTGGGTTATTCAAGTTCTTCTGCATTATCTTCTGGCGAAATTAAAGCTGCTAATTTAGCTCTATAGGCGTAAGTTAATACGAGTGCTAAAAAACCTGCTAGCACAATTAACGCTCTGAATAAGGCATTATCATGAAAACCAAAATGCTCATCAATAAAATCTTCAAACTCAGTCGTTTCCTCACCATCCCAAAATTCTCTATACGTTTTGCCTGCTAACACTTCATCATCAACAAATTTTTTGTAATCATCACTCAATTCTATAATGGTAATATCAGCTGGATTCCATTCCAACTCATCATCTGAAAAACGCATGGCTGGCGTGGAGAAATTTGGTAGTAGATTGATTTTAACAATAGCAGGCAGATTTAATAATTGGTTCTTTTCAACATTAATTTTAGAACTAGTATTAACTTTTGAACTGGCATTCAAATAATAATCTATTTTTAATGAAGCTTTTTCTGAAGGTTTGTTTTTAGTTTTTTTATCGTAAAAAGTGTAAAAATCATTGCCCAGTTTTTGTTTGATCCAAGCTTCGTTACCAGAAGGGCTTAAGTTAAATGGACTATCTGAACTGAGTTGCGCAGTCGTTGATTGTTGATCATCAGATGCATCAGAATCATTACCAGATTTTTGCGCAGGACTATTAATAGACGTTGCGTTAGCAATGTTTAAGCTAAAGCATAAAACCATCGTAAGACTGAGTAAATAATGCTTAAGCATCTAATGACCTTAATAATCAGCTGCTATTTAAGCACTAAACACTTATTAATACTATGGTCTGTAAGGGCTAATCATTTAATAGGATTATTTTTGAATATAAGAAAGCATTTGTACTCAAACAGGTTTGCTTGAGCGAAATACATCACAGCGAAATGCAAGAAAGTGAAAGAGAGAAATTTCTTATCACTTGAAAACTGTAATCAGTATTTACTCTGCAAGATTCACAGCGTAAATACTGATTAAGATTAATACTTTAATTAGTGGTGATGTCCACCAGCGCCATGCACATGACTGTGCGACACTTCTTCTTTGCTAGCACTGCGTACATCTGCGATTGTGGCAGTGAACAGTAAGCGCTCACCAGCCCAGGGATGATTGCCATCAACAACCACTTTGCCATCAGCAATTTCAGTCACTGTATACAAAATCACTTCGCCAGTATCATCTTCACCTTCAAACTGCATGCCCACTTTTAACTCTGCAGCTGGGAAAGCTTCGGCTGGTTCGATTTGCACTAATTCTTCATCGTATTCACCAAAACCATCGACAGGTTCTAGGCTCACTTCCACCACATCGCCCACATTTTTTCCGTGCATCGCTTCTTCCACTTTTGGGAATATATTGTCATATCCGCCATGTAAGTAAGCAACTGGTTCGGCGCTAGATTCAAGCACTTCGCCGTTGGCATTTTTAAGTTGATAAGTCATGGTAACAACGGTATTCATGGCGACTTGCATATGCATTTCCTGAAAATTTTGAAATTAAAGTTTTAATATTTTAATCTAAAATTGAGCAATTGTTTGATTAAATTGTGTTCGATTACCTATTTCTAAATCAGTATTTGTGCTGATGCTTTTGTCGCCATTGCCAAGGTGGTGTTGGATTTTCCCGCTTCCATAAACCTAATTTATCTCTGCGCGAATCTTGCTCAATCACATCAAGCGTGTAATCCATTGAATAGCGTCGGTTAAACCACGCATGGCCATTTTTGAGCATATAAATGCTGGCATCTTGCTTGTTGCAGACGAGTTTGCCTAAGTTACGCTGGTATTTGTCGATACCAACGATAAATACTTTTACATCGGCATTTTCACACAACTGAATCAGCGCGCGGCGTGCTGTTTTGCCGTAAGTTTGATTGCGTTCAGGTGCATCGATATCGGTTAGTCGCAGCTTGTATTCGCTTAAAGCGTCTTTGATTTTAACGGTATCGCCATCGTAAAAGTAAGTGATTTTAGGTGTTAACTCAACAGCGTAAGCCTGCAAGTTAACACTTAAAAATAGGCAAAAAATAATAAACAGTTTAAACAACGAAGAGCGGATCTTAATTTCCGCGTTTACTATCTAATAAGCTGTGATATTTCGATGGTTCCAACACGGTAGGAATCGCTTCGCTGAGTAGGTCAGGATAATCTTTACTGAAATGCAAGCCACGACTTTCATGTCGTTCTGTTGCACTTTTTACAATTAATTCAGCCACTTGTAACAAATTACGCAACTCGATCAAATCATTGCTGACTTTAAAGTTGCTGTAAAACTCGTTCACTTCATCACGCAGCATATGAATGCGGTGAAGCGCACGGCTTAAGCGTTTATTGGTACGTACAATGCCGACATAATTCCACATAAAACGGCGCAACTCGTTCCATGTGTGTGTGATCAATACTTCTTCATCGGCATCGGTCACGCGACTTTCATCCCAATAAGGTAAGTCGCTAAACTTCTGTTTTGGCGCGTTTAGGATGGCTTTTGCTGCCGCTTGGCCAAATACCAGACATTCTAATAATGAGTTACTCGCCAGCCGATTTGCGCCATGTAAACCCGTACAGGCGGTTTCGCCGATGGCATACAAGCAAGCAATGTCGGTCGCGCCAGTAGAGTCTGTCATCACGCCGCCACAACTGTAATGCGCGGCCGGCACTACGGGAATCGCTTGTTTAGTGATATCAATACCTAATTCTAAACAGCGCGCATAAATATTCGGAAAGTGTTCTTGAATAAATTCAGCGGGTTTGTGCGTGATATCTAAATACACACAATCTAAACCACGTTTTTTCATCTCGAAATCTATTGCTCTTGCCACCACATCACGCGGCGCAAGCTCTTCGCGTGAATCATGTTCTGGCATAAAACGTGTGCCATCGGGCAATTTAAGTAAACCGCCTTCGCCGCGCACAACTTCGCTAATCAAAAAGGATTTAGCATGTGGATGATAGAGGCAAGTAGGGTGAAACTGAATGAATTCCATGTTGGCGATACGACAGCCAGCGCGCCATGCCATGGCAATGCCATCGCCAGTGCTGACATCTGGATTGGTGGTGTACAAATAGACTTTTCCCGCGCCACCAGTTGCTAATACGGTTTGCTGGGCAGCAATCGTCACCACTTTTCCTGTACTGTTATCCAGTATATAGGCGCCTTTACAAGAGTCTTTTTGTGATGAATCTATTTTTATTCTTTTATTGAGTTTTTTTGTGGTGATCAAATCAATCGCGATATGATTTTCCAGCAAGGTGATATTGGCGTGCTCACGTACTTTTTGCGCTAGCGTTTTTTGCACCGCATGGCCAGTTGCATCGGCTACGTGTACCACGCGTCTATGGCTGTGACCACCTTCGCGCGTTAAATGAAAATTCCGATTATCAGCTTCGCGCGTAAATTCAACACCTTGGTTAATTAGCCATTCAATAGCGGCGAAACCTTGTGTGGCAACCATGCGAGTTACTTCTGCATCGCATAATCCCGCACCTGCGATTAACGTATCCTGAATATGTTCTTCAATCGTATCGTCACTATTGAGAACGGCTGCGATGCCGCCT
>Ga0247736_10000643_pt1 | contig 11707 bp, 9 predicted proteins | sample UWRJL193509B2_FD_180935 | JGI IMG/M metagenome (GOLD analysis project Ga0247736, IMG submission 180935) | Plant litter microbial communities from Arlington Agricultural Research Station in Wisconsin, United States - UWRJ-L193-509B-2 | ecosystem: Environmental > Terrestrial > Plant litter >...
AGCGAGGCCGGGTCTTCGAAACGCGGGTGGTGGTCGGTGATGACGAGGATGTCGGAACCCTCGGCCGCGACGCGTGCCATGTCGTGGCGCTTCGTCGTATCACGATCGCCGTCGGCACCAAAGACCATGATGACCTTGCCGGTTGTCACGATGCGTACTGCGTCGAGCGCCTTGAGGAACGCGTCGGGGCTGTGGCCGAAGTCGACGTAGACGGTCGGGCCGCGGTCGCCGGAGACCCGCTCGGTGCGTCCGGGAAGGAACGCGAGGATGCCGCCGGTCGGGTTGTCGTCGCTCGGTTCGAGGGCGTGGCCGATGGCCTCGAGCTCGAATCCTGCTTCGACGAGCATGACAATCGCGAGCGCGCCATTCGCGGCCATGTGCCAGCCGATCAGCGGAACGCGGGTGGTGAGCGAGCGGCCGTGCGGGCCGGTGAGCGTGAACTCGGTGTAGGTTGCCTGCTCGTCGTCGATCGTGACGGTCCACTCGGCGTCGATGCCGGGGGTCGCCGAGATCGTGGTGACGGGGATGTGCGACTCTTCGACAACGCGGTTTCCCCACGCGGTATCGAGTGAGACGACTCCGCGCTTTCCGCGATCGGGAGTGAAGAGGGCGAGCTTCGCCTGGAAGTACTCCTCCATGTCGGCGTAGTCGTCGAGGTGATCGTGGCTGAGGTTGGCGAAGGAGACCACGTCGAAGACGATGCCGTCGACCCGGTTGCGGCTGAGAGCCTGCGCACTGACCTCGATGGCGACCGCGCGCACTTCGCTCTCGCGCATTCGGGCCAGGAGTGCGTGCATCTCGCTCGCCTCCGGGGTCGTCAGGCGGCTGACGACGGTGAGATCGCCGATATGGCGCTCGGCCGTGGAGCTGAGGCCGGTCACGAGACCGAGCTGCTTGAGGATGCCCTCGAGAAGGTAGGACGTCGACGTTTTGCCGTTGGTCCCCGTCGTGCCGAAGAGAAGCGGTGGTTCTTCGTTCGTGCGGTAGACCCAGGCCGAAATTTCGCCGAGGGCGGCTCGCGGGGAGTCGACGACGATGATCGGCATACCGGTCTCGCTCGCGAGGGTCGCGCCAGCGTCATCCGTGAGAATCGCTACAGCGCCGCCCTCTTTCGCGGTCGCCGCGTAGGAGGCTCCGTGGCTGTTGGCACCCTGGATGCCCACGTACAGGTCTCCGGGGTGGATATCGGCCGTGCTCAGGCTGACCCCCGAGATTTCGACGCCGTCGAGGGAACCGCGGTACTCCAGTCCGAACTCTTCTACGAGTCCGGCTAGAGACCTGGCCGAGGGATGCTCCGGTCGTAGTACCGGGGGTATCCGTGCGGTCACGCAATTCTCATTTCTAAAGAACCGGTCTCACCAGGTAAGGGGAATTTCCGGTGCTTTCTGTGTCGAGGGGGTTACCCGGAACGTTTTGATGATCTGGGTCATGATCTTCTTGAAGGCGGGAGCAGCTCCAGCCGAAGTCTTCATAATATCGGGCTTGCCCATTGTCACGACGACGGCATACTCGGGGTCTTCGGCCGGAATGAGCCCGGCAACCGACACGATGCGCTCGGTTCCGTAGCGACCGCCCTCGGCGACCTGGGCCGTTCCGGTCTTCGCCGCGATGCGGTAGCCGTCGATCTGCACCGACTCGGACAGACCACCCTGGCTGACGACGTTCTCGAGAATTCCGACCGTCTCGTTGGCCGCGGCCTCGGAGACAACGCGAGTGCCCTCGGTGGCGGGAAGTTCGGTGACGGTACCGTCGGCCTGTTCGCAGCCCTCGACGAGCGTGATCGGCAGGCGCACTCCCCCGTTACCGAGGGTCTGGTAGATGCTGGCGACCTGAACGGACGTCGCCGTCACACCCTGGCCGTAGCCGACGGCGTAGTTCGTGATCGGGTCCCACTCGGCCGGCTGCTTGAGGTCTCCGGACGATTCATAGAGGAACCCGGCCTCGGTCTTCGTTCCGATGCCGAACTTCTTGAAGTAGTCGTAACGGGTGTCCTGGTCGAGTCGTTCCGACAGCATCGAGATGCCGACGTTTGACGAGTTCACCAGGATTCCGGCCGTGGTGAAACGGATGTCGCCGTGCGCCCAGACGTCACCGATGCTCGTGCCACCGATGGCAAATCGTCCGGGAACGGTGAGCTCGTCGGTCGCGCTCGACTTGTCCTGGTCGAAGAGCATGGCTGCGGTCATCGGCTTGAACGTCGAACCGGGTTCGTACGGCGTCGTGAAGGCGAGTGATCCGAGCGACCCCGGGCCGACACCGTTGACGTCGTTGGGGTCGACGGCCGGGTAGTCGACGACCGCCATCAAGTGGCCGTCCTTGACCCGCACCACTACCGCCGTAGCCCATTCGGCGCCGATCGACTCGGCCTGGTTCTGCACGGCCTGCTGGGCGAACCACTGGAAGTCGGAGTCGATAGTGAGCTTGAGGGTTCCACCGTCGGTTGCGGCCTTGGTCGTCACGGTGCTGCCGGGAAGGCGAACGCCGTCCGAGCCGCGCTCGTAGGTCGACGAGCCGTTGTCGCTCGCGATGCACTTGTCTTCGGAGAGCTCAAGACCGGCCTGCGGCCCGTCGGTACCGATGAACCCGACGAGGTTTCCGGCGACCGCTCCGTTCGGGTACACCCGGGCGGGGTTGCGTTCGTTGTAGACCCACGGGATCTTGAGGGCGGTCACCTTGCGCAACACCTCGAGCGTCGCACCCCTCGTGAGGTAGGCGAAGTCGGAGTCCGGCTTCTTCAGCAGCGATTCGCGAATCGTGGCTTCGTCTTCACCCGTCGCCTCGGCGAGTTCGGTGATCGCCTGGTCGAACGTGACCTCCTCTTTCACGGCCTTCTCGGTGGCCGTGGCCGCCGTGACGGTGCGCTTGAACGAGTCGTTGGCCAAGGCGATGATCGGGGATGCCGTGATGTCGTAGCGCTCGACGCTGTCGGCGAGCACGGTGCCGTTGGTGTCGACGATGTTGCCGCGTACACCGTAGGTGGTCACGGCGATCGAGCGCTTGTTGAGCGAGGCCTCGTTGAGTTCTTCGGCGTGGACGACCTGGATGTCGACGAGCTTCACGGCGAAAACGGCCATGATCGCGAACATGCCGATCACCGCGACAGCAGTACGACGTTTTGATTTGCGGGCGGTGGTCACTCGTTCATCCTTACCTGCTGCTGCCACTATCGAGGCTCACCACACCGGAGGGCGGCGGGTTGACGGCCTAGCGCGTCTGGACGGAAGGAGGGGTCGTCGAACCGCCCGCGACCGGCACGTCAGGCGTGGTCGGAAGGGTTCCGGTGTTCGGGTCAGTGTCGGCGGTGTTCGTGGAATCGTTCTTCGAGTTGGTTTTCGAATCATTGCGAGCATCGAGAACCGCGTTCGGAACTCCACCGTTGCGCGTCGGGTCCTGCACCGACGACGGGCCGCTGCGGCTACCGACGACCTTGCCCTCTTCGAGGTTGATGAAGTTCGGCGTTTTGCTCGAGTAGCCCATACCGAGCGCCTCTGCCTTGCTCGAGAGGTTCTGTGGCGACGCGAGAATTTCGTTCTGCTCGGTGAGCGATGCCTCCGTGCGAACGAGTTCCTTCTGCTCTGACTGCAGGCTCGAAATCTGGTACGCACCCTCGGCAACGACGATGCTCATGATCAGCTGTGCGATGAACAGCACGAACAGCCCACCGACGATGATGAGCGCGTAGATCGGGCGCGGACGCGCACGACGCTGGCCGCGGGTCGACACGATCTCAATGTGACGGGGGTGCGACTCCTGCGCCGGCGCGGATGAGGGCAGGGCGTGGGCAAGATTGGTGCTCATGCGAGCCTCCTCAGGCGCTGTGCCGCGCGAAGCCGAACCGGCGTTGCGCGAGAGTTTTCGAGTTTTTCTTCTTCGGATGCCAGTTCGGCTCCGCGCACGAGAAGTGCGAATTCCGGGCGGTGCTCCGGCAGTTCGATGGGGAGTCCGGCTGGGGCCGTCGACTTCGAGCGAGAAGCGAGCACGCGTTTGACGATGCGGTCTTCGAGCGACTGGTACGAGAGGACGACGATGCGGCCGTCCAGTTCGAGCGCGTCGAGCCCGGCCGGAATCGCACGCTCGAGAACGGCGAGCTCCTGATTGACCTCGATGCGCAGTGCTTGGAACACCCGCTTGGCCGGGTGTCCGGAACGCTGTACAGCAGCGGGTGTCGCCGCGATGATCACGTCGACGAGCTGGGCGGAGCGCACGAGCGGCTCGACGACCCGGCGCTGCACGATCTTGCTCGCGTAGCGGGGCGCGAGCTTCTCTTCGCCGTATTCGTAGAAGATTCGACGCAGTTCGGATTCGCTGTACTCCGCGAGGATCCGCTCGGCCGTGAGTTCGGCCGTCGGGTCCATGCGCATGTCGAGCGGGGCATCCTTCGAGTACGAGAATCCGCGATCGACCTGGTCGAGCTGCATCGATGAAACGCCGAGATCGAAGAGGATGCCGGATACCTCGGCAATACCGAGCTCGGCGAGCACCTCCGGGATGCGGTCGTAGATGGTGTGCACGAGCTTTACGCGGTCGCCGAACGGTGCGAGCCGCTCCCCCGCGAGGGCAAGGGCGTGCGTATCGCGGTCGAGTCCGACGAGCGTCAGTTCGGGGTGGGCGGTGAGGAAGGCCTCGGCGTGACCACCCATCCCAAGCGTGGCGTCGATCAGGACCGCGCCGGGCTTCTGAAGCGCCGGAGCGAGCAACTCGAGGCTTCTCTCGAGATTGACGGGGGTGTGTAGGGGTTCAGCCATGGTGTTTCGGTCGGCTAACTCCTGAGAACTGATCCCCATCCGGTCCGACCTGACATCGGGGAAGAAAGTCAGGGCGAGTGAACGGCTGGGAGTCAGCGCCAAGGCGTTAGAAGAATCCCGGAATCACCTCCTCGGTGGTGTTGGCGAAATCAGATTCCGCATTGGCGTAGTACTCGTTCCAGGCTTCGGTGTCCCAGATCTCGGCGCGGCTACCCGCTCCGATGACCGTGAGATCGCGACCGAGGCCGGCATATTCCCGCAGCATCGCCGGGATGGTGATGCGGTGCTGCTTGTCGGGAACCTCCGGGCTTGCTCCGGAGAGGAACAGGCGCAGAAAGTCGCGACCCTGCTTGTTCGTGACCGGAGCCTTGCGGATCGTGTCGTGCAGGTCCTCAAACTCGCGCTGGCTGAAGACGTACAGGCAGCGTTCTTGCCCGCGAGTGACGACAACGCCACTCGAGAGCTCCTCCCAAAATTTGGCCGGCAGGATGACGCGGCCTTTTTCGTCGAGCTTGGGGGCATAGGTGCCTAGAAACACGTCTCTACCCCTTCCATTCGCCGGCCACAGGTTCAGGTATTCCCCCACTTTACTCCACTTCCAACCACCAAACAAGGAAAAGTGGCCCAAATACGCGGATTCATCAGAAAAACCCCAGTAAATTACTGGGGTTTACGCGGTGGAGGGTAGTGGAGGGATTTTGCCTATTTTTGGCGCGTTGGGGAGGGCGAAAGGGAGATTCTGCCCAGGCACGGCCCGATTGGAGGCCAAACGGGCGTGAAACGGGCACTCCGCGGGCGGTCAGCGGGTGCGAGTGGGCAAAAAAAATAGGACCAACCCGAAGGCTGGTCCTAGTTTCTTTTCGCGGTGTTGCTTTGTCCTGTGCTCTTAGCGCTCTCGCTCGTCGTTGCGACGGTCCCAGCGCTCGTTGAGTCCGTCCATGAACGACGACTTGCCAGAGGCGGAGGTGCCGGAGTTGCGACTACCGGCAGATGCGCCGGACGGTGTCGAGCTCGAGGAGCGCGGTCGTCCGGACGACGGGACCGCGGTGAGCCGACGGGGCGGAGCGACGGCGAGCAGCACGCCAGCGAACATGATGGCGAATCCAAGCACTCCGACGAGCGGCTGGCGAATAATCACACCCGTAACGAGTGTTGCTATTCCGGCGACCCCTAAAAGGACGCCAATAACGATAGTGCGGTAGTTGGGAGCGCCTCTACGCGTTCCGACCGTCGCCACGAAATCGGCGTCGTTCTGGTAGAGGTTGCGCTCCATCTCTTCAAGGAGACGTTGCTCCTGCTCGGAAAGTGGCATCCTGTTCCCCTCAGGCTCGGGATCGACGCGTTGGTAGGTAGCTTTCAATAGTACGCGCATCCAGCCTCGCTAGGCTAGGCACGTGGCTGAGAGTACCCGGTTAGTTGACCTTGTTCAGGAACGCATTGATCTGTTTTTGGAGGAACGCGAACCAGTAGTTGCCGCGATCTCTCCAGACCTTGATCATTTCATTGATTTCTCGCGGTATTTTCTCTCCGGCGGAAAGCGCTTCCGTGCGCTGTTCTGTTACTGGGGCTGGGAAGCCGTTCGAGACGACGGCAACGAGTTCGACCTGATGCCGACGCCGTTACCGACTGCGGAGCTGTCGACGGTCGTTCACGCGGCCGCCGCCCTCGAGGTATTCCACGCCGCAGCGCTCGTGCACGACGACATCATGGACAACTCCGACACGCGGCGCGGAGCTCCCGCAGCGCACAAGCGCTTCGAAGCCGATCACGTGGCCGGGGCCTGGGTCGGCTCGGCAACCGGCTTCGGCGAATCAGCGGCGCTGCTGCTCGGAGATCTGCTTCTCGGCTGGAGCGACGAGCTCTTCGACGACGCCGTTCAGTCGGTCGACGATCGCGCGGCCGGCCGCGCCGCCCGCGCCGAATTTGTGCACATGCGAACGGAAGTGACGCTCGGCCAGTACCTCGACATTCTCGAGGAGGCATCCTGGCTGAGGCACGATGAGAGCGAACTGCTCTCTCGCGCGCACCGTGTCATCGTCTACAAATCGGCGAAGTACAGCATCGAGGCTCCGCTCGCCATCGGCGCGGCACTAGGTGGCGGCAGCGCTGCGCAGTTGACGGCGCTGCGCGAATTCGGACTCCCGCTCGGCATCGCCTACCAGCTGCGCGATGACCTGCTCGGGGTCTTCGGCGACCCGAGCGTCACGGGAAAGCCCGCCGGCGACGATTTGCGAGAGGGGAAGCGCACGGTACTTATTGCACTTGCCCGCCCACTGCTGCCCGGCAACGTTCGCCGGGTACTCGATGATTTGCTCGGCGATGCGTCACTCGACGCCGAGCAGATTCTTATGCTGCAGACGGCGATCCGCGAATCTGGTGCGATCGAGCAGGTCGAGCGCATCATCTCGCGCAACGTCGGACTCGCCAAGGAAGCGATTGCGGATGCCCCGCTCAGCGCGGTCGCGCGCCGCCAGCTTCTCGAGCTGGCCGACACGGTCAGTCGCCGCGTGGCCTAGCTGAGAGCGCTACACGCCGAGAGCCTGAGAAGCCGAGAACTTTAGAAGCCGAGGGCCTGGGCCACCCGGCGCACCTCGGCCTTGCGGCCGGCCTTGAGTGCGTCGACGGGAGAAACTCCGAGGCTTTCCTCGGGGCTGAGCAGCCAGCGCATTGCCTCGTCGTCGGCGAAGCCGCTGTCGGCAAGCACGATCAGGGTTCCACGAAGCTCGCTCATGGGTTCGCCGTCGACGATAAAGGCCTCCGGCACTTTCCAGACGCCGTCGATCTTCTCGGCGAGTAGTGCGCGGTCTTCGATGAGTCGGCGCACCTGGCTCACCTTGAGGCCGAGGAGCTCGGTCAAGTCGGGAATAGTCAGCCAGCGGGTGTCGGCGGTTTCAGTCACCAGTTAAGACTGCCACGTCCGGCGGTCGTCGTGGTTCGGACACTTCGAGGCGGCGAGTCTAAATGTTTCGATTGTGTTAACTGGAACAACATCAGCCCCACTAATTGACACCTATGTATATGTGTGTCACTTTGGAGGGGTCGCCGCGCTCGACGACACCGCGCCTGGCCGGGAGCAAAGGGGAAGCGCATGACCACTCGTACCGCCGCACGACTGACCAAGAGTTTGTTCACCACGATGCCATTGCTGCTCGTCAGCTCGATGGCCGTGACGCTCGGTGCCACACCGGCCGCGGCCGCCGCTGACGGCAATCCGGTAAAGCGCGCTCCCAAGACGGAGACGAATACGCTCGCCAAGAAGGCCGGCGTTCTCGCCGCAGCCCGCACGGTTGCCACGAAAGCGACCATTTCCACGGCATCCATTTCTTCCGTTGCAATCTCGAAGACCAGGATCGCCGCGGCGCCGTCCACTTACCGCGTGGTCGAGGGCGACACCGTGAGCTCGATTGCCGGTCGTTACGGACTCTCCACGGCATCCGTTCTCGCGTTGAACGGCCTCGGCTGGAAATCGATGATCTTTCCCGGACAGGAACTACGACTTGGCGGAGTTGGAAGTAGCGGTGCCGCGAGCGGCGGTTCAGCATCCGGTGGCTCGTCGAGTGACGTCACCCGCTACACGATCGCGAAAGGCGACACGATCAGCGGCATCGCCGGCACGTTCGGCGTCAGCACTGCCGCCGTGCTCTCGGCCAACGGGCTGTCGGCATCGAGCCTGATCTTCCCCGGGCAGCGCCTGACTATTCCCACCGGGCGCGGTGCGACCATCTCGGTTGCCGCAACCTCGACGGTCTCCCCCATCGTTTCAACGAACGCCAAGCCCCGCAGCTACGTCATCGCCACCGGAGACACCATCTCGAGCATCGCGACGCGCTTCGGTGTTCCCGCCGCAGCGATCCTCGACGCGAATGGCCTCGGCGCCTCGAGCATGATCTACGCGGGACGCACCCTCACCATCCCGCGCGCGAGCGAGATCACGACGCTCACCGCGGAGATGCGTGCGAACGCTCGCGTCATCATCGCCGTCGGTCGCGATCTCGGGGTCAGCGACTACGGAATCGTGGTTGCTCTCGCAACCGCGATGCAGGAGTCGGGCCTCCGCAACCTCAACTACGGTCACCTCGACTCGGTCGGGCTGTTCCAGCAGCGCCCGAGTTCGGGCTGGGGCAGCGCAGCACGCCTGCAGGACCCCGCCCACTCCGCCCGCCTGTTCTACGGCGGCGCGCACAACCCGAACGCGGGCGTCACCGCCGGGTTGCTCGATATCGCCGGCTGGAAGTCGATGTCCGTCACCCGCGCCGCGCAGGCCGTGCAGGTCTCCGCGCACCCGGTGGCCTACGCAAAGTGGGAGAAGTCGGCGCGGTCGTGGCTGAAAGACCTCGGCTAGACGCTCGCGCAGCCCGATAACACGCTCGCGACGCCAGATAACAATTTGGGCTAATCCTCGCTTTGCCGTGTTCCACCCGAGCCCACGCGCTCCTGAACTTTAGAATTGGCCAGTGAGCGAACCGCAGTCAGACCCCATGATCGGTCGTCTTATCGACGGCCGCTACCAGGTTCGGTCTCGAATTGCCCGCGGTGGAATGGCGACGGTCTATCTGGCCACCGACCTGCGCCTCGAGCGCCGCGTCGCCATCAAGATCATGCACGGGCACCTCGCCGATGACAGCGATTTCAAAGAGCGTTTCATTCAGGAGGCGCGTTCGGCCGCGCGACTGGCTCACCCCAACGTCGTGAACGTGTTCGACCAGGGCCAGGACAGCGACATGGCTTACCTCGTCATGGAATACCTGCCGGGCATCAACCTGCGCGACCTGCTCAACGAACACAAGACGCTGACGTCAGAGCAGACGCTCGACATCATGGAAGCCGTGCTCTCCGGACTTGCCGCAGCACACAAGGCCGGGATCGTCCACCGCGACCTCAAGCCAGAGAACGTGCTGCTCGCCGACGATGGCCGCATCAAGCTCGGCGACTTCGGTCTCGCGCGTGCCGCATCCGCCAACACCGCGACGGGTGCCGCACTGCTCGGAACCATCGCCTACCTCTCCCCCGAACTCGTCACGCGCGGTATCGCCGACGCGAGAAGCGACATCTACGCCGTCGGCATCATCATGTACGAGATGCTCGCCGGTGAACAGCCGTTCAAGGGCGAACAGCCCATGCAGATCGCCTACCAGCACGCCAACGGGCAGGTGCCGACGCCGAGCACGAAGAACCCGCGTGTGCCGGCCGAACTCGACGAGCTCGTGCTGTGGGCAACAGCCCGCGAACCCGACCAGCGCCCGCGCGACGCCCGCGTCATGCTCGAGCAGCTCGTCGAAACCCAGCAGCAGCTGCAGACCGCTCTTCCGACCGCAGCCACCCAAGTGCAGCGCACGATGGTCATGCCGTCCGGACTAGCGACCCAGAACACGGATGCCGAAACCCAGGTGATCGGGGCACGCCAGCCCGCGGCACCCCAGCACCGCACCGGACCGCTCGCGACCGAAGCGACAACCGCCCTCGCCGACTCCGCCGACAAGCGCCGCAAGCGCGGATGGTGGCTGTTCGGAATCGTCATCCTGCTCGCCGCGGCCGCCGGAGGTGTCGGCTGGTACTTCGGGGTGGGCCCGGGCGCCACCGCAGTAATCCCGACCAGCGTCATTGGCGCCGCACCGGAAGACGCAACGGCAGAACTCGTCGAACGCGGATTTGTCGTTTCCGACGAACCGACGGAAGCCTATTCGTCGGATGTGCCGGAGGGACTGGTGAGCGGTATCGACCCGGCTGCCGGCGCTACCGTGCAGAAGGGCTCAACGGTCACCCTCGAGCTGTCGCTCGGCTCCAAACCCGTCGACGTACCCCGACTCGTCGGCGCCGACCGGGATGCCGCGATCGAGCTGATCGCCGAAGCGGGCTTCATTCTGGACGAATCGGCGACCGTCGAAGAGTTCAACTCGAAGGTCGCCGCGGGCGAGGTGCTGCGTGTCTACGGAAAGCAGGGTGGAAAGTCCGACGGCAAGGGCATCCGCCTCGAAAACGGCGACAGCTACTTCGACCAGGCCCCGGTGTCGATCGTCGTATCGCTCGGAAAGCTCCCGACCGTCACGAACCTAACCCTCGCCGACGCCATTGAGGCGCTCGACGAGGTCGGCGTGATCGGCGTCGAGGGCAAGTCGACTTTCAGCGAAGAGATCGAGGCCGGCCGCGTCATCCGCGGCGACAACTCGGTCTCTGATGAGGCAGTGCGCCCCGGAAGCACCGTGAAGCTGACGGTCTCGCGCGGACCGCAGCTCTACGAGGTGCCGAATGTCGCGGGCACGCTGATGCGTGACGCAAAGCAGCAGCTTGAGGAAGCCGGATTCGTGGTGCGATTCGACGGTGACGACGGCCCGTTCGCCGGCCTCGTGCTCGACTCACAGACCGCGACCGGCACCGATCCGGGAGCCGGTGAAGCCCTGCGCAAGGGAACCGTCGTCACGCTGCTCTACGACCTCTAGAAAGCTGCCCAGCCCGCAGCTCACGTTCTCTCCTTCGCGGGCCAGACGACCTCGCGGATGATCAGGATGATCGCTGTTGCGAGCGGGATCGCGATCAGGATGCCGACTAGCCCCAGCAGTACGCCGCCGACCACCGCGGCGATCAGCAGTGCGGCGATAGGAATCTCCACTGCTGTCCGCATGATGAGCGGGTCGACGAGGTACGCCTCCACCTGCATGTAGACGAGCATCGTGACGAGCACGATGAGCGCGGACGTCGGCGAGTGGAGGTACGCCAGAACCGTCATCCCGATCGTGGTGACGATCGTCCCGGCGACGGGTACGAGGGTGATGAAGAACACGACGACGGCGATGAGTACGGCCGCCGGCACTCCGACGACCGCAAGGAGCACACCGCTCACGACAGCGTTGATCAGAGCGACCGTCACCGTGCCGGTGAAGAAACGCCCGACTCCGAGAATGATTCGCTCACCGCGGCGAACGACGTCCGCCCGCCGCGACAACCGCACGAGCCGGTAGCCGGCG